>Ga0116186_1003939_pt1 | contig 12332 bp, 9 predicted proteins | sample AD_JPNNA4_MetaG_FD_89806 | JGI IMG/M metagenome (GOLD analysis project Ga0116186, IMG submission 89806) | Active sludge microbial communities of municipal wastewater-treating anaerobic digesters from Japan - AD_JPNNA4_MetaG | ecosystem: Engineered > Bioreactor > Anaerobic > Digestate | place...
GAATCAGCGCTGACACCAACATAATACAGGGAGGTATGGAATGAGTCCGAAAGCAGAGAAGGTTTGTCGCGTGCCGTACTTTGAAGATACCACCACCGGCCGTCTGAAGAAACAAATCTGGGAGGCGAGTGAGAAACAGATCGACAAGATCCTCGCCGAGTACGATATCCCGTCGCCGTCCGAGTGGGGGAAGCCGGGCACCTACATTCAGACCACGGTTCGCCACCAGGTTGAGGCCAACCGCAAGAAGAACGATATTGTGATTATTCCGGTGGGTTGCACTGAGCTGCACGGCCAGCACACGGTCAGCTCGATGGACACGCTCTTTGTCAGCATGATCGCTGAGGGCGTGCGCCGCTACACCGCCAAACGGGGCGCCCCGGTGAGCCTAGCACTGCCGCCGCTGATGTACGGCTGCCATCCCTACCACCATCTGGGCATGCCCGGCACGGTCATCATTCGCGAAGAAGTGGCGAAAGAGTTCCTGATTGACGTTATGCTGGGCCTGTGGAACGACGGCTTCCGCAAGCAGATCATTCTGAACAACCACGGTCAACTCTGGGTGCTCGAGGCAGCGCTACAGCAGTTCTGCAAGCGCTACGAGCTGCCGGGCATCTACCGCGTGATGGACTGGCATCGCGCGGTGCGCGAGTTCTTTATGCCGGCCTGTGAGGACGGCGAGTTCGACTCGGCCTTTATCCATGCCGACGAGCACGAGACCTCCCTGGCGCTCTTGCTGTTCCCCGAGATGGTTGATATGAAGTATGCCGTCGATACAGAACCCAAGAACTTTTTGCCGACGGGGCACTTTGGCAACTCGGTGGAATCCTGTGCCAGGCCGAGCCGCTGGTCCGAGGGCGAAGGGCACGCGGCCATCGAAATCGCCGGCACTCCGGAGGGTGTAGTCGGCAAGGCGACCGCAGGGGATCCTCGCAAGGGGAAGCGGGCCATGGCGGCAATTCTGCGCTACGTGACCATGCTGTGCGACGAGATCCTGGAGGCTTTCCCGGTCGGCAAAGTGCCGCCGACCCAGTTGGTCAGCTTGCGCGACCCGAAGGAGCTCGAGCCCTATCTGCGCGAGCCGCTCAGCAAGGGCTGGAAGTCGGTCTACGGTCTGCCGACCATTTTCGAGTAACTCTGGTCAATCTGGAGCCCGCCGGTGAAGATCTCACTCACAGCATCTCCGATTCAGGCGCGTTTTGCACCCATCTTGCTCCGTTGCCCTCCGGAAGAAGCGTTGGCGCTGGCGGCAGAGCTCGGCTACGACGGAGTCGAGCTGCACCTCCGGCGACCTACGGACATCGACCGGGTTGCGGTCAAGCGCCGGGCGTCTGAGCTGGGTCTGGGCATTCCCATGATCGGGACGGGCATGGCGGTTGAGGAAGGGCTGACCTTCGCCGATCCGGATCCAGAGGTGCGCCGGCGGGCCGTGGTTCGTATCCGCGATCAAATGGACCTCGGGCTTTACCTGGGCGCGATGGCCGTCATCGGTGGGATCAAGGGCAGGCTGGGTGCCGATCCGGAAGGGCGCGTCGCCCGACTGGCCCTGGTTCGGGCCTGTTGCGAGGAGTGCGTCCGTGCGGCAGAAGCAGCGAATGCCGTGCTGCTGATTGAAGCGATCAACCGCTATGAGACCGATTTCCTGAACACCGTGGCCGAAACGGCGGCCTTGGTGCGAGAAATCGGGTCACCGCACCTAAAACTACTGGTGGATACCTTCCACATGAACATCGAGGAAGCAGACATTGCCGCCAGTCTGCGCCAGGCGGGGGCGCTCATCGGCCACGTGCACCTGGCGGACACCAATCGTGAGGCTCCTGGCCATGGCCATCTCGATATGCCGGCAGTGCTTTTGGCGCTGCGCGACGTGCACTACCACGGCTATCTCTCGCTGGAGTGCCTGCCCCTGCCCGATCCTCGGCGCGCTGCGGAGGACGGCATCCGCACGCTGCGCCCCCTGGTGCAAGCGCTGGCTTTGTAGCTCTACTGAAGCAGGCCGGACCTCGCCGAGGCCCGGCCTGCTTGTGGGTCTTTGACCGGTTCAATCTGGTGCGCTAGAATCAAGTACTGAGCCCCCTGCGAGATGTGCTCGGCCAAAGGAGGTCGGTGCAGTGGACCGTCGCCAATGCAATGCCTCCCGCTATTTGCCCGGCTCCCCACGGGGCCACTATGAGAGCTACTTTGTTCGTGCCAACCATCCATCGAGGCCGCTGGCGTTTTGGATTCGCTACACGATCTTTAGCCCGCGCGGTTTCGCGGAGAAGGCCGTTGGAGAGCTGTGGGCTATCTACTTTGACGGCGAATCGGGGCAGATTTCAGCCAGCAAGCAACAGGTACCGCTCAGTGTCTGTTCGTTTTCGGATGCGGGCCTGGAGGTGCGTGTCGGCTCGTCGACGCTGGTGGACGGCAGACTGGAGGGCAGTGCACTCTCTCCGGCGCATTACCTGAGCTGGAGCCTGACCTACAAAGGCGAACAGTCGCCGCTGCTTTTGCTCCCCGAGCCGGCTTACCAGGCCGGTTTTCCCAAGGCCAAGGCCCTGGTGGGCACCCCGCTGGCAGTCTTTAGCGGGTCTTTGACCGTGGACGGCCGGCCAGAGCAGATCGATGGGTGGGTGGGCAGCCAGAACCACAACTGGGGTGGCCAGCACACCGATGACTATGCCTGGGGTCAGGTGGCCGGGTTCGACGATGCCCCTGATGCATTCCTGGAGTGCTCAACAGCGCGCGTCCGAGTGGGACCGCTCTGGACACCGCGCCTGACCCTGGTGGTTCTGCGCATGGAGGGCCGCGAGTATCAGCTTAACGGCTACCTGCAGGCCATTCTCGCTCAAGGCCGCTTTGGCATCGAACAGGGAGTATGCCGCTGGAGACTCGAGTCGCGCACACCTACCGTCCGCATCTCTGCCGAGATCACGGCACCCGCCGCCCATTTCGTTGGCCTGCGCTACGACAATCCGCCCGGAGGCTTCAAGACCTGCCTCAACACCAAGCTTGCCCGCTGCGAGGTTGCTGTCGAGCGACCGGACCTGCCACCGCTCAAGCTGACTGCTGCCAACCGGGCAGCTTTCGAGATCTTGACCGACAGAACCGACCACGGCATAGCCGTGGTTGCCTAGGCCTGCTGCGTCTGAGCGCGGGCAAGAAAGGGTTCATTATGACTGCGGGAGAGTGCGATGAAGGTGATTGACCTGCGAAGCGATACGGTGACCCTGCCGACCCTGGCCATGCGCGAGGCGATGTACCATGCCGAGCTGGGCGACGATGTATCGGGTGAAGACCCGACCATCAACCGCCTGGAGGCCGTGGCGGCGGAACGATTGGGCAAAGAGGCGGCGCTGTTTGTGGCCAGCGGGACGATGGGCAACCTGGTCTCGGTGCTCACCCATTGCGGGCGCGGCGATGGGATCATTCTGGGCGACCAGTCGCACATTCTGCTCAACGAGGCGGCGGGTTCGGCCGCCCTTGGCGGTGTGTACCTGCGAGTCGTGCCGAATCAGGCGGATGGCAAGATCGACCTGGCTCAGATTGAGCGCGCCATCCCCGAACCCGATATCCACCACGCCAACATCCGGGTGGTGTGCCTCGAGAACACGCACAACTACTGCGGTGGCGCGCCGCTGGAGCGTGAGTATATGGTCAGGGTGGGCGAGCTGGCCCACCGCCGCGGAATGGTGTTACACCTGGATGGCGCGCGCATCTTTAACGCCGCCACGGCTCTGCGAGTGGACGTAGCTGACCTGGTGGCGCCGGCTGACTCGGTGATGTTTTGCCTCTCCAAGGGCCTGAGCTGCCCGGTGGGGTCGATGCTGTGCGGCAGCGCCGAGTTCATTCTCCGGGCCAGGCGCACGCGCAAGATGGTAGGCGGAGGAATGCGCCAGGCGGGCGTTCTGGCGGCAGCAGGTCTGGTCGCGCTGGAGCAGATGATCGACCGGCTGGCAGAGGATCACGAAAATGCGCATCTGCTGGCCAATGGGATCGCCGAGATTCCTGGTCTGTCGCTGGACCCCAGGACCGTGCGCACCAACATCGTTTTCTTTGACTATGTGGCGCAAGGCAAACCGGTGCAACAGTTCATCCAGGAGCTGGACGCGGCGGGAGTGCGGATGTGGTCGCTGGGTCCGAACCGCGTGCGTGCCGTGACTCACTATGGAATCGACGGGTCGGACATCAAAGCCGCGCTGGCGGTAATGAGACGAGTTCTGAAGGGCGCAGCCTAAACTTGGGCGGGGGCGCGAAGGATCAACTGGGCAGGCGAAGATGACGCGATACGTGATTGGCGTGGACCTTGGAGGTACGCAGATCCGGGCGGCGCTCTGCGATGACGCGGGAGCAGTCCTCAAACGGGTGAGCACGCTGACCCGCGCCTGGGAAGGGCCGGAGCCGGTTGCTGCGCGCATCGAGGATTGCATCCGACAGGTAGCCGAGGGTGCGGACCGCACCGACCTGCTCGGCATCGGCCTGGGTGCACCAGGGACGGTCAACCCCTGGACAGGAGTGGTGTCCTATGTCACCAACATACCGGGGCTGGTGAACTGGCCGGCGAGAGAGTTCTTGTCCCGCCTGCTGGACACGCCGGCCTATGTTGGCAACGATGCCAAGGCAGCGGCACTGGGCGAACACCGCTTTGGCGCTGGCCGCGGTACCGAGTCGATGGTCTACCTGACCGTGAGTACCGGCATCGGCGGCGGCGTGATTGAGCGAGGACGGCTGGTGCTGGGTGCTCGAGGCTGGGCGACCGAACTGGGGCATATCGTGGTCGAACCAGAGGGGCCACGCTGCGGGTGCGGCGGTTATGGCTGCCTCGAAGCGCTGGCCTCGGGACCGGCCATTGCTCGACAAGCGCGCGAGCGCATCGAGGCGGGGGCGCAGTCTACCCTGGTGGACCTCACCGCTGGCCGCCTGGAGCGGTTGAGCGCAAAGGACGTGGTAACCGCGGCGCGTTCGCAGGACGAGGTGGCCTGCCAGGTGATGGAGCGAGCTGCCTACTACCTGGGAATCGGCCTGCTCAGCATCATCACGACCTTTGATCCGGAGAAGGTCGTCATTGGTGGCGGGGTGAGCAATGCGGGCGAACTCTTGCTGGGCCCCGCCCGAGCGGTTCTGGAGAGGCGGGCAATGACGCCGGAATGGCGTGCCATGCCCCTCGAACTGGCCGCCCTTGGAGAGGACGTTGGGGTACTCGGCGCGGCAGCTCTTGCGTTCGGTGAGACCGAGAGTCGGACTGCCAGGCCGTAACGGAGGAGACCGCTATGCGCAGATGGAACGGCTGGGGCGACGAGACGTACACCTATCCGCTCAGGCCCGAGGCAGCTTCATACCTCGCTCAGGTTGTGGGCGCGGGAACAGCGCCGACGGACGTCTCGCTGGCCGACGTGGTGGCCCTGGTGCCGCCGTCTCGACTCAGGCCAGACCCCCTCTACACCATAGAGCCGGTGGACCGCATCCTCCACGCGCGCGGTCAAAGCCTTCCAGACTGGATTGCCCTGCGTACTGGGGCCATTCCCGCCTTCCCTGATGCAGTGGCCTACCCCACTGAGGAATCCCAAATTCGCGGTCTGATACGTTTGGCCGCCAGTACGGGCACACGCCTGATCCCCTATGGGGCCGGCAGCAGTGTGGTCGGGCACGTCAACGTGCTCCCGAGTGACGGTCCTGTGCTGACGGTCGATATGTCCCGCCTGAACCGGTTGCTGTCGCTGGATGAGGTCAGTCAATTGGCCACATTCCAGGCGGGCGTCTACGGCCCCGAGATCGAGTCGCAGCTCCGGGCGAGAGGACTGACCCTCGGGCACTATCCGCAGTCTTTTGAGCTGTCCTCGCTCGGCGGCTGGGTAGTCACTCGCTCCAACGGACAGCAGTCCCTGGGATACGGACGCATTGAAGCAATGTTCGCCGGTGGAAGGCTGGAAGCTCCTGCCGGCACGCTGGACCTGCCTTCTTTTCCCGCATCAGCGGCCGGGCCTGACCTGCGCGAACTGGTGCTGGGCTCTGAGGGCCGGCTGGGCATCCTGACCCAGGCAACAGTGAGAGTACGCGCAGTGCCGGAGGCCGAGGAGTTCCGGGGCGTCTTTTTCCCCGATTTTGAGCGCGGCCAGGCTGCGGTTCGTGAGATGATGCAGGCACGGCTGCCGTTGTCGATGCTGCGTCTCAGCACGGCAATGGAGACGGAGACCACCCTGGCCCTGGCCGGCCATGTCAGGCTCATTCACTACCTCAAAGAGTTCCTGAGGTGGCGCGGTATCGCTGAAGAGCGGTCGTTGCTCATCTTGGGAGCCACGGGCAGCCGCGCCAGCGTGCAGTTCGGCCGTAATCAGGCTCTGGCCATCGCCAGACAACACGGGGGAGTGGACACAGGTACCGTCTTTGGCAAGGAATGGCGCAAGAATCGTTTTCGCAGCCCGTATCTGCGCAACACGCTGTGGGAAGCAGGGTACGCGCTCGACACCCTGGAAACCGCCGTCTGCTGGCGCGATATCTCGGTCACCATCGCCGCCATCGAGTCGGCACTGCGGCTGGGGTTGGAGGACGTCGGTGAGAAGGTGCTGTGCTTCACCCACCTATCGCACACCTACCCGTGGGGCTCCAACATCTACACTACTTATCTCTACCGCATCCCCGCAGACGGCGATGCCGTGGAGAGCCTCCGCCGCTGGCAGGTGCTTAAGCAGGCGGCGAGCCGTGCCATCGTCCAGGCCGGCGGCACGATCACCCACCAGCATGGCATCGGAATCGACCATCGGCCCTACCTGTCGGCCGAGAAAGGCCCACTCGGTATGAGCTCGCTCGCGAAGCAGATGCGCGTGTTTGATCCTCAGGGCCTGATGAACCCTGGCAAGCTGCTCGAGGCGACCGGCGGCGAGGCAACGGAGAACGGCAATGTGGCCAACTAGTGGGCGAGAGACAATCTGGTCACAGCTCCATAGACCCTGGGACGTGATTGTCATCGGTGGCGGGGTGACCGGCGCGGGGATTCTTCGTCTGCTGGCACCCCTGGGAGTCCAAGTGCTGCTGGTGGAGCGAGCCGACTTTTCCTACGGTACCTCGAGCCGTTCGACCAAGCTGGTCCACGGCGGCCTGCGCTACCTGGCTCAGAAGCAGTATTCCGTGACGCGCGAGTCGGTGCGTGAGAGAGAGCGCCTGATGCGCGAGGCGCCGGGTCTCATCGATCCACTGGGCTGCCTCTTCCCTGTGTTTCGCAACGCGTCGCCAAAGAAACAGACCGCCGGTCTCGCTCTGGCCATCTATGACCTGTTTGGTCACAAGTGGGCCCATCGCTACTACGAAGGGGATGACTTGGAGCTGCTTGCCCCGCACATCAGCCTGGATGGACTGCAAGGCGGTTTTCGCTACTTTGACGCGGTGACCGACGACTCGCGTCTGGTGCTGCGCCTCCTGGCGGAGGGAGTACAAGCCGGAGGAGTGGCGCTGAACTATGTGGCAGCGGAGTCACTGCTGCAGGACGCCCAGGGGAGGGTGAGAGGAGTAGCCCTGCGCGACCAAGTCTCCGGCCGTACGCTGGAGCTGCAAGCACGAGTGGTGATCAACGCCACCGGCGCGTGGGCGGACCATCTTCGCCAACAGGTTGGCGGCTCGCCGCGGGTACGCCCTTCGCGGGGCAGCCACTTTTTGTTTCCCTTCTGGCGTGCGCCTGCGGCTCAGGCAGTGACTCTGTTCCATCCTCGCGACGGGAGACCGGTGTTCGTCATTCCCTGGGAGGGAGCGACGCTGGCCGGGACCACCGACATTGATCATCGCCAGCCCCTGGACGAAGAACCGAGCGCAGAATGGTCGGAGGTTGAGTATGTGCTCGAGGCGCTCACCCTGCGCTTCCCTGCCTGGCGGTTGTCGGAAGAGGACATTGTGGCCAGCTTTGCCGGGGTTCGACCCATTGTGGCCTCCGGCACAGGCGTGGATCCGCACAAGGAATCGCGACGGCATGCGGTTCTGGAGGAAAACGGGCTGGTGACCATCACCGGTGGTAAGCTGACTACCTTCCGGCGGATGGCGCTGGACACGCTGCGCCAGGCACGGGTGGTGTGGCCCGAACTCCCCTTGCCGAGCGAGAAGGACCGTGTCCTGGCTCCAGTGGCCGAGACTCTGCCGATAACGCCGGGATTGGACGAATGGGCGCGGCGCAGGTTACTGGGCCATTATGCTGCCGAGGCCGCCGCGGTCGCCGATAGCGCACAGCCTGGCGAACTGGACCTCATTCCCGGAACTGATTCGCGCTGGGTGGAGCTGCGCTGGGCGGCGCGCCAAGAGGCGGTCGTTCACCTCGAGGACCTGCTGCTCCGGCGCGTTCGCCTCGGCCTGGTGCTGCCGGAGGGCGGGCTGCCCATCCTGGAGCGGGTCCGGTCCATCGTCCAGCCAGAGCTGGGCTGGGACGATGCACGATGGGACGCGGAGGTAGCACGTTATACCCGCGTGTGGAGAGATCACTACAGTGTACCGACTGCGACTGGTTAGGCGTACCGTCGCGGCCAGCGGATGCCGGATAGCTACCTCTACCTCCAGGCGTGTGGGTCTGGCCAGTGGCGTTTGGTCTGACCGTTTCCTGCCTCTTTCAGGTCGACGGCCCTGGTGACGAGCACGCTTGCCGCTGCTCCCTGCCGCTGGAGCCGCCCCTCCACCCAGAGCAGGAGCGAATTGCGCACTGCCTCTCGATAACGCGCGTAGACATTGGGCCGGACAATCAGGTTCACCAGCCCGTCCTCGTCCTCGAGCGTAATAAAGACATGCCCCTTGGCGGTAGGCGGCTTTTGTCGGACCACGACCATTCCCGCGACGCGCACGTTGTCGCCATCCTTCTTCTGCTCCAGGTCGGCGCTGCTCAACACTCCCTGCTCCTTCAGCCGCGCCCGGTACAGGCGAACAATGTGGTCGCCCGGCGCCAGCCCCAGCAGCTCATAGTCCCAGCCCATGCTCTCACCTTCGGTGAGCTGTGGCAGCTCCGCCCCGATGATCGGGATGTCGATCTCCAACTCTTCCTCGCGATAGTCCAGCCCGCCCAGTTGCCAGAGGAGGGAGCGCCGTTCCACACCCAGGCTGTCCAGCGTGCCGGAGCGGATCAGGTTCTCGATCATCGGGCGCGGCAGGCGCACCCTGCGGCACAGGTCGGCGAGGTCCGCAAAGGGCTGTCCGTTCCGCCGTTCCAAGAGCCGCTGGCGCGAGGCCTCGCCCAGGCCATGAACGTAGCGCAGGCCCAGGCGCAGGGCGCGTTCTTGCCCATTGCAGCTTTCGAGGGTACATTCGTCGTTGCTGCGGTTGATGTCAGCGCGCAGGATGGTCACCCCGTGATGCCTGGCGTCTCCAATGAGCACTTCTGGTGAGTAAAAGCCCATTGGCTGGTGATTGAGCAGGGCGCAGAAGAACTCGGGGGCGTAGTAGGCTTTGAGGAACAGAGTCTGGTACGCTACCAGGGCGAAGGACGCGGCGTGCGACTTGCAGAAGCCAAAGCCGGCAAAGCCCTCCAGTTGTCCAAAGACATCCTTGGCCGCCTCCTGACTCAACCCGTTGGCCATCGCCCCGCGCACAAAGCGGTCGCGCAGGCGATTCATGGCTTCCTTAGAGCGGCTGCGGCTCATGGCGCGCCGCAACTGGTCAGCATCTCCAGGGGTGAAGCCGGCCACGGCCATAGCGACCCGGATGACCTGTTCCTGAAAGATGATGACCCCCAGCGTCTCCGCCAGGGCTGGTTCGAGCCTGGGATCGGCATAGGTGACCGGCTCCAGGCCGTCACGCCGCCTGAGGTAAGGATGGACCATATGACCCTGTATCGGCCCGGGTCGCACCAGGGCCACTTCGATCACAATGTCCTCGAATCGCTGTGGCTTGAGGCGGGGCAACATCTGTGACTGGGCGCGGCTTTCCACCTGGAAGCAGCCCACAGTGTCGGCCCGTTGTAGCATCTCGTAGATGGCCGGATCGTCGAGTGATAGATGGTCGAGGTCAAGTTGTTGGTTGCGTCCGGTCTGCACCAGTTGTACCATCCCTTCGACTGCGGCCAGGGTGCCCAGAGAGAGCAGGTCGATTTTGATTAGCCCGGCGTCCTCTACACTGTCTTTATCCCACTGTACGACCACACGGCCCGGCATTGTGGCGCGCTCCACTGGCACCACCTCCACCAGTGGCGCGGCGGTGATGAGCATACCGCCCACGTGGATGGAGAGGTGGCGCGGTGTGCCGTCGATTTCACTGAGCAGCTCGGACAGGAGCTTCCAGGGGTACGCCGGGTCGAGTGTGGCTGCTACCGGCGCGAGGGGATCAGCCTCTGCCACCTCTGGAGAACAAGGCGCTGCAGCGTTGGAGCCCACCTCTGTCGCTGCTTTGGTCGCTGAACGCGAATCCAGCGCCTTGGCCACACGGTCGATGACGTCTGCCGGGAAAGCCAGCACCTTGGCCACCTCACGCACCGCCGATCGCGCGCGGTAGGTGACCACGTTGCAGACCATGGCCGTACGCTCTTTTCCATAGCGCTCGTAGACGTACTGGATGACCTCTTCGCGCCGGTCAGCGGCAAAATCGACGTCAATGTCGGGCATGGTGTGGGCATCCTCGGTGAGAAAGCGCTCAAAGAGGAGGTTGTGACGCAGCGGATCGACCGGGGTGATATCCAGCACATAGGCCGCGATGGAGTTGGCGGCCGAGCCGCGGCCCTGACAACGGATGCCTTTGGAGCGAGCAAAACGCACAATGTCCCAGACTACGAGAAAGTAGCCAGCAAGGTTGGTACGCTCGATCACCCGCAGCTCGTGATCAAGCTGATCCCTGGCGCGCCGGGTAACAGGGCGGAACTTGTGCTGTAATCCGTCGTTGCATAGGGTTTGCAGGTAGGTGAAGGGGGTGTGCCCTGGCGGTACGGGGAAGAGCGGCAGTCTCTGAGCTGTAAAGTCGAGGCCAGCCTGGCAGCGTTCGGCAATCAGGCCGGCATTGCGCAGGGCGATGGGTAGTCGGCAAACAGGGCGGCCATATCGCTCGCGGGTTTGAGCATGTACTCGGTATTGGCGTGGAGCAGTCCGTTGGCGAGAGCGTCGGGCAGTGTGGTGTGCTGCCTGATACAGGTGAGTACGTCGTGCTTACGATGACCGGCTCGTTCGGCATAGTGAACGTTGTTGGTGGCCACCAGCGGCAGCCCCAGGCGATGGGCTGCGTCAACCAGCGCGGCCACACGCAAATCATCGCCTGGCTCCAGGTGGCGCTGCAGCTCGATCCAGAAACGCCCGTCAAAGATCTGGCGGAGGTGGTCGGCCATTGCCAGAGCCTGGCTGAAATCGCCGCGTTGCAGAGCGGCCGGCACAGCACCTTTGGGACATCCGGACAGGCAGATCAGGCCGGCGGCGTGCTCGGCCAGGGCGGCCAGGGTCAGGCGGGGAGCTCCCTTCTGTCCGGCCAGTTGACCGGCGCTGAGCAGGCGACACAGATTGGCGTAGCCGCGCTGGGTTTCTACCAGGAGGAGGAGGTGGCTGTCGTCGTCGAGCGTTACTTCAGCGCCAAAGAGAGGCCGTATCCCGGCGTCGCGCGCTGCGGTCCAGAAACGGACCGCTCCGTACAGACCGTTGTGGTCTGTGAGTGCCAGCGAGCGGTAACCGAGCGCCGCGGCACGCTCGACCAGAGCCTCGGGGGAGGAGGCTCCATCGAGCAGAGAATAGTAGCTGTGGCAATGCAGTTCGGCATAGTCGGTGAAGGTCATCCTGTTTTTCCTGAAAACCAGCGATTGGCGCGGCTCAGCCGAGCCCGACTGCTGCGTCAGTCGTAGATTCGACTCAAGAACCAGTCTCCTTGCGGCAGGTCGTGGTAGAGGAGGCACAAGAGGCCTGTGTCGGTTAGGACCTCCCAGTATTCCCGGTTGATACATACGTTCGGATCCCACCAGCCCAGGTCAACCCGCCAGTGGTGGTTAATCTCGATGATTTCGAGCATCTCTCCACGCCAGTCAAATGCAGTAGGGCGGCCCTGCTCGGCTTGAATGTGCAGGGGCTCGCCGGATAGGAATAGCCTGGTCATGCGCTTTCCCACTCCAGCCAGTTGGTGCGCCACTCCGGAAGCGGGGCAGAGGGACGGCCCAGTACCGCTTGCCTCAGGCGGTTGGCGCCAAAACGAGTGAGCAGGTAGCGTTGTATCTCTGAGATCTGGCGCTGCTTTTCTCGGAGCGAAGGAAAGAGGGTTAGCTGGGCCGCCTGGCAATCCTGGATTTTCTCCAGCGTCACTTGCAGCCCCATTACCATCTGGGTCCAGGAAATCGAGTCCAACATCTGTCCCAGCACCAGCAGAACACGCTTTTCATCCGCTGTGGGCTGGAGCAGAGTGCGTTCTTGTTCCTGGCTGCTGCCATC
>Ga0116186_1003967_pt1 | contig 12271 bp, 9 predicted proteins | sample AD_JPNNA4_MetaG_FD_89806 | JGI IMG/M metagenome (GOLD analysis project Ga0116186, IMG submission 89806) | Active sludge microbial communities of municipal wastewater-treating anaerobic digesters from Japan - AD_JPNNA4_MetaG | ecosystem: Engineered > Bioreactor > Anaerobic > Digestate | place...
ACACCGCGTTTATCAAGATCGCCTTCCCCGACGTCATGAAGGTGCGCCTGAGGAATTCCCCCTCGCCTTTCGTCGCGCGCCATTCGCGAACGTAGGCCTCGATGTAGTGTATGGTGTAGTCGATCCCGATACCGACCGAGATGCTGGCGACGAGCGCGGTCCCGATGTTGAGCTTGATCCCGGCGACGCCCATGATGGCGAAGTTAAGGAGGATGGAGATCGAAAGGGGCGCCACGCCGATGAGGCCGGCGACCGCTGACCTGTAAGAAAAGGCGACGATCAGGAAAACCATCAGGAGGGAGATAAACACCGAGCTCACCTGCGACCCGACGACGAGGACGTTCAGCGCGCGTTCCACCTCGGCGAATCCCGCGACGATGACCTCGCAGCCCTTCGGGAAATTCTCCTTGACGAAGCCGTCGATCTCGGCGAGGGCGCGCGCGGTGTCGACCTCTCCGGTTGTATTGAGCTGAACGCCCATACGGACGGCCGTCGGCTCGAGGGGATCGTTCGCGAAGGAACTGATGTCGCCCGAGAGGAGCATCATGTAGTTCGAGACGATGCCTTTTAGCTCTTCGCGGCTTTGCTTACCGTAGCGCGCGGGGTCCTCCGGTATCTCGTAGTACGCCTGGCCGTCAAGGTTGACCGATCTCGCCACCGCTCGCGCGAGCGCGCGGCCGTCGAGACCGTCGCCGCCGCGATCGCGGGCCGACCGGTCGAGTATCTCGGCGAGGGCGCGCGCGTCGAGCGCCGGGCCGGTAGAGTCCGATGCGCCGTTCTTGGAGGAAGAGGCGACCGCCGAGGATGAAGCCACCGGCTCCGCCGATTCCTCAAAGGAACCGAAGTCACCGAATCCAAGGTCTCCAAGATCGCCGAGGCCGTCAGCGGCGCCTTGCCCGGAAGACTGCGCCGCCTGAGGCCGCGCCGCCGCGCGGATGCCTTCCGCTGGCTCGTCGGCGTTGTATACCTGGTTAACCCGCTTCACTAAGTCGGTGAATGAGAGCACCTTCCCGACCTCAGGGACGCGCCCGTCGAGGTATCGCGCGAGGCGATCCATCGGGCCGAGAATGGCGGGGTCGAGGACGTCGCCCGGCTTTTCCGCCTTAACGACGACGCTGAGGGTCTTCGACCCGCCGAAGTGCCGGCGGATGAACGCGTCCGATCGCACGACGTCCGTGCCTTCCTTAAAATACTCGACCATCACGTTGTCGATGACGAGCCTCGATAGACCGACGAATGAAAGGACGGCGATTCCGCCGGCCAGAAGAAGCACGCCGCGCTTCCGCCTGGTCATCGCGGTAAATGCGTCGGCGATCGCCACGCTCAGGGGATCGGAAGGCGCCCCGTCGGCCGCGCTTTCCTTTCGCGCCCGCTTTGAGAAGAGCTTCGGCGCGTGGGGCTTCGGCCCGCGTATCAAGAAGACGGCCGGGATAAGGGTGACGGACACCAGGAACGAGGCGACGACCCCGAAGCTCGCGAAGATGCCGAACTCCCGGATCGGGAGGACGGCGGTGACGCAGAAGGACACGAAGCCAACGAAGGTCGTCAGCGCGGCGAGGAATACCGGCTTGCCGATGCGGCGGGTCAGCTCGATGACGAGCCGCCGATGCTCCTCGCGCGAGAGATCCCCGGCGACCTCGCGCTCGTCGACGTAGTGCGAGACGACGTGGATACCGTAGGCGCTCCCGACCGCGACGAGGATGACCGGAAGGACCGTAGAGAGAACCGACATCTTCACGCCCACGAGGGGCATGGCGCCGACGGACCAGATCGTGGCGATCAAAACGGTAACCAGGGGAAGCACGATCGCGATGCCCCGGCGAAACGAGAGGAGCAAGACGGATAGGACGACGAGGATGACGAGGGGGACGAGCATGCGGATGTCCATCCTCGTCGACCTGTTTATCTCCGAGCTGAACACCGGCAAGCCGGCGACGTAGACCTCGGTGCCCGTCCCGTCGAAGACCTCGTGGGCGACCGACTTAATCTTTTCGAGGGCCGCGAGGCTCACCGGTCCGCCGGCCTCCTCGGCGGTGACCGTCAGGGTCACCACCACCTGGGTTGCCGACAGGTCTTCCGAGACGAGCGACCGCTCGTACGCGTCCCACGAGAGTACGCGTCGCTTCGTCTCGGCGACTTCCTCGGCAGTTCCCGCGAAACCATCCGGGACGATCGGGCGAACGACGATCGAGTCGCCCTCGCCGGTGATGTAGTCCGTCGAAAGGAGCGACGAGACCTCGTCGATGCCGGGCACCGTCGCCAGGCGCGACTCGTAGTCGCGGATTTGCTCGATGAAGGGCGCGTCGAAGACCGTGCCGTACCGGCGCTCGAGCCCGACCAGGATCATGACCTGCGAGCCGAAAGTATCCTCGACGTAGTCGGACTCGACGCGGGCAGGATTCGTCTTCGGTATGAAGCGATAGTTGTTGTTGTCGAGCCGCACCCGCGGAAGCTGGACGGCGAAGAATGCGGTGACGAGGACGATCGCGGCGACGATCAGCCACGGCCGCTTAAAAAAGCGTTCCATTCGTATCTCCTTTTCTCTTTCACTCTATGTCGGGAAGGACGAGGGCGGACCGGTCGCACCGATCCGTTGCGAGTCCCCGCAGCATGATTTCGAAGACGCTCTTCATCTCGGCCCTGATGATCCGCACGTCCCTGTGCTCGCGCGGCAGGCGGGCGACCGCCTCGATGATCCCGCTGGCCACCATCAAGAGGGAGCGCGCGATGCTTTTCGGGTCGAGTCCTGGGGCAAGGGTACCGTCATCGATTCCCCTTGTGACGCACTCGACGATGCACCCGTAGAATTCCTCGGGGCCAGTCATCATGCCCGGCTCTCGGTACGGCATGATGAACGGATAGCTTGGGATAATATGGTTCTTGATCCCGTAGAGGGCGATGATGTCCTCGGACGAGCCGAAGAGCTCAAGATAGCTCATCCAAACGGCCCGTATCGCCTCAAGACCCGATTTCGCCTCCTCGAGGCGAGGGCGAACATATGAAATGACTCGGGTGGACATCTCGAAGAATATCTCCTTGAGGATCGCTTCTTTGCTTGGAAAGTAGAGATACAGGGTCGCCTTACTCAGTTCCGCGCGCTTCGCGATATCGAGCATGGTGACCGCATCGACCCCGCGCTCGACGATAAGGTCTTTGGTGATTGCCAAAATGGCCGCGTGCCGATTCTCACGTTCCCTGCTTTTGCGCTCAATAATCCCCACAGCATCCTCCAAACACTGACCGTTGGTCTTTTACTAACCGCCGGTCAGGTTATAACCAACGGTCATGCTTGTCAAGGGGGGATAAAACAGTAAAATGACATACGCGAGCAGGAGGCATCATGAAAGGGATAGGCAGAAGGAAGGTTGTGTACACGATCGTGACGGCGATCATCGCCTGCGTGGGGGTCTACGTGGCCCTCCGCGCCCGACCCGCGCCCCGGCTCAAGTACGATAACGCCTTTTGGCCATCGAACGAGGTCGTTTCCGGGGAATGGCGGTGGTGCACGACCCCGGCGGGCATCACCTACAATCTCTATATACCTACCGGTATGGAGGGCGACGAACTCGCGCCTTCCATACCGCTAATCGTCTGCTTTCACGGAAACGGGGGAAAGGCGACGGCCAAGGACCGATTTGGCCGGCTTTTTACCGACCCAGGCGTCCAACTTCGGCTGGATCCCAGGGGGTCGCCGTCCTCGTGCCGCAGTCCCGGGTCGAGTATTTCTCCGACCCTGCGGGTTACGCCCGCCTCGTCGAGAACGTGATCCTCCGCCACCCGGCGATCGACCCGCGGCGGGTCGCGGCGTACGGATTTTCGCAAGGGGCGGCCTTCGCCCACGAGATCGCGATGGCCGAACCGACGCTCTTCCGCGCGGCCGCGACCGGAAGCTCGTATTATCGGGCAAGCCTCGCCGAGCTCGCGAGGGGTACGCGGGTGCGCTTCTACTGCGCCCTCGCGAAAAACGACAAGGGAATCTACGAGCAGGGAGTCAGGACGGCGCGCGCCCTCGCCTTCATCTGCCCGAACTCGCGGTACGTGGAATACGAAAAGAGGGGGCACTTCTTCATCGAGCCAGAGGACAAGACGGGCCGCGGCGCGGAGCGCGGCGCGGAACACGGCGTTCCGCATAACGCGGAACGCTTCGTCGACTGGCTTGCCGACGCGCTTACGCGATAAGCGGGTCGACCTGCCCCGTCAGCGGTTTAACCGGGGAAGCGCTCGGCGAGCGTCCGGTCGATCCGGGCGATCGCCCGATCGACGCCGAGTATCTGTATCGAGCCGACGAGAGGAGGGCTTACCCGGCTCCCGGTGACGGCCATGCGGATCGGCATCATCAGGTCTCCGATCTTAATCCCGAGTTCCTCCGCCTTCGCGCGGAAAAGGGCGTCGGCATCCTCCTCGCCCATCCCGCCGATCTTGGCGACCACGTCCTTGGCGGCCACGAGGGCCTCGCGGGTTTTCGCCGCATCGAGTTTTTTCGGGAGGATTTCCTCCGCCGGGGGGACGGCGGGCTCGGCGAAAAGGAACGCGACCATCTGCGGCGCCTCGGTAAGGAAGTGAAGCCGCTCGCGGACAAGGGGCATGACGCGCATCAGGGTCTCGCGCTCGGCGGCCGTCGGCGTAAGGAGGGTCTCGTCGGCGAAGCGAAGCCCGGCCTTCGCGCGCGCGGCCTCGGAGTTCTCATCGGCGCCGCGCCCAAGAACGCCTGAGTTCGCGATGAAGGGCCAGGTCAGCGCGAAGAGTTCCTCGTCGGTCTTGAGGCGCATGTACTGGCCATTAAACCACTCAAGCTTCTTGTAGTCGAAGACGGCCGGCGCCTTGTTGATCTTCTCCATGCGGAAGAGGCGGCCGAATTCCTCGAGGGTATACATGTCGCGCCCATCCTCGAAGGAGCAGCCGAGCATGGCGACGTAGTTGATCAGGGCTTCCCTGAGGTATCCGTTATTCCTGAATTCGTTGCAGCTCGTGGCGCCGTGGCGCTTGGAGAGCTTCTGCCCGTCCTGGCCCATGACCATCGGGAGATGGCAATAGTCGGGATAGTCCCAGCCGAAGGCCTTGTACATGATCACGTGCAGGGGCGTCGAGGGAATCCATTCCTGGGCGCGCATCACGTGGCTGATCTTCATGAAATGGTCGTCCACGATGTTCGCGAGGTGGTAAGTCGGGAAGCCGTCGCTCTTAAGGAGGACGGGGTCCGGGTTTACGTCCTCGTTCTTCCACTCGATGTCGCCGAGAAGCTGGTCGTGAAAGCGCGTCGAGCCTTCAAGGGGAACGGCGAGGCGAATGACGTAGGGTTTGCCGGCGGAGAGGTTCTGCTGGACCTCGGCAGGCGAGAGAGAACGGCAGTGCCGGTCGTAGCCGGGCGCCATCTTATTCATCGTCTGTATCTTGCGGATCCGCTCAAGGCGCTCCTCGTCGCAGAAACAGTAGTAAGCGCGGCCTTTCTCGACGAGCTCGAGGGCGTGCTTCCGATAGAGCTCGAAGCGCTCGGACTGGACGTAGGGGGCGTAGGGACCGCCGCGATCGCCGCCCTCGTCCCACTCAATGCCGAGCCAGGCGAGGGTATCGTACAGGTTGCGAACGTACTCCTCGGCGAACCTGGTCTGGTCCGTGTCCTCGATGCGCAGGATGAATTTCCCGCCGGTGGAGCGGGCGTAGAGGTAATTGAAAAGGGCGGTTCTAACCCCGCCAATGTGCTGCATCCCCGTCGGGGATGGGGCGTAGCGTACACGAACGTCCACGGATGTCTCCTTGAAACCGGCCTTCGCCGGGAAAGCCGCGCGGAGAACCGCGCGTGAGTCACAAGTATATGAGGTTTCCCTTTCTTGGACAAGGGAAAAGCGGTATTACGCGGTCTGGAAAGACATCCGCTTGACGGTAACGCCCTTACAGGCGGCTACCGCCTTCTCGAGCGTGTCCCACTCGGCGGCGTCCCCGCCAAGCTCAAGGAGGATAAGCCCATTCGTGGCGCAGTTCCGGTCGTCGGCCTCGTGAAGGCCAAGCCGCGTGCGGATGCTGCAGCCGTACTTCGTCAGGATGCCCTGCACCTCGCCGGCCTCGGCGACCCGGTTCTCGACGTGGATTCCCAGTATTCTCATCTCTTTCATCGATATTCTCCTCTTTTGATGGAACTCATTACTTTAAGTATAGCGACGCGTGGCCCGAACGCAAGAAGAACGGCCCTTGCCTCTTCGCGCCTAGTGCCCGCCGCAATCGTGCCCGTGATCGTGCGCGGCGCAGCCCTCGCCCGAGTCCCGAAGCTTTCCCGCCGCCCAATCCTCCGCGCGGTCTCGGACCGATCCCGCGCAGCCGCGGATCACCTCGACGCCCTGGCGCTTAAGCACGCGAACGGCGCCGTCCCCCATGTTGCCGGCGACCATCAGGGACACACCCTTCCCGGCGAGGATGGACGCGACGTTCGATTTGCACCCGCATCCAGCGGGCGAATCGACCCGCTCCTCCGCGACGACGACGCCCCCGTCGACGGTAAAGACCGTAAAGTACTCGCAATGACCAAAGTGGGCGTCGATCTCCCCTCCCCTAGTCGGCATGGCAATTTTCATACTCGAACCCCCTCAGGACACTATACCCGCGACCGACCCGCCGGGGCAAGGTTTTCGCGCCGGAAAACTGGCGCGCGCGCGCGCGATCAATTATAGTTTGTCTCATCCGGAGGATGACGAGCCATGAAAACACTCATTGTTGAAGACGACTTCACGAGCAGGCTGTTCCTGCAGGGCCTGCTAAGCCCCTACGGAGACTGCCACCTGAGCGTCAACGGCCGAGAGGCCATCCTCGCGTTCAACTCAGCCCTGGAGGACAAAAAGCCCTACGACCTCGTCTGCCTCGACATCATGATTCCGGAGATGGACGGGCAGGAGACGCTGAAGAAGATCAGGGAGGCGGAATCGAGCGCCGGGATCGCGCCGTCCGACGGCGTCAAGGTCATCATGACGACGGCGCTCGACGACTCGAAGAACATCATGGCGGCATTCCGGGAACAGTGCGACCTCTACCTCGTCAAGCCGATCGACCGCGACAAGCTTATCGAGAGCCTGCGCACGATGAAGCTGATCGCCTAGGGCGGCGACTATGGGTCGCGAAGACGAGCAAGGCGCGCCTCCGCTCGAGGAGATAGTCGACGAGGAAATCCTCGCGACGTTCGCCCATTCCGTATTCTCGGCCGAGACGCGGCGTTATCAGATCGCGGTCGAGGCGATCAAAATCGGCATTTTCGAGTATTTCCCGCAGATTGACCACATTGAGGCGAACGAGGTGTGGTATCGCCTCGCCGGCGTGGACCGGGGGAAGGGCCTTCGGTACGCGATCGACCGCGTGTCGCCGGAGGACTTGCGGGCCATACGCCACGCCTTCAACATCGGCAACCGCGAGGGCCCGCACACCCTCGTGTTCCGGTACCGACACCCATCCTTGGGCGAACGCTGGCTTCGGGTGTCGGGTCGCTACATGACCCTCGACGACTGCCCGGCGAATCCCTGGCGGTTCGTCGGGGTCTTGACGGACATAACCGACAACAAGCGGGCCGAGGAAGCCCTCCGCGAGAACGAGACCCTCCAGGAAACGGTGATGGCCCACCTACCGGTTGGGCTTATCCTCATAGACCGAAAGACCGGGATCGTCGAGCTCGCGAACCAAAACGCCGCCTCGCTCTTCGGGCTCTCGGCAGGCGCGATGATCGGCAAGCACCGCCGCGACTTTCTCGGCGAGTGGCCCGCCGAGATACCGAACGCCGAGCGCGCGGAACGCGACGTTGGCGAGAGGATTGAAAAGCGAATACGCAGGGCCGACGGGTCCGAGGTATGGATATTGGCCTCGGCCATCGACGTCATGGACGGCGGCCGCACGAAGATCCTCGAGTGCCTCGTCGACATCACGCAGCGCAAGCGAGCCGAGGAGGCCTATCAGTCAGCGATTCATCGTCTTAGGCTGGCGACGCGCGCGGGCGGCGTCGGCGTCTGGGAGTTCGACATCGAGAGCGGGACCGAGATATGGGACGACCAGATGTACCGGCTCTACGGCGCCACGAGGGAGGAGTTCCCCGACGGGAACGCGGCGTGGCGCAAGCGCGTGCACCCGGATGATCTCGCCGCCCAGGAGGCGGAATTCGAGAAAGCGGCCCAATGCGGGACCGAGTACGACTCACAGTTCCGCGTCGTCCTGCCGGACGGGCGAACGAGGATCATCCGGTCGCTCGCCACCGTGCAATGCGACGAGGCGGGAAAGCCAAAGGCCCTCGTCGGGACCAACTGGGACATCACCAAGGAAAAGGACGCCGAGGCCGTGCTGATACGGCAAAACAAGTCCCTCGAGGAGGCGGGTATCAGGGCGACCGAGCTGATGCTCCGCGCGGAGGTCGCGAACGAGGCGAAAAGCATCTTCCTCGCGACCATGAGCCACGAGATACGGACGCCGCTTAACGGGATCATCGGGATGGCGGCTCTGCTGTTGGATGGGCCACTTTCGGGCGATCAGCGGCAATACGCCGAGCTCCTTAAGTCGAGCGGCGAGTCCCTCCTCGTCCTCATCAACCAAATCCTCGACTACTCGAAACTCGAGTCGCAAAAGCTCGCCCTCGAGCGCGTCGACTTCTCGCCCGCCGCCGTCGTCGGCGAGGCCGTCGAGTCGATCCGGGCGGAAGCGGCCCGAAAGCAACTCGCCCTCGACATCTCGGTCGGCGAGGCGGTCCCCGCGCGCCTTCGCGGGGACCCGGTAAGGCTCAGGCAGATACTCTCGAACCTCCTCGGGAACGCGGTGAAGTTCACCGAGCGCGGGGGCATAACCGTCTCCGCCGAGTACGCGGGCCCCTGCCCTGACGGGAGCGCGCTCCGCTTCAGCGTGGCGGACACCGGGATCGGCATCCCGGAGGAAAAACAGCGAGAGCTCTTCGCGCCCTTCACGCAACTCGACGGGTCGACCACGCGGCGCTTCGGCGGAACCGGCCTCGGGCTCGCCATAGCGCGCAGGCTCGCCGCCCTAATGGGCGGGGAAACGGGGGTCATCAGCGCCGAGAACCGCGGGGCGACCTTTTGGTTCACCGCGCAGTTCGCGCGCGCGCAGGGCGACGAGGGAGAGAGGCTCGACGCGGCGAGCGACCAGCTCCCCCGGCTCAAGAGGCCGGGCGCGCGCATCCTTCTCGCCGAGGATAACCAAACGAACCGGATCGTCGCCCTCAAGATACTGGAGCGGCTCGGGGCGAGGCCGGAGGCGGTCGCGGGAGGAATCGAAGCGGTCGCGGCGTTCGCCGCCACGCGTCCCGACCTCGTGCTGATGGACTGCGAGATGGCGGACGTCGACGGGTACGAGGCGACGAGACGCATACGCGACATGGAGCGCGCGAGCGACGGCACGACTGATACCGCGAAAGCGCGCTCTGCCGCAAAGCGCCGTCGCGTGCCGGTCATCGCCCTCACGGCGCACGCCTTTCCGGGCGACCGAGACAGATGCATCGCGGCGGGCATGGACGACTACCTTTCAAAGCTATACACCCCCGAGATCCTCGCCGCCATGCTGAACCGTTGGCTACCAGCGTCCGGAGAGAGGGACATATTCGACCGAGAGGCCTTTCTCGAACGGGCGATGGGGGACGTTCGCCTCGCGGCGGAAATCCTGCGCACATTCCTCGAGGACATTCCGCGCGAGATCACGGAGCTTGACCGCGCCATCGACCTTCGGGACGCGCGCGCGGCGTCGCTCATCGCGCACCGAATCAAGGGCGCGGCGCTGAACATGGCCTGCGCTCGGATAGCCGCGCGGGCGAACGAAGTCGGCGGGAGCGCGACCTTCACGGACGGCAAGGAAGCTCGCGGGCGCGCGTGCGACCTGCGCGCCGCGTTCGAGGAAGCGGCGGCCCTACTCAGGGAGGAACTAGCAGCCATGGAGGAGCATCAATGAATAACGATCATTCCCGAGTCGCCGAACTCGAGGCCGCGCTCGCCTCGGAACGCGAAGCGCGCATCGCGCTCGAAAGGCGCCTCGAATCGCTCGTTGCCGAGCGAGAGCTCATCCTCCACGAGGTGCATCACCGCATCAAGAACAACATGAGTACCATCGTTAACCTGCTCTCTATGCAGGCGGACTCGCTACGCGACAGGACGTCCGCCGACATCCTGAGGCAGGCGGCGAGCCGCATCAAGAGCATGGGCGTCCTCTACGACAAACTCTATCGGTCTGATAAGATTACCGACCTGTCGCTGCGCAACTACCTTCCATCGCTCGCCGAGGAGGTGATCTCACTCGTCCCGTCCGGCGACCACGTCACGCTTAAGACCTCCGTCGAGGACATAGCGATCGACGCGCAGCGCCTTTCCTCGCTGGGCATCGTCGCGAACGAACTCATATTCAACTCACTGAAGCACGCCTTCCCGGATGGCCGAGCGGGAACTATCACGGTTGCGGCTCGGCGCGACGGAAACGAGGCCGTCGTCCTGTTCGCGGACGACGGCGTGGGCATTCCCGAGGGATACGACGCCTCGAGCGGCGCGCACTTTGGGCTCAGCCTCGTCGCTGGGCTCGTCGCGCAGATCGGCGGTACGATCGAGCTCTCGCGCGAGGGCGGAACCTCGTACGAGATACGCTTTCCGATCGAATAAAAACGACACATAAAAAATACTCTCGCGAGCCCTTGCAGAATCACCCTGGATACATACACTTTAAGTCGACTCCAGGGACGGGGAACTATGCCGAAAAAGATCGACGACGACACGAGAGAGATCATCAACTCATTCGTCTCCGAAGGATACGAGCGGCTCGACGACTCCGAGACGCAGCTCTCGCGCCTCGGTAACGGCGACGACGCGGGAAAGCTGCACTCGGTGTTCCGCCTCTTCCATTCGGTCAAGGGATCGGCGGGTTATCTCGGGTTCGAGAACATCAAGCACCTCACGCACGAGGCGGAAACCCTGCTCGAGGCGTTCCTCAAGGAAAAATTCGCGATGACGCAAGAATCGCTCGACGTCATCTTCGCGACCATAGATTCACTTCGCGGGATGATCGCGGTCATCGAGAAAGAATTCACGGACGAAGGCCTCGAGGACGAGGCTTCTGCACGCAGTAACGCGATCGCGGCGCACCTCGCGTCGCTGAAGGAGGCACGCGAGGCGGAGGAACTCGCCAAGCCGGTTCCGAACGAGATACAGCTTTCCGAGCTCGTCACCGCCGACATGGCGCGTCGGTTCATCGGGGAATGCGCCGACCTCGTCGACCGCGCCGAGAAGATGCTCCTCGGCATGACGGTAGGGAAGAAAAACGTCGAGGCGCTGAACGACGTGTTCCGCGCCGTGCACACGATAAAGGGCAACGCGGGCTTCTTCGCGCACGCCGCCCTCGAGCGCGCCTGCATGGAACTCGAGTCGTCGCTCGACACGGAGCGAAAGAAGGACGCAGCAACGGCCGAGACGTTCGTCTCGTCGACGCTTCGCGCGGTCGACCGCCTCAGGGGCATACTCAACGCCGTCGTCATACGCGAAGCGGCCGCGAAAGCGGACGCCGCGGCCTCGAAAGCGGACGCCGTGGCCTCGAAAGCGGACGCCGCTGACGGGAACAGCGCGGAATATCGACCGATTGGCGAGATACTCGTCGACATGGGCGCGGTCAAGGAAGAACACCTCAATGAGGCGCTTGCCGAGCAGGAGAGGCCGATCGGCGAGATACTTGTTCAGAAAGGCGTGGTCAACCCCGACGCCGTCGCCGAGGCTCTGAAGATCCAGCAATCGGTGACCGCCTTGGAAGCGACCCCCGAGGTCGTCCGCCGCGAGATCCGCGTAGACACCGGAAAGCTCGACAAGCTCTTCGAGCTCGTCGGCGAGCTTATAACGGCGGAGTCCATGGTCGCGAACAGCCCGGACCTCGTCGGGCTTCACCTGGATTCCTTCAACAAGTCGATCTCCAGCCTCAGCAAGATCAGCAGGGAGATCCAAGAAACGACGATGATGATCAGGATGATCCCCCTCGAGGGCCTCTTCCAAAAGATGACGCGCCTCGTCCGCGACCTCTCGCGCAAATTCGGCAAGCCCGTAAACCTGCTCGTGTCCGGGCAGGACACGGAGATGGACAAGAACGTAATCGAGCAAGTCGCAGACCCGCTCGTGCACATCCTGCGAAACGCGATCGACCACGGGATCGAGGGCAAGGAAGCGCGCCTCGCCGCGGGAAAGCCGGAGACGGGAACCATCAAGCTGAGCGCCAAGTACGAGGGATCCGAAATCTGGATATCGGTTTCCGACGACGGGGGCGGGCTCGACCGTGAGCG
>Ga0116186_1003985_pt1 | contig 12226 bp, 9 predicted proteins | sample AD_JPNNA4_MetaG_FD_89806 | JGI IMG/M metagenome (GOLD analysis project Ga0116186, IMG submission 89806) | Active sludge microbial communities of municipal wastewater-treating anaerobic digesters from Japan - AD_JPNNA4_MetaG | ecosystem: Engineered > Bioreactor > Anaerobic > Digestate | place...
CTGATAGAATTCCAACTTCAAAACTATTAGTTCTAAACTGACGTTTTAGATCGTCTAGTTTACCTTCAATTAATTTATTGGATTTGTGAATTAAAGCAATATGGTCGCACAATTCCTCCACGCTTTCCATTCGATGGGTCGAGAAAATGATAGTGGAACCATGTTTTTGCAATTCTAATATTTCATCTTTAATGACATTAGCATTTACGGGATCGAAACCTGAAAATGGCTCGTCAAAAATTAACAATTTGGGTTTGTGCAAAACACAGACTACAAACTGAACTTTTTGTGCCATTCCTTTTGAAAGTTCTTGAATTTTCTTGTTCCACCAACCTTGAATTCCTAATCTTTCGAACCAATATTCTAATTGTTCTTTGGCTTCGGCTTTCGAAAGTCCTTTCATTTGAGCTAAATACAAGCATTGCTCACCCACTTTCATCGTTTTATACAAACCACGTTCTTCGGGCAAATAGCCAATATTTTGAATGTGTTTTGGACTTAGATTCTCGCCATCTAGTATAATTTCGCCACTATCAGGCATTGTAATTTGGTTAATAATCCGAATAAGTGATGTTTTCCCAGCACCATTTGGTCCTAAAAGACCGTAAATACTTCCCTTGGGAACGGTTAAAGAAACTTCATTCAGGGCAACGAAATCGCCATATTTTTTAACAACTTTGTTTACTTCAAGTATAGTACTCATAAAGGTATTTTGATTATTTTAGCTATTTAACCCTTTGGCGTTGGGTGTGTAAAAGTAGAAAAATAGTGCTAATAAGGTGTTAAATAAAACAAAAAAACCCACCCTTGTCATACAAGGATGGGAAAAATTGACATAATTAAAAATTATGAAAACATATCTTTTACCTTTTCAAAAAAGGATTTATCACTTTTTTCAGGATTTGGAATAAAATTTTCATTTTCGAGATTGCTTTCAAAAAACTGTTTTTGTTCCTTATTGAGTGTTTTTGGCGTCCATACATTAACGTGAACTAACAAATCTCCTGAACCATAACCATTGATATTCGGGATTCCTTTTCCTTTCAATCGCAAGATTTTACCAGATTGAATGCCTTCGTCTAATTTTATTCTCACTTTTCCGTTTACAGCCGAAATATCTTTTGAAATTCCAAGAACTGCTTCTGAAAAACTGATGTATAAATCAAAATGCAAATTCTCTCCTTCACGTTTTAGGAATTCGTGCTCAATTTCTTCGATTGCCACGATTAAATCTCCTGGAACGCTGTTTCCTGGTGCATCATTTCCTTTGTTTGAAACTTTTAGTTGCATGCCATCAACAACTCCAGCAGGAATTTTTATAGTAACCGTTTCGTCTTCAACAACCATTCCTTGAGAATCAGCTTCGGATGGTTTTTTGTCTAAAATTTGACCTGAACCACCACAAGTTGGGCAAGTAGATGCTGATTGCATTCTTCCCAAAATAGTGTTGGTCACACGCATTACTTGACCTTGACCGTTACAAGTAGAACAGGTTTTATAAGAAACTCCTTTTGCCTGAACTTTTCGTTTTACTTTTACTTTTTTCTCAACTCCGTTTGCAATTTCTTCAAGAGTTAGCTTTACTTTTATACGAAGGTTAGTTCCTTTTGCACGACGAACACCGCCTCCACCTCCGAAACCACCTCCGAAACCACCACCAAAAATATCTCCAAATTGACTGAAAATATCATCCATATTCATACTGCCGTGACCTCCGCCACCAAAACCTCCTGAGCCATCAAAAGCTTGATGACCATATTGATCGTATTTGGCTTTTTTCTGAGGATCACTTAGTACTTCATATGCTTCGGCAGCTGCTTTGAAACTTTCTTCTGCAGCAGCATTTCCTGGATTTTTGTCAGGGTGAAATTCGAGTGCTTTTTTTCTATATGCCTTTTTAATTTCGGCAGCATCAGCATTTTTGGAAATGCCTAGTATTTCGTAAAAATCTTTTTTCATAATTAAAATAAGTTCCAAATTTTAAAATTCTAAATGCCAATTGCTTAGTCGATTTAGATTTATGATTTGATTTTTTTAGTTGCCAATTACTACTTTTGGAAAACGAATAATTTTGTCTCCCAATTTGTATCCTTTTTCTATTACATCTACAATTTTTCCTTTCAACTTAGGCGATGGTGCAGGAATTTGAGTGATAGCCTCAGCAAAATCGGCATCAAAAGCATCGCCAGCTTGAAGCTCTACTTGCTCTAATCCTTTAGAAACCAATGTGTTTTTTAATTTTTCTTGAATTAATTCAACACCTTGAATCAAAATATTATCGTCCGTTTTTTTGATTTCGGCCAATGCTCTATCAAAATCGTCTAAAACAGGTAACATAGCAAGTAATACATCTTGATTGGCAGTTTTAAACAACTCTATACGCTCTTTTGCTGTTCTGCGTTTGTAGTTTTCAAATTCAGCAAATAAGCGCAAGAATTTATCTTTTTCAGATGCTAAATCTTGTGACAATTGTTCTTCTCTGGATATTTCCTCTACTCTTTCTTCAATTGAAGCATCTAAAGCATCTGTATTATTTTCATTGTTTTCAATTGGAGTTTGATCAACAATTTCATCGTTTACCTTATTTTCAGTCGCCATTCTTGTATTGTTTTTAAATATATTTTTAAACTTCATTTTTTATTCTTTTCTGTTGATTGCAAAAGTACTGCCAAATCTTCTAAAATGTCAAATTGTCATTAATTAATTATTATATGATGAATGGCTATATAATTATAGGCTGAAAATGATTCTTTTGATTGCCAAAAAATTTAATATAATTTTAAGACTATCACGATTTAGTTTCTTTAAATTTGTGAAGATTCTAAATAAAAACAAACAAAGGTTAGCTCCTTTTTGGGCTTTAAATTATTATTAATTCACTAGTTATTATAGTTAAAAAAAGCTTCGTCCCGCAGACGAAGCTTTTTTTTATGCAATCAAAAAAAGAATTTATTTAGACTTTACACTCCATTCAAAATCCATTTCTGAGACCTGCTCTCCATTTTCGTTTGTTCCTATAGATTTCATCCAAAACGTTTTCCCTTCTCCAGATACTATTGCATCTTGAATACTTTTTTCTGCCAAATCTCCATCAAGACATTCAAAAGTGATTCTTCCGGTAGCTTTTTTAGTAAAGTTGCTTTTGTTATTGGCCACCAACATCGATATTTTTTTTCCACTATTTTGAACATGATTCATTACCAAAGCTCCTGTAGAAAGTTCTGCAGCCATAGCTTGTACAGCAAAATACATTGAATTAAAAGGATTTTGATTTATCCAACGGTGTTTTACAGTAACTACACACTTATTTGCTTCTATTTGCTTGACTCGAACTCCAGAAATGTATGCCGATGGCAACTTGAAAAACAGAAATTTATTAAGATTTGATACCGTGAATTTCATTTTATTTTTTTTAGTTCTTGTAAAAATAACAAAAATTGACTACACATTTAGGTTCTTCCTTTATTTTATAAAAATCCGTATTAGCACCCGTATTTTAAGAAGTTAAACTTTAATTGATTTAATTTTTTCTAATCCCAATATGTTAATATTTTGTTAATATACACTACTATGTGATGCAAGATACTGTCTTTTGGATATATATTTGCATTAGAAATTACTATATACTTTTACATTATGGAAACAACCAATAATAAAAACCTAGCAGCATTTACTCATTTGAGTACTTTGACCCAATATTGTATTCCTTTTGGAAATTACATTTTTCCGATATTAATTTGGAGTTCCAATAAAAGCAAATCTGAATTCATAGACTTCAATGGCAAACAAGTTCTTAACTTTCAACTGAGTATGTTTTTGTATTCTTTAATTCTTGCCGTCATTGCTATTCCAATTTTAATCATTACATTTTTCAACAATGTTCCTTTACACACCCTTATCGACGAAGAGGTGTTTATGAGAAATCATTTCAGCGTAGAAAACATTACAGGAATCGCAATCGTAGCCATTGTTGCCATTCTTTTGTTTGTAGGCTTGAAAGTCGCAGAGTTTTTCTTAATTATTTATGCTTCGGTCAAAGCATCGAATGGAGAAAAATTTGAGTATCCGCTCACAATACCCTTTCTAAAATAATCATCAATAATCAATCAAAAAATGAACAGTTCAATCCAATCAAAAAACAAAAAAGAGAGTTATGAACATTGAAAACACAAAAGCCCAAATGCGCAAAGGTGTTCTTGAGTTTTGCATCTTGTCAGTATTAAAAGACAAAGAAGCATATACCTCAGAAATATTAGACACTTTGAAAAACGCAAAATTACTGGTTGTGGAGGGAACGGTTTATCCGTTGCTTACCCGATTGAAAAACGACGGTTTACTTAGCTATCGTTGGGAAGAATCGTTGTCAGGTCCACCAAGAAAATATTATGGACTGACCGAAATTGGACACACTTTTTTAAACGAATTGAATGGCACCTGGACTGAATTGTCTGATGCAGTAAACCTAATCACAACCAAAAAACAATAGCCATGAACAAAACTGTAAACATAAATCTAGGCGGAATGTTCTTCCATATTGATGAAGACGCATACCAAAAACTAACGCGATATTTTGATGCCATAAAACGCTCTTTATCGAATTCATCTGGTCAGGACGAAATCATAAAAGACATCGAAATGCGTGTTTCGGAATTATTGACCGAAAAACAAAAAACCGAAAAACACGTTGTAGGCCTTAAAGATGTTGATGAAGTTATTGCGGTAATGGGTCAACCTGAAGATTATAGAATTGACGAAGAAGGTATTGGCAATACAACAACTAATTATTCTTCAAGTTCCTCAACAGGAAATCGAAAACTATATCGCGACAAAGACAACGGTATGATAGGCGGTGTTTTAGCTGGTTTAGGACACTATTTTGGAATCGATAAAGTTTGGTTGCGAATCTTCTTTTTAATCATGTTTTTTGCTTGGGGAACTGGAGTTTTAGCCTATATCATCCTTTGGATTGTAATGCCAGAAGCAAAAACAACAGCCGAAAAACTAGAAATGACTGGTGAGCCAGTAACAATTTCGAATATTGAAAAAAAAGTACGTGAAGAATTCGAAAATGTTTCAGAAAAAATCAAAAACGCTGATTATGATGAGATGGGAAACCGTGTAAAAACGGGAGCCGAAAAAATTGGTAGCTCGTTTGGGGATTTTATAATAGCCGTATTTAGAGTTTTCTCAAAATTCCTAGGTGTGATTTTGATTATTGCAGGTCTTTTTATATTGGCAGCTTTATTTATTGGAATTTTTGTCTTGGGTAGCACTTCATTTTTCCATTATCCTTGGTCAAATTTCATTGAAGCTGGCAACTTTACAGAATACCCCGTTTGGATATTTGGTGCAATTATGTTTTTGGCAGTTGGAATTCCATTCTTTTTCTTGTCATTATTAGGTTTCAAATTATTATCACCCAACTTGAAATCTATTGGAAATATTGCAAAATATACCTTGCTTGCCGTGTGGCTAATAGCAGTTTCATTAGCAATCGCCATTGGATTAAAACAAGCTTCTGCTTTTGCAATTGACGGACGAGTTGTAGTAAAAGAAAACATTATTCTGAAACCAACAGATACACTTTTGCTAAAATTCAAACACAATGATTATTTTGCCAAAAATCTGTATGACAATGATAATTTTAAAATCACTTTAGATTCAACTGGCAACAATATCTTGTATTCTAATAACGTAAGTTTCAAAATTGCGCAATCAGATACACAATCTGCCTACATCCAAATTGAAAAAGAAGCCAAAGGCGAGAACTTATTCGAAGCCAAACAAAGAGCCGAAAAAATAAAATACAGTTACAAAGTCATTGGTAATCAAATAATTTTTGACAACTATTTATTAACCGATGTAAAAGAAAAGTTCCGTGATCAAGAAATAGAAATAACTTTATTCTTACCTTTAGGCACTTTATTGAAAATGGATGAATCTATGAAGAATTATGACCAAACGGATGGCGATTGTTTTTTATGGAATCCAGAAAATAAAAATGAAGTTTACAAAGTAGAAAGTGATAAAATAAAGTGTCAAAACTGCTTTAATGAGGGCGACGAAAATGTCACAATAGATACGAAACAAGAAGCTGATAGCGTTGTTACTACAACAGTAACTGTAAACGGAGAAGTTGTTAAAGTTAAAGAAACAACCACAAAAAAAGGGTTGTCTGTTGATGAAGACGGTGTAATAGTTAAAAACAAATAGTCATGATTAAAATTATCACGATAATTACAAAATTCATAATTGCCGCTTTAATGGCCTTATTATTTGCTTCCTGCAATCACTCCTTCAATTTGGAAAGTGGAATAAAAGGAAGTGGTAATTTAACCACCGAAACAAGAGTAGCTGACCAAGATTTCAAAAATATTGAAGTAAGTAGTGGCATTAAAGTTTTTGTGGAGCAAGCCGACATCAAATCAATTACGGTTGAAACCGACGATAACTTGCAAGAACACATTATCACCAAAATAGAAAATGGAGTTTTGAAAATTGAAGCAAACAAAGGATACAATTCAACAACACCTATGGTTCGAGTAAAAATGCCCATTATCAATGGATTAAGTGCTAGTAGCGGTTCAAAAATAAATAGTTCTTATACCCTAACATCCAACAATATAAAAGCAAATTCAAGCAGTGGAAGCCTCATAAATATTGATATTGAAGCTGACGCAATCACACTAGAAAGCTCCAGCGGAAGCGAGATTGAGGCTCGAGGCAAAGCATTAAAACTAGAAACGAATTCCTCAAGCGGAAGTCATATTAACGCAAAAGCTCTTATGGCAAACGAAGTCTTTTCGCAATCCTCAAGCGGAAGTAGCACCTCGGTCTATCCTATTCTCAAACTAGACGCAAAGGTATCTAGCGGGAGTTCTATTGATTACTATAAAGTTCCAAAAACGCTTTCAAAAGACATCTCTTCTGGCGGAAGCATTGACGAAAAATAAATCCTTTTTACCTAAAAATCATCCATCAAAAATGGGTGATTTTTTTTGTTTAATAGTCAAAAAAGTTGGTAAAAATACTGTAAGACACTATAAAATATAATGTTCCCGAAAGTTTATTAAAATTCGTTTGGCAACAATTTAGTTCCAAAAAAAATACCCCCAAATAGTCTTAAACTTTTTGGAGGTAATTCAATTTTTTAGCACTATTCAATTCAAAACATTGCGTTAAATTATTCTAAAGTTGCCAAATATCTTTCGGCATCCAAAGCAGCCATACATCCTGTTCCCGCAGCAGTAATTGCTTGACGATATACGTGATCGGCAGCATCTCCGGCAACAAAAACTCCCGCAACATTCGTTTTTGATGTTCCTGGAATGTTAACGATATAACCTGTTTCATCGAGCGTTAGATAGTTTGCAAAAATATCAGTATTGGGTTTGTGACCAATGGCAGCAAAGAACCCTGTAGCAGGAATATCAAAAATATCACCCGTAGTTTTATTTTTTGCTTTTACACCAGTTACCACTTGACCATCTCCCAAAATTTCGACAGTATCATGGTTCATTAAAATAGAAATATTTTCGGTTTTACGAACACGTTCTTCCATAATTTTTGAAGCTCTAAATTTATCACTTCTCACCAACATAGTCACTTTCGAACACAATTTTGACAAATAATGGGCTTCTTCGCAAGCAGAATCACCTGCTCCAACAATAACTACTTCTTGATTTCTATAGAAAAAGCCATCACAAACTGCACAAGCCGAAACACCACCACCCATTTTTAGATAATGTTGCTCGGATTCTAAACCTAAATATTTAGCAGAAGCTCCTGTTGAAATAATTACGGTTTGACAATGTAATTCGATTGTATCGTTGATCCAAACTTTATGAATACCATCACTAAAATCAACTTTTGTGGCCCAACCATCACGAATATCAGCACCAAAACGTTGTGCTTGTGCTTGCAATTGAATCATCATTTCAGGACCAGTTACTCCATCAACATAACCTGGAAAATTTTCCACTTCGTTAGTTGTAGTCAATTGTCCTCCGGGTTGCATTCCTTGGTACAAAACTGGATTCATATTGGCTCTTGCAGCATAAATAGCTGCTGTATAACCCGCTGGGCCAGAACCTATAATAAGGCATTTAATTTTTTCGATAGTATCAGACATAATTAGGATTGATTTTTTTTAACGACACAAAAATAAGTTATAAAAGCTAGATTATGGAAATAGAATAATCATTTTTTGCTATTCAACAATAAAAAAATCCCTTCTGAAAGACAGAAAGGATTTAAGTGGTCGGGGTGGCAGGATTCGAACCTGCGGCCTCCTGCTCCCAAAGCAGGCGCGATAACCGAGCTACGCTACACCCCGAAAGCGGTGGCAAATATATAACTATTTTTGGCTTCTGCAAAACAATTTCCAAAATAAGAAATAAATTTAATTTTGGTTAAAATCGAATGTAATTATAAAGCTATAACTTTTAATATCCAAATTGGAGTCGATGCTTTTGACGGAAAATATTATAATGATAGCGAGTTTGCTTTGAACACCCTACTTGACAACGAAGAATATGTGATTCAAGGACGTCCGTTACCTTTTGATGCTACTGACAAAGTTCCATTAGTATTCAAAACTACAAATGCGGGTAATTACACCATTGCCATTGATCACACAGAAGGATTATTTTCGGCGAACCAAGACATTATTTTAGTAGACCATTTAACTGGAATCGAAACTAACTTAAAATCAAGCGAATATACTTTCGCAGCAGTAGCTGGAGTCGACAATTCAAGATTTTCTTTGAAATACCAAAAAACTTTGGGTAACCATCAGCAAGTACTTGACGAAAATAATATTTTGGTGTACAAAAGCAAAGGAGCCATTCACATCAAATCGGGCAAAACAAACATTGACAACCTAAAATTATTTGACATTAGTGGCCGTTTTATTTTCGAAAAAAAGAATATAAAATCCCAAGAAACCAGTATTGAAAACGCAAAATTGGGCAACCAAATCTTAGTCGTAAAAATAACATTGGAAAACCAAAAAGTTGTCAGCAAAAAAATTGAAAATTAAAAAAACAGTAATTATCTAAACAAATGCAGAGCATTCGCCTTTAATCTGGGTAAGATTAATAATTATAATTTTGAAGTAAATTGTATTCTTGCTAATTGTCATGCTCGAAGCGGCTAATTTATCTTGCTCTCTTGCTTTGAGACACTTCCAGCGTGACAACTGGAGTAGTTAAATATATCTTCAAATAAGAATCAATTTAAACTGTTCCGCCGGCTATGTCTGAAACTTTTAAAAGCGAATGCCCTGAACAAATGAGTTGTCAAAATATTTTTCATTGTTGTCCGATAAAAAGCATAAATAAAATTTCGAACTCAATGTTTATAGTAAATACATACAGGTCGCTCCTCTGGAGCTTGTTTTTGGCGTCTTACTTTTTCTAAAAACAGTATGTCCCGATGGGACTAAAATAGCTCCGATAGGAGTTAACTGTTTGTAGGAAACAGTGATTTTTGGTAAACAAAGCTCCAGAGGAGCGACCTGTTGATTATTCTTAAAATTTTATCGGACAACAATGAATATTTTTATAAAATTTTATCTAATAAATAGTTAACTCATTTTAGCAACTTCAAATTTATCTAAATAAGTCTTAATTTACGACTTTATAAATCATTTCCCCTACTCTTAATTTAGCAAGTAGGGGATTTTTTTATGCTTCAAACTTAAATTTCAGGTTAACTTATTGCAAATAAATAATCATAAAATATTACTATTCCTACAAAATAATTAGTTTTTATATATTTTATCGATAAATATCGCATTTAATCGATAAAAAATTATTTTGTTTTAAAAAACTTTTTTACATTTGAAAACTTAATCGGACAAATATCAAATAATTGAGTCCTTTTGAGATAAAAAAATAGATAGTAAAAATTCCTTATTGGAATTATAAAAAAACATTAATTCATCCTTTTAGTCCTAAAATCATGAAAAAAAATACTCTTTTAAAGAAAACATTTCTTAGCCTAGTTTTTATAAAAAAACTATGGATTTGAAAACCTCAACTTTTTTATAACAATCTTTTAAATAAACAACTCAACCTAAACCCCAAATACCAACATGAGAAAACCAGAAACTTTTATTAAAGAGAAACTTTTATATGCCTTCCTTTTTCTTTTTACCATTTCAATTTTAGCTAGTGAAAAACCCATAAAAACAGAAAAACCGGTAAAAACAGAAAAACCTGCAAAAGCGGCAAAAACAGCAGCTACTACTACTTTGACTTTTGTAAGCGAAACCATCTTACCAACAACTATTTTAGAACCATCTGATTTGGCTTTTGATAAGGTAAATAATGTTTTATATACTGTTAATGATAATAATGGAAAAGTGTATAAGCTATCTACATCTGGAGCGATACTACAAACATTATCTTTCGCGGGTGCAGACCTTGAAGGGGTTTGTATGTATAAAAACAATAAAATATTAATAGGAGTAGAAGGTACAAAACAATTAATTGAATATGATTATGTAACAGACACTCAAGGTGCCACTCATAACATGGCTTACGTGCATGAATCGACAGATACTAATTCACGCCTTGAAGGAGTGTCTTATGATGCTGTGCATGATGTTATGTATATGACAAATGAAAAAAACCCTACATACTTAATTGTCGCTAATGGTAGCTTTGGTATTACAAATGAAATTGCATTGCCGGATGGTGGAGGGACTATTGATTATTCTGCCTGTCATTATGTTGAGGAAACGGGTGATTTATGGATGGCAAGTGACAAAGCTTCTTCTATTTATAGATGCAATACCATTGGTACTAAACTCGAAACATTTGCTGTAAAAAACAAACTCAGTGGAGGAGCTACACTAAATAAATTAGAAGGCATAACCATTGATTATCCTAACCAAATTTTATATGGCATTACCGATGGGAGTCATGCTTTTTACATTTATAAAATAGACGATGGACAACCTACTAGAACCTGGACAGGAGCTATAGATAGTGATTGGTCTAAACCAGGAAATTGGTTCCCTGCAAGTGTACCTTATACAGCCGCACAAATTACTATTCCCGTAACGGCTAATCAACCCATTATCAATGCTGATTTTATTGTAAGTTCACTAACTATTAATTCAGGTGCAACTTTAACTATAAATGCTGGAAAAACCTTAACTAATAAAGGCACTATCTCAAATTTAGGTACTATAAATAATTTAGGTACTATAAATAATACTGCTGGAAGTTTAGTATTAAAATCAAATGCTACCGGTACTGGTTCTTTGTTGAGTGATACTTCGGTAACCAATGTTTCGCAACAACATTATTTAACAAGCAATCAAAGAGGATGGAGATTATTGAGCAATCCACTTGCTACAATAACATTTGGAACACTTGCCTCAGGAAGCACTACTCCTATCACTTTGGGAACAAATGCTACAGGAGAATATTTCCCAGCAACAAATTCTTGGACTTTTTCTGCCAGTGGAGATGCTAACTCAATGACTTCTCAAAAAGCATATGAAGTATTTATTAGAGGTAGAGCTACTGAAGTAACTGGGCTAAATTATAGTGTGAATCCACCTAGTAATGTTACATTATCTATTACTGGAACAGCTGCAAACACGGTACCTTCTTCAATTAGCACAACAGCCGGACGATATTATTTGGTAGCCAATCCCTATACTGCACCTATTAGTGTTGCTAATTTACTATCAGCAAGTACAGGGCTTAGCAATTCGGTTTCCTATTACAATCCAACCCAAGGTTCCAATGGAACTACTGATTTAATTATTAAAAAAGGAGGATATAATGCCGTTACAGTTTCTGGTACAGCTGGTGCTGCTACCGATGTAGTTTTACCTCCAATGGGAGCAATTTTTGTCCAAGCTACCACTTCAGGAAGTATCAACATTCCTAAAACTACTATTTATACTGGTACTGTTACAAGTCCTGCTGGGAATTTTGCACATAAAACAGCCAACACTTCAAAAATCATACAAGAAGCCTTAACTATAAATGTAAGTAGTAGTGAAGCCGACTTTGATAAATTACAATTGAAATTTAAAGCAGTTGGATCTGAAGGAAGCAATATTGATATGGGAAAATTACCAAATACCATTTTAGATTTTTACAGTATCGCTGAAGACAATCAAAATAAAGCAATATCAGAATTAGAGCTAAAACCACAAACTATTCCGTTAGGAATTAATTCTAGCGCTTTGCAAAACTTCAAG
>Ga0116186_1003999_pt1 | contig 12190 bp, 24 predicted proteins | sample AD_JPNNA4_MetaG_FD_89806 | JGI IMG/M metagenome (GOLD analysis project Ga0116186, IMG submission 89806) | Active sludge microbial communities of municipal wastewater-treating anaerobic digesters from Japan - AD_JPNNA4_MetaG | ecosystem: Engineered > Bioreactor > Anaerobic > Digestate | place...
CATTAGAATATAAATCAAGAAAACTTGAAACATATTATTCTAAAGGATCAGCTTTATCAGAAAACTGTCCAACTCTTGAAGAAATATTATATTCGTTGCTAATGGATGTTGATTTTTATAATAACGAAGAAGATATATTTTTTGAAGGCATGTCATATAAAGAAGCTAAAAAAATAGAGGCAACAATTTTAAAAATAAAAGATTTCTTTGCTGATGATTTTGAAATATTTGTTGAACTATATGGAAAAGAGGAGGATTAATTATGGCACATCAAGATATAATTGTTTTAGTAGAGGCAGATGATAAAATAGATGCAATTGATAACGCATATTTAGAAATGGAAAATAATATTACAAGAATAGGTAGTCATTTTAACGAAAAACCAATTGAAATAATTCAAGGCAACAATAGTAGATTTTGGGAAATACTTAAAGAATTTTCATTACTTCAATATCAAGAAATAAAATACTTCTTTAAAAATGCCAAATCAGCAGAACAATACTCAAGCAAAATATTCTATAAAGCGCAAGCATATCGAGGGATGTGTGGTTGGCAATTCCCTGGCTCATATATAATTAATGGAGTTAATCAATCATCGTTAATATCTTTTATTGATAGAAAATATATTAAAGATGATCCTGAGTCATATTATATAGTTATATATAATTATCATAATTAGGAGGATTTATGAAATGCTCGAAATGTAATAAAGAATATAAACTTACTATTAATTTTAATCCCTTTGCTTCTCCAGATAGCATTATAAGCCAAGATGTTTGCTATAGATGCAATAAATATAAGAAACAAGACTTAATTAATAGAAGAGTTGCAGATTTTAAGCAAGAGTTAAGCAAGCAATTTCAACATTCTGACTACATATGTCTATCAAAATCAAAACACAGCTCTTACAGGGTTATTGTTCCACATAGATTAATTCCCAATGCATTAGATGAGATTAGTTTTACATTTGCAGTTGCACTTGGTTATAAATATAAAACACCATATGGAATAAAGTTAAAAGAATCTCCAGATGAGTTTATTAAAAAGATAAATCATCTCTTCGGAGTTAATTTAAATGATAAAGGGGTATATTAATGGCACTAATGAATAATCGTAAATACTTTATACATAATAGTAATGGAGATGTTATATGCTCATGTAATGAGTGGAATATTGAACAAGAAAAGAATAAATTGCCAATAGGCAAATATACAGTAATAGGGCAGAATGTTGAATATAGTTTTGAAAGGAAGGAATAAGAATGTATGAAAAACTTTGCCCAAATTGCGGAAGCTATGAAGTTGATGATTATTTTGACTATAGCAGTTCAGAAATGATTCAAGAATGTTTAGATTGTGGATATACCTGGATAGATGAAGATAATTATGACGAAGAAGAGGAGTGGTAAATATGGGGACAAGAGGATTATATGGATTTTATAAAAATGGAATAACTAAGGCAGTCTATAATCAGTTTGACACTTATCCAACTGGACTTGGCAAAATTATGTTTAATTTTGTAAAACAACACTGGAACAAAATATTTTATCATTTTGATAAAATTGAATTGGTAAAAGAAAATTCAAAGCCGACAAAAAAGCAATTAAAAAGAGCATTGCAATATTGCAAGCCTAATTTAAATGTATCAATGCAATCAATGAGCGATTGGTATTGTGTATTGCATAATGCTCAAAGCAATCCTGACATTTATGCAAAGGGACTTGACATAATGCTTGATGCAGCAGATTTTATAAAAGATGGATTATTTTGCGAATGGGCATATATACTCAACTTAGACAACATGACGCTTGAAATATATAAAGGCTTTTATAAAAGAAAACAAAGCGCAAAAATTAATAGATATATGGCCAATGCAACTAAAGATGAATATGGTTATTATCCATGCAAACTAATTGCAATATATCCATTTGAACGGATTGCATTGTTAAAACAATCAGATATAAACGATATATGTATTAAATTAAACAATAAATAATAAAGGAGAGCAACAATGAATAAATGTACAATATTAGAAAATAAAGATGCTAAGATAGTTAAGTCAAAAGATTATAATTATATGTTTCGTAAATCAGATGGATTCTTTATGAGATGGGGAAAAACAAAAGAAGATAATCCGTCTACATCTCCTTTCGGCCCTGAGATCGCTGACATTGAGATAACAACTAAATGTCGTGGCATATCCGCTCATGGCCCTTGCAAATTCTGCTATAAATCAAATACAGCAAATGGCATTAATATGTCATTTGATACATTCAAGTCTATACTAGATAAATTGCCCAAAGTTCTTTGCCAGGTCGCACTTGGTGCTGATGCCCAGGCTGAATCTAATCCTGATTTATGGCGTATGATGACATATGCAAGATCAAAAGATATAATCCCTAATATTACAGTAGCAGAAGTATCAATTAAGACTGCAAATAAACTTGCTGCATTATGTGGTGCAGTTGCAGTGTCATATTATGATTTATCGACCATGACGGCATCTATTCGTAAGTTGAAATATGCATGTGATAAATTAGGCCGTAAAATGCAAATCAATGTGCATGCATTAATTTCAGAAGAAACATTTGATAAAACAATGGATTTATTAAAACTTCGTGCTGCCGGTACTGATAGCGCAGTCAATGAAGTTAATGCATTTGTATTATTATCTCTTAAGAAGAAAGGAAGAGGCAAATCATTAAACAGTCTTCCTCAGAGTAAATTTAATGAGCTTGTTGATTATGCGATGGCGAATAACATTCCTGTTGGATTTGATAGTTGCAGTGCATTTAAATTCCTGGCCGCAGTATCAAAACGTGAAGATTATAATAAATTTGAACAACTTGCAGAGCCTTGTGAATCCACTTGCTTTTCAATGTATGTAAATGCAGAGGGCAAATTCTTTCCTTGCTCATTCACAGAAGATGAAGATGGGTGGGAAGGAATTGACTTGACGAAGACAAATGATTTCTTAGAAGATGTTTGGTATAACGATAAAGTTAAAGATTATCGCAATAAAATAATATCATGCAGAAATTGTAACCAGAGCTGTTTTCACTTTAAAATATAGGGAGCAGAATAAATATGTATTTTGATAAAAAACCTGAAATAGAAATTCCTTTAACTATGAGAGTTGTACACTTTATGCAATCGGTAACATATTGTTACTGGTATATCTTTGGCATATTGCTATTATGCAAGGCCATAATGTTTTTATGGAATTTAAGTATATAAATATAGGGAGGAAATATGAAACAGTTGATTAGATATAAGAATGTTAATGGCGATTTTGAATATAAATTTATTGAATCATTTTCGATATCATGTGAAAAAAGGAATAAAAAGATAAACTATTATATATGCGCTCATACATGCGCTGGAATTTCTCAATTTAGAACACCTTTTAATTCTCTAGAAGACGCAGAAAACGAACTGCAATTGAATTTTGGAATAACCAGAATTTTTATACCAGATAAAGAAAGGGAGGAATAATAATGAAAATTAGAGTAGGATTCGTTAGCAATAGTTCATCATCGTCATTTTGTGCATGGGGCATTCATATTGACGGTATACACCATGAAAAAGATTACAATTTAATTGAGTCCATAAAAAAAGAGTTTGAAGACACTCAAATTGAAATAATACATGAATATGAATGCGACCGTTTATACATTGGGATGCCATATGAAGTATTAGATGATCACGAGACAGGGCAGCAATTCAAGGATAAAACTAAATTAATAATCAACAAAGCATTAAATAAGTCTAGATATAAAGACTTACATCCACTCCCAGGATTTAAATTTTATAATGAAGAAATACATCACTAGGAGGAGCAACAATGAAGATTAGAGTTGGCTTTGTATCAAATAGTTCAAGTAGTAGTTTCGTTGCATTTGGCATAGTTACTAAATCTGTAGATAAAATATTATCTTTCTTTTCCAAAGAAACTATAACAGAAGCAATAGAAAAATTTGGTGAAGATGATGCATTCTATGCACTACAAGACTTATATTACAATGATAACTTGTGGATGGCGCATGGCACTGACAATGGCCTTAAGGAAGATGAATACTTTCTTGGCATTATGCTTGCAGATCACATAGAAGAAGGCGACACCAACAAAAGATATTCTTTTGAAGAAGTTATTAAAAAGATTGGAGGATTACCTTTAGATAAACCAATAGAGTTAGATGAATGTGAATTTATTATGACAAAAAGGAGTTGTTGATATGAAAGTAAGAAAAGGATTTGTGAGTAACAGTAGTAGTTCATCGTTTGTCGTAAGCTTACGCACAGCTCCAATTAGTGCTAATGATTTAAAGCAGTTGCTAAATATTAAAGATGATGATGATGATATTGAATCATATTATCCTGATTTTTCAGACAGCGACGAAGTAAGCGTAGATGAAGTTATGCAATATATATTTAGTCAAATGATGGATGGAAACCAAATTGAAAACGAATTTCATTTTAGTTTGTCTGATGGTGATGGAAGGGTAGGGGCAGTTGCAGAGTTTGGCAACTGGTTTAAAAATGTTAGTTACGATGTAAAGTCAAATCATTAATAAAGGCAGTAATTATATGAAAATACGTCAAGGATTTGTAAGCAATTCGTCAAGTAGCAGTTTTATTATAGTGGCAGACAGCAAAAAGAAACTTAAAACTACATTAACAATAGAAGTAGATTTTAATAAGTTTGTTGATAAAGTATTTAATAAAAGAGAAGATTTTATTAATTACTTAAAAGAATATTATGGTCTCGAAGAAGATGAAATAATGGAAAGAAAAGAGTATACAAAAGTATTAAAAGCATTAGATAAAGGAGAAACGATATATATTGGAAAGGTATCAAGCGACAATGATAATGCCCTTGAAACATATTTATATGAAAATGGCCTTCCTGATAAAATAGATGGCGCATTAATAATTAGTGAATAAAGGAGAGTATTATGAAAATAAGAACTGGTTTCGTTTCTAACTCATCAAGTAGCTCATTTACATGTTCAGTATGTGGGGAAACATATAGCGGCATGGATACATCGCCCTCTGATTTTGAAATGTTTGAATGCAAGAATGGCCACTATATTTGTGATGAACATAAAATTGAACTAACAGATAAACAGAAAGAAAAAATATTAAAGCAAGAGGCTCCTGATATAGAAGGAGAAGATTTAGATGAAAAATGGGATAATTTTATTGATGATTGTTGCGGAGAAAGTCCAATAGAAGAATGTCCAATATGCCAACTTAAAGAATTTGATAATGCTGACTTGGCCACATATTTCTATAAATCACGCAATTTAACCAAGCAATCTTTATCAGAGGAAGTTAAATCTAAGTTCAAATCATATTCTGAATTTAGGGATTATTTAAAATAAAATAACAATAAGATGGGCAGTATATATATTATATTGCCCATCTGAAAGGATTAATATGTTTTTCTATGAATATCGCATATATCATCTATCATCAAATAAAACTAAATCATCAACTAAAATTAAAGAACGATTGTTAGGGCATTATGAAGACTATGAAGAAGCATGTCAGCAGTTCAATGTAATAATAAGAGAATTTATGAGAACTAAAAGACATAAAGTAGGCGATATGCTTGTATTTAAACATATAAATAAGGTAATAAGTTCAGTTAAGATTGATATCATTGTTAATAGCAATAAAGGCTGTATAATAACTAATGATAATACAATTGTAATAAAAAATGAAAGGAAGTTTATATGACATTATTTCAAGAGGGTTTAGCTAACTATTTGGAATGGTATGTTGAACAATTTCAAGATCGCTGGAAAGATCAAAAATCTTATATTGATCAAGTAAAAGGATTAGAGTTTACACTGCAAGAAGCAATTGAAGGAATATATCCAGATAGATGTTGGTTCCAAACCACCAAGGTAAAAATATTTGAAGAACTTTTAGGCAATGTGTCAATTATAAGAATCTGTGATTTAATTGCAGTAGATATTTTAAAGGAGAGAAAGACCGATGAATAAAAAATATTATCTCATATTAAGTCAAAAAGAAAGAGATGAGATAGATGAATTTACCAATGTTTTCTACGCTCAAGCATCCAATGCATTTAATAAAATAAAATCATTATTAATAACAGAATGCTGGAGCGAAGTGTATAATCCTCAGCAATACGATCCTGCATGGGTTAGTTGGAAATATATGATTCCATATGACTTAATATTTGAAATAGGCGAAGAGACTGCCATGCATATTTGCACATTAATTAAAAAATATGATTTTAAACATCGAGCAAAAACCCTAAGTATAAAAAAATTATTAAATTTATATGATGAAGTAAACAAGGAGGCAATATGACTAAACAAGAATGTATTGATTTATTAATAGAATCTGGACATCGGGAATATGAACATAATAAATACTGTAAAGATGGCAGCTACGTTCTTAGATATGGCGAATATACAAGGCCAACATATCGTATATTAAAATATCGTGGGCAAAATGATTACTACATTAAAGTTAAATATTTCTTTTGTAATGGCACTATGAACGCGCCTCAAAATGGGCCTCTATCTTACGAAGAAATAGAGTCTCTTAAAATGATAGCAGTAACAAGAAGGAGAAAAATATGAAAGATTTCTTAACCATTGGTGATGTATCCCCTTGGGGAGAAGAATGTGTTCAGGTTTCTAAAGATTGGGATTATCTTCCGGCAATGCAAGATCAATGCAATAAATATATGGAAATGCTACAGCATAGGTTTAAAAACATAATAAATCAAACAGGGGTATATTTAAGGCAAAGAGCTAATTCACATGATTTCGGAACATATCTTTCAATTGAAGTAGTATTTGATGATGATAATAAAGATCAAGTCAAAGCGGCATTATTTATGGAAAAGAATATGCCTGAGTTTTGGAATGATGATAAAGTATTTGATTGGCCTAGGAGGAGGAGCAATAATGATATATGTGAGACATACTAATAACGCCCGCGCGTTGGCGAAGTTCGAGCGCCCCAAAAACGCTTGCGTTTTTGAGGGCGGTCGAATTTGGTTGAGCCCGCATGGCCGAGCAAGGGCTCAGGCCCGCAGCTCGCGCGGGCGAAACCCGAGGAGCCGCCGCAGAGTGGCGGCGACGCAGCGCTTACGCGCTTGTTATCTGCCGTTCGGGCCCGGCGGCCATGGATGGCCGCTGTTTAAAATGCAAGAAAGTTTAATAAAAACAGTAAAGTTTTTTAAGCGGCTTTTCCTTCGTTGTCGATGTGTTTTTTAACCACATGCAAATTAATAATTATTTTGATAACACAGAAAAGAGCTAGAAGAGAAGGGAACTTTGTTCAAAACATTTGATGGTCGGGCGGTGCGGCCTCCCAGGCCGCGCGCCAAAAACTAAAAGTAAAAAAGTTGATAAAATATATTGACATTGTAATTATAATGTGTTATAATCAGTTATAACATTTTATAATGTTTATTAATCTATTATAAGTGATTGTAATGTATAATTTGAATGATTATTTAACCATTTCAGAGGCTTCAAAGTTTTTAGGTGTAACCACCACGACTCTTAGAAATTGGGATAAGTTGGGAAAAATTCCAACTTATAGAAATCCAATTAATAAATATAGGCTATATAAAAAATCTGATTTAGAAAAAATTTTAAATAGGATAAAAAGGAATTAAAATGGTTAAAAAAGACAAAACTCCGAATGATTGCGAAAAAGAAACTCCAAGAATTGATTTAAAGTCAAAAAATTTATTAAACGATTTGTCTGCAAAAGAATGGATTGTTGAAACTGTCTCGGTTTGGACGCAAAGAGGGCTGGGTGCCAATCACGCAGAAGCTCAAATTGAAAAGCAACATCCTGCACCATTTTCGTTTTCTGATGTGAGTCGTTTGGTAAAATTTTTTACTAAAGAAGGCCAAGTTGTTCTTGACCCTTTTATGGGAGTAGGGTCAACACTTAAAGCATGTGCTTTAGAAAAAAGAAAAGGTATTGGTTTTGAATTAAATCCACGTTATGTCGAATTAGCCAAAAAACGTCTTGAACTTGAAGTTCAAGATTTGTTTGCTGATTCTTGTGAGCAAAAAATTGTGCAAGGCGATTCAAGAAAGTTAGTTAAAAAATTAGATGAGAATTCTATAGATTTTCTTGTAACTAGTCCACCCTATTGGAATATTTTACATAAAAAAGATCATAAAGTTAAACAAGAACGTGTTGATAAAAATCTTGACACTAAATATAGTGATAATAAATTAGATTTAGGAAATATTGATGATTACAATGTTTTTATTGAAGAACTTTCGACAATTATTGGAAATTGTGCTCGTGCTTTAAAACCCAAGAAATACATGGCAATCGTAGTCAGTGATTTCAGAAATAAATCTAAATATGTTATGTTTCATTCTGATTTAGCTATTTCTCTTGAGAAGTATGGCCTTGAGTTAAGAGGTATAAAAATTTTATATCAGCGGCATAAAAGAATTTTCCCATACGGTTATCCGTTTTCATATGTCCCTAATATTCATCATCAATATATATTAATATTACAAAATCAAAAGTGAGATATCATGAAAGTTAATTCAATGATTAACAAAATAATAAAAATTGATTGTATTAAAGGAATGAAAGCAATACCAGATGAAAGTGTTGATTTAATTATTGCTGATCCACCATATAATTTAAGTAAAAATTTTGGTGCATGGAACGAAATTGAAAAACGTCAAGAGTGGCTTCCGTGGTCAAAACGTTGGCTTGATGAAGCCAAAAGAATACTTAAAACGAATGGGAGCATTTTTGTTTATGGAATTCATCACCATTTGTGCTGGCTGCAATGTTATTTATATGAAATTGGCCTGATATATCGACGACAAATAATATGGCACTATGAAAATGGTTATGCTGGCTATTCTTCTAAAACTTTAGCTGCTCATTATGAGCCAATTTTGTGGTTTTCTAAAGGTGAAAACTATACTTATAATCCAATTCGTGAACCTTATAAAAGCAATGAACGATTAAAATATAAAATTACCAAAAATGGGAAGGTATGGCAACCTAATCCTGACGGCCGGCTGGCTGGTGATGTTTGGGATTTTCCAACATTAGCCGGTAATTCGTTTAAACAAGAAAAAGTCGATCATCCCACTCAAAAACCACTTTCGATATCACGAAGAATAGCAAAGCATTTTTCTAATGAAAATGATTTAATTGTTATTCCTTTTGCCGGAAGTGGCTCTGAATGTGTAGCAGCTCTCATGGAAAAAAGAAATTTTATAGGGTTTGAACTTAATCCTGATTACATTGAAATAGCTATGAATAGAATTAAAAATATTGAAAATTGAGCAGAGTTATTTTCTACAATCAAGTATACCAGCAGATTCTTCATCACTAACATGTATTTTGTGTATGGATTCAAGTATTTTTTTCAATGATGTGTTTTCATTATCAATATAATATTCATTTTTCTTAGTAAAAATAAGTTTTTGCCGCGTCCATGAAAGCAATAATAAGCCAGATATTGTAATTGTATTAATTGATATATTTAAAACTTTTTTGATATCATTAATAAACTGCCAAAATTCTGATCTCTTATTTGGTAATTCATTGCATATGATTAAAGGTATTATGTTATCCTTATTGTATTTATAGCGTGATATTAATATAGCAATATTATCCAAAATATTTCGTGGAGCGTCAATTACACCTAATCCAAATTCAACTTCGCCGGTACCTGCGGTTATAAAATTATATTAATATCAGCATAAAAGGAGAAGAATAAATGAAAGTAAAAATATCATTGGGCAACACTAAAATGGGAAAGATTCCATCAGTATCACTGCCTCCCATTAAATCATGTGGCAACTGTGAAGCATGTGCAAAACATTGTTATGCCAAAAGAAAATATATTCAATATCCAGTAGTTAAAGCCGCCTATGACAATAACTATGAATTAGCAACTAATAATAGAGAGCAATATTTCAATGATATAAGAGAATATCTTAAAAAGAATAAGCCTAAATATTTCAGATGGCATGTAGCTGGCGACATACTTGATTTGGAATATCTGTTTGAAATGAATCGCATCGCTACAGAATTTAAGAAAACTAAATTCTTATGTTTTACTAAAATGCACAATATAGTAAATGAATTTTTAGAGTATAATGAATTGCCTATAAATTTAAAAATATTCTATTCAGCATGGCTCAATGAAAGAATATTAACTCCCAAAGGAGTTTCAATGGCGAGAACAGTCAATAAAAATGATTTAGAACATTATACTGGCTTTAAATGTGAAGGCAACTGTGAACAATGTGGCTTCTGTTTTGAAGCTAAGAATGGATCAACTGTAATATTTGAAATGCATTAATTTGACAAAATTAACAATATATGTTATAATGTGCCACCAATAAATTTTGAAAGGTGGTTATGATGAAAAAGATCTTACTGGCAGTAGCAATACTGATAGTAATGAGTACATTTGTAGAGGCAAAAGAGATTAAATTAAGGGCAACTGGTTATTATATAAGTGGAGCAATGACTAAAGCTGAAAGAAAGATTGAAGGTGGCACTAAAGATCGCTATGGCAATCCATTGCGCCCACTACAAGATTATGTATTTGGAAGCTTCGTATCTGTGGCTGTAGATCCAAGAGTAATAAAGTTAGGCACAATCTTAAAAATAAAAGAATATCCTGGCATTATATTTGTAGCAGTGGACGTTGGAAGTGCTATAAGGGGCAAAAAAATTGATCTGTGCGTATTAACTAAAAAACATGCATATGAACTTCCAAAGTATTTAACAATTGAGCCTATAGTATATATCCCAAATATAAATAAATATAAAAACTATGGATTTGGCGAGAATTTGGCAAGGAGATAAATATGGAAATAGTAAATTTTAATGATTTTCTTTATGATGTTGACTGTTATGAAAAAGAAAAATATGATGGAGTTCAAAAGAATTATGGAATTAAAACACAGCAAGTTGAAATAGTTTTTAAAGATATAAAAGAACGTATCATAAAATTTATAAGACAATATGATTTAATAGTTGGTTGTGTAGCGTGGCTTACTGATTTAGAAATTTTAAAAGAACTGTCAAAAAAAAAAGAAGTCGCACTTCTTGTTCAAAAAGAAGATTTTTTAAGGCCAGAGGGCAATATGAATAAGAATGCCCTACAAAAAGCATATAGTAATTTAAAAAATAGAGAAATGCTTCTAAGATTATTTGATGCGCCAATTAGCACTCACGGCACATCTTGGTCAGATGCAATAAGGTGTGTAGGAAATCATAATTCCTCTAAAATTCAAATAAAACCACGGATGCACAATAAATTTTTAATAGGAATAAAGAAAATCCCTAAAGAACCATTTTTAAGACCAACAGCTGTTTTAACTGGCTCCTATAATTTTACAAAAAGCTCAGAATATAGTTTTGAAAATGTCGTTATACTTCCAAATAGAAGGGTTGCTGAAGCATATATGCGAGAATTTCAGCAGATTTTCCTATTCTCTGAGCCATTAGATTGGAAGTCAGAATGGGTAGAGCCTGATGTTAGAATAGGCAGTTGACAAAAAATAAATAATTTGCTATAATTAGAATACCTCTAAATTGTTTCGGGAGGGCGGGATGCCGCAAGCACCCGCCAAACCCTCCCTCAATAAATAGAGGAAGAAATAGTACAGAAACAAAAAGGAGGAACAGTTTGGATTATTCTTGCTTATTTCAATTCTTAAAATTTTTACAACCTGACAATTATCCAGTATGTTTCTCCTTTGGCATTGATGATAAACCCAAGGATGCTAAACCATACAGCAAATTCTTCAACAATAATAACAATTCAATAAAAGACTTTATATCATATGCTAGCTTAAGGCAAGATGAATATAAAGATGGCGTATTTATTGCCGTTAATGAATCTGATGGCAAAGGCCGTAAAAAAGAAAATATCATTGGCGTTAATGCTTTATATGCCGAACTCGATTATAGCTCAGATAATCGTTCTGAAATGATTTCTAAACTCATGGCGCTCGATATTCCACCTAATATGATTGTGGCCTCTAAGAATGGGCCTCATACATATTGGGTGGTTTCCGATATTGATCTTAATGAGTTTGAATCTTATCAGCATGGCTTATATGGTTATCTTCATGATAATGGTTTTACTCCCGATCCTAAATCAATTAACATATCTCGCCTTCTCA
>Ga0116186_1004004_pt1 | contig 12182 bp, 7 predicted proteins | sample AD_JPNNA4_MetaG_FD_89806 | JGI IMG/M metagenome (GOLD analysis project Ga0116186, IMG submission 89806) | Active sludge microbial communities of municipal wastewater-treating anaerobic digesters from Japan - AD_JPNNA4_MetaG | ecosystem: Engineered > Bioreactor > Anaerobic > Digestate | place...
AGCTTTTCGCCGACCGCATTGAAATACACCATAACGGCCAGGATTTTGACGAAGCCGACCTGATGTCGATTACTACTTTTGCGAATACCACCAAAAATAACGACAACAACGTCAACCAGATAGGAAAATTCGGTATCGGTTTCAAATCAGTTTTTTCCATCACCGACACTCCTGAAATTCATTGTGAGCCTTATCATTACGTCATTACCGATTTTGAGGTACTGGAAAGCACCGTACCAAAAAACCCGGATGAAAATTTCAACACCCTGATAATACTTCCGTTTAAGAAAAAAACTCAGGAAGCCTGTTTTGACACTGTAAAAAAAGGCTTGAACGACCTGAATGAATACTCGCTGCTTTTTTTAAAAAATATCGACTGTATTGAAATATTTTTTTCCGGAATCAAAACGCTAACCCTTGAACGCCGCCTGACGTTGACAGATAAAACGCACCGGAGGGTTAACATGTGCAAAACCAATATTCAGACCGGCAAAATGGCCACGGATTACATCATATTCTCGCGGCTGCCATTCTCTGAAAAACAACAGCCCGAACTTGCGTTTAAAATAGAAATAAACCAGGAAAAAATCACATTCGTACCAATTGCCAACGCACCGGTTTTTGTTTATTTCCCAACAAGGATGAACAGCCGGTTGCATTTTATTGTAAATGCACCTTTTACTACCAACCCCCTGCGCGAATACATTCCGTTTGACGACTTGCAGACTGCAGAAAACATGCGACTATTGGGAGATTGTAAAAAACTGTTTTCAAAGGTGCTCAATATATTAAAACAAAAAAAATGGTTCGACCTCCGTCTGATCGCGATGCTTCCGGTAACAGCCAGCGAAAATAATGTTGCCAACAGCAACGGAGATTCATTAATTTATCGTGCGTTTTATGATACTTTATTAAATTTTTTTCAATCGGAAGCCTCCATCCCCTTGCCCGGAAATAAATATGCCGGCATAAACGAAGTATTAATCCCTCATAACGAGGAACTTGCAGAACTCTTAAAAACTAATGACCTGCAGGTATTATTTCAGAAAAAGTATTTTATTGATCCGCAAATTAATGCGATACATTTTAGTGAAGTTAAAAAATATTTTGAAGAGGTACTACAGATTAAAACCGCCGATGCGCAAGGTTTTGGCTTCAGATTGCGGGTAGCGATAGATTTTTTGAAAGAAAAAAATGTGCTTTGGTTGAAAAAATTATATCAATATCTTCATAAGAACCAATTTTTATGGGATGAGTTTCACATGTCCGAGTACTACAGTTTGCGTTCAGCAGCCATCATCCTCGCGCAATCAGGCTCTTTTGCACCGGCTTTCACCCCAGATGCCACACCCGGGGTGTTTTTGCCTGTAGACACCAAGTGCTTGCTGCCGGTAATTCATAAAAAACTTGCTGGTGATGCGGAATGTTTTGCTTTCTTTCAGGATATGGGCATCAGGGAGCCCGAAATGGCTGATGACATTGAATTTAATATCATTCCGCAGTTTGATAACTCACCAATGGTTTTTAGCAAGGGCTATGTAAAATCTTTAGAAAAAATTGTCCAGGCTTATATATCGGTTAGCCGGCAACGCAAAGAAAAAATTGCGGACCTGCTCAAAAAAACTCCCTGGCTCTGCTGCGTAACATTCGGTATGCCCGCCAGTTATGCTTTCAAAAAGCCTGAAGACATATACCTGCACAGTGACGGACTGATGAGTTATTTTGAAGGCAATTGCGAAGCCCGGGTAGTTGTGCCAGCAGTGTTTAGACATCTAAATAAAAAATCCGACAAGGCCTTTTCATTATTACTGGAAGAAACAGGCATCCGGAAGTTTCCTGGAATAATGATTTCTGAAGACAAGCCTGTTACCATGGACGGTTGGGATAATTTTTTAAAGAGTCTAACAATTATAAGGTCTCGTGCATTTGCAAATATGTTATTGTCAAATTTTTCTGAAACGATTCCCACGGACATTAAGGACTTTCTTAATAACAAGAAATGGATATATACCACAAAGAATTTATTTGAATCACCTGAAAGCATAACCCAATCGGACCTATCTGAATTATATAAATTTTCAGACAATGACAAGGGCCGCTTATGTTATTTGCTTGGCATAAGACACACAAGGCCCGACAGCCTTCAGCAAATTACCGAATGGTATCCGTCCCTAACACCTGAAAAGGCAGCATTAGCATCCCCGAACATGGATTCACCTGCCACGCCAACAGGAACGCTGACCATGGAACAACACGCTGTTTTATCCATGGCTTTTCCCAACGGAAAACAGGATGACTCGGGCATATACTCCGGCGAAAGCCTGAAAAATATCCTCTTGTGGAGTTGCAGCTACATTAAAAATATTTTACAAAAATCAGTAAGCAACAATAACAGCGTGGAAGAAAATACAGATACATCAGATTTGTCAGTTTATTCTAATGAAGGTAACATCATGCATATTTTCGTTTGCGGAAAAACAGACTTATTAAATTATTTTCCATTGACAGCCGGGCAGCTAACCAAAATTCTCAATTTATCTTTATATGCGAAAGACACTTATCTTTACCTTGTAAGCTCGGCAGGTACGGAAAGAGTTTCGTTCAATAGACTAATTAACCCGCTTAACTTATTAACAAAGGGCGATTTATCGTTAAAGGGAAATATCTGGATAATAGATAATTATTAATTTGCATTAAATAAAAATTTTTTTGTTTAAAAATAAAATTTACATTTGCATTAATTTTTATTTATAATCTTAAATTTGTAAAAAATAATTATTAACCAAAAACCAAAAAAAATGAAAAAAGTTTACATGTTAATCGCAATGTTACTCATTGCAGGGATTGCATCGGCACAGTTGCTTCAAACTCCGAAAATGCCCGGTGCTAAAGTTATTTCTGAAAAACAGATTGTTAAGCATAACCTTAATTTAAAAGCCGGTATTGACACTGCTGGATGGTCGACCAATTTCACTCCGCAGTTTGCTTCACCTACCGCTCAGTTAGGAACTGTTGGTATGATTGACGCCAACGATAATCCTATTGGATACTGGTGTGGTACCAGTGGTTTTTGCCACCCGGATTCAGCAGAAGCTGATATGTGGGCACAGTGTTGGGTAAACACCGCTAACGTTACCATTGAAGGAGTTTTATTTTTCGCAGCCGGAAAATTTATCATGAACTCAGGCAGTGTTGCTAATTCTAATCTTGTTGTGGGACTTGCAAACATGGAACCTTATGTTTCAGGACAGCACGGATGTATCACCGGTACTACAGCACCTTATACTTTTGGCCCTTCACCTGTAGAACCTTATCTTGCTTCAGCAACTATGAACATTGTTGATATTGATACCACATGGTTGAACTGGAATTATCTTCCCTTTACCACCATGCCCACTACCTCATCAGATTTCTGCGTAGTTTCTGATTTCAAAGGTATCCGTACCAACTGCGGTGACACTGCATGGATGTATGTTGATGCTACCGGCAACGGATTATCAATGCATTACAGCCAATATTGCGTTGACTGGACAGGATATTACTGGATTTCTCTCTATGCAATTGCTCCGTCACTCGACAGAAATATGTCTTTATTTGCAGTTATCAGCGATGGTGCTGGTATTGAAGATGAAGGATACTTCCAGGGCATGAAAGTTTCTTTAAGGAACATCCCTGCAGTAGGAAACTTCTTCGTAGATTACCAACTGCAATATGCATCCAATGTTACTGTTAAAATGTTTGACATCAACGGAAGAGAAGTTATGGCAATTAACGAAGGCAAAAAAGCTGCCGGAATTGTCAACTCCGTTAACATCAACACCTGCGACCTGCAATCAGGAACATATTTTGTTACCCTGCTTTCAGATGGTGGCAGATTTACCAAAAAACTTATCGTTGAATAATATTACATTTTTCAACAAAAAAGAGGCTGACGTCTGTCAGCCTCTTTTTTTTTACGTGCCCCGTTTTGTGAAAATCTCTTATCAATTAGCCCAGGTCACAAGCTACACTGGTTGAAAAAATAACACCAAAGTAAAATTGCAGATAGTCCATATATAAACTACAATTTTATACTTTGCCTACCTGGTTGAAGGCCGACAAAAATAAAATCAGTGCTGTCAGGCAAAAATAAATTGAAATTGCAAAAAGGCATAAAGACATTGCATTTTAAAATGTGGAACCCACTACGGGGTTCATTTTATGTGTGGATATTTTTCCTAAAAATGTCTCATCACGCTGGGAACAAATATGGTAAAGCATTGGGTTAAAGGCACAGAAATTTTTTTAATGTAAATGAAAAAAAAGCGTGTCTGCTGCACCTTGCTGCCGGCAACCAGGGTGGATTACTCATCAATTTTTTTCGGACAATAGGAAATACCAAAACGCCCTATGGCACTAGTATGTATTCAATCTGTAATATTTGAAAGACCAGTCTGTAAAACAGAAAGTTTTTGTAATGTTGTTTTTGGGTCGAGCTTTTTTGAAGTAGATTTTAGCCACCTAAAACTATTTCATAAAAACATACTGAACAAGGTTCGCTCCCATTTGCAGCGCTTTCTGACGTGTGGGCTCCGAATCTTTATGAACGGCCTGGTCTTCCCATCCATCGCCTAAATCACATTCATAATCATAAAAACACAACAGACGACCTTCGTAAATCAGGCCAAAACCCTGAGCGGGTTTATTGTCGTGTTCATGAATCTTGGGGGGGCCGTTCGGAAAATCATATTTTTGATGATATATCGGATGATTAAAGGGAAGTTCCACAAAATCAAGCTCAGGAAAAACTTTTTTCATTTCGCGCCGGATAAACATATCAATACCATAATTATCGGAAATATGCAGAAAACCGCCTGAAATAAGGTAATTACGGAGGTTGGCTGCCTCCTGGTTTGAAAAAACCACATTGCCATGACCGGTGAGATGCACCAACGGAAAGTTGAACAGTTCAGAGCTTCCCACATCAACAGTAGCATAATCCGGATTCAGATTAGTGCCAAGGTTTTGGTTACAAAATTTCACCAGGTTGGTCAAAGAGGTGGGGTTGGCATACCAGTCGCCGCCGCCCTTGTATTTAACCAAGGCTAATTGTAGGTTCTGAGAATAAAGACGAGGAGTTAAAAAAAGTACCAGGGAACATAGAATCAACTTGAAAAACCTTTCCATAACCTCAAATATTAACAGTATTGACGACACTGCAGGCAAAAACACCGGCTGTTTCAGTTCTTAAACGGTTTTTGCCCAATGTTATTGGAAAAAACCCTGAGTTTTTTGCAATCGAAATCTCTCCCTCAGAAAAATCACCTTCCGGCCCAATGAGTATAGTAACCTCTTGTCTAGGCATGCAGGCAGCGCTCAAATGCCGGGGCGTTTCGCCGCAATAGGCAATAAATTTCTGACCAGTGGAAATTGTTTTCACAAAATCGGCAAATCTGGCCTGATTGTTCAAACGCGGCAAATAGGCCGTGAAAGACTGTTTTACAGCAGAAATCAACACTTTCTGAAGGCGTTCGTATTTCAGATGTGTTTTTTCGGAATGTTCACATATTAAGGGAGTAATTTCATCAATTCCCAGTTCAGTAACTTTTTCGAGAAACCACTCGAAACGGTCGGTATTTTTTGTGGGTGCAATAGCAATATGAAGATGGTAAGGCCTTTTATTAAACCCTTCGTGCTCTTCCACAATTTTGGTATGATATATTCCTGTACTGTTATCAGTAACTATTGTTTTGCACAGGGTGCCTTTACCGTTGGTAAGGTAAATAAAATCGCCGGGTTTGATACGCAGCACACGGCAGTGTTTGGATTCTTCCTGGCTCAGCACATGGTATTGCGGATCAATATGTGGGGTATAGAAAAGGTGCATAAAAAGTTCAGTGTTTGAAAATGTCAATTTTTGTTTTTGGGCGTAAATTTTCAAGCCATCTGAAATTCTTCAGAAAAAGTTCTTTTTGGGACAGTTCTTTATCGGGATACAAAGTTGCCACAGGATCTTCGAGAAAAGTAATGGAAGTGATTTTTTCGTCGGTGATATAAATATCAAGATTGGTGGCTATTGCTTTGTTGATACCAATTTTTCTTTCGCTGCCATCGCGCATAAAGTATATGGTTTCGGCATTGCCTGACACATGGATTTTTTTAAGTTCTCCCTTTACGAAATACCCGGTCATGTTAATGCCTTTTACTTGATTATAGCGACTTTCAGTAGTATCATCGCACGAAACCACATAACTGGCCTTGCGCAAAAACATTTTATCGATGAGGCTGTTGCTAATCTGGATTGCCACGGTATCAGCAGACAATTGGTTATTGTCGGTCCAGATAACCGGATCGTAATACATACGGATGGTGGAGTCGGCATAGTTATATACCAGGGAGTCGCAACGGCCCTGCAGGTCGTCTCTATAGAACTTCACCCTGTGGAAGGCATACATTATTTTTGCTTTGCGGGTAGTGGTGTCAAAGGTTCCGATCAGTGTATCAGCATGCAGAAAAAGTGAGTCGTTATGTTCATCTATTTGGATATAAAGTGCGTTGCCGGTAGCCAGGCTGAACTGGTTTTTTTCGTCGTATTTTGTAAAGTCGCATTTAACTACTGAATTTCGCGTAGTATCCACAATAACCACATTGCGATAAGCCAGGCCGAGCCCCTTGATGCGATTGTAATAAATGCTGTCGCCTGTAAGCCGCTGGCCCTTGTTCTTTAACAAGGCATTTTTTGTAAACTCGGCGTTGTCATTTTTAGTATCATACCATCCTTTTTCACAATAGATAAAATTTTCTTTGCTGGTAATGGTGGTGGGTCCGAAAAAGTGCGAAATTTCCGAAGCGGTATTGTAGATCAGCGAGTCGGACAGGATGGTATAATCCACATTAATCAGTACTACCGAATCGTTGAAGAAAAAGTCTTTTTTTTCAGAATAATAAAAACCCTTAATGCTGGTAAGCGTGTTTTCGGGGTCAACAATTTTTCCGCCATCGTAATATTTACCTGTTTTTGCTTTCAGGTCATAGGTAAGGTGGTCTGTTGTCAGGGTAATCTGGTTGTCAATAAGCCGGACATTTTTATGCATTTCGGCAATTTTGGTATTCCCGTCATATTTCAGGGAGTCACCATAAATATTGGTGGAATCGCTTGCTTTAATATGAACGGAACCATATGCCTCCAGGTTGTTGGTGGCATCATAAAGGTGTGCGCTATCACAGTAGAGCAATATTTCATCATGTTGAAAAATTACGTTGCCGATCAGCAGAGTATAATCACCCTTGGATTGGTCGTAAATCATGTTTTCGGCACTGACCAGGTCAATTTTTTTTATTCCCTGGCCACTGGCCCAGAAACACTGCAGGCAAAACAGGGTAAGTATTAAAAACGTGCTGAGGCGTTTCATTTTTTCAATTGGTAAGAAAACAATGGCCGTATTGGGCAAGATACTGAGTCAGTCGTAATTAATTTTCAAATAAAGTTCTTGCCAGGTTGCCATCCAGGTCGAAATATAATTTAGTAATCTTTTTTTCGCCAGCTTTTTGCATGATTAACAAAAAGCAATTACCAAGATCTTTATCCGTTTTGAAGTATGATTCTTTGATTTCGTGACCGGGATAATTCTTTTTCAGGTATTTTGTAATTTCTGACGGTAATTCCCCCTGGCTGATTTTTTCATCCGGTGTGCCGAATTTTGACCCAGAAGCTTCATTTGTTGTGGCACCAGGATCAATATTTTCCTTGTTCATCCTGCTTTCTGATTCTTCAATTTTTTTAAGGAAATTTCCGGCAATATCAAAAAATAACTGGGTGCCATATTTGGCTCCTTCAATTTTTACCCTAATAAGGTAAACATTGCCCAGGTCGTCGTCGCTAACCAGGCGGGAGCTACTGATTACGTGTTCTTTATAGTTTTTCTTGATATAGTCATGGATAGATGAAGGCAATTCTTTTTTATTTACTTTATCATTATAATTTTCGGCATCTTCATACACTACGCCGCTTTTGTCCACATCTTCCATAAATTTTTTATCTTTTTCGTCGCGGCGTTTTTGTGCTTCGCGTTCGTTGGGGTCATCAATATCAGGTTTTTCCACATTTACATATTTGCCGGCCGAGGTAAACCAAATCTTTGTAATAGGCGGAGGTGTTGCATTGCTGCGTTTATCATACATGCTGATTTCAATAGATTTGTCTTTGGGCTGTGTGACAAATTCCACTGTTTTTATTTTATACTGACGGTAATTGTCTTTTAAATAGGTTACTACCAACTGGTTCAGTTTGTCTTCACTGCTTTCAACGCGGGTTTCAAGCCATGCTCCTTCTTTGGTGTACATTGATAGCGCATTTCGTCCGGCAGAGTTATATTTGACGGTATATTTCTGATCCCGAAAGTACCATGCAGCACCAGAAGCTTTTTTGTTTTTGCTTTTAAAATGTGTCGTAGCAACGGCTGGCACTTTATTATCGGGCACCAGGTACTTGCTTCCGTCATCGGGTGTTTCAATAACTGCGACATTAGTGTTTCCCGACTGACTATTTTTATCGTCATTGGTTTTTGCCTCACCTGGATCGTTTTTATAGATCAGCGTGCCGGCCAGATCAAACTGCAGGTCAACCGGCAGCACCTGGGTTACACCTTCTCTTTTCAGTTGAATATAATAATAACTTTTGCCCTGGCTGGTTTTGTGAATCTCAATCACCGACATCACGTATTCGTTCGCAAAATAATTTTCTTTGTAATAGCTAACCACCGAACTGGGCAGTTCTTTTTCTTTTATTTCAAATCTGGTTTTTATCCAAAGGCCTTTTTCATCAAATTCGGCATAGCCGTTTTGATTATTCATTTTAAATCGGGCCACGTAATTTTCATCCTGTTTTTCCCAGTAGCTCACGGTAGCGTCAGGGTATTTATATCTGCAACTGATAATCACATCCTGAGGTACTTTTGAATCAGAGATTTTCTGTGCTTTTACATCGTACAATGCGAATAGTATACAGATAAAAAATAAGATTCTTGTTTTCATTAGAATTGTTTTTTTATAATTGATAAGTTTGTTTTCTATCAGGTCCTAAAGATAAAAAAGATACAGGAACATGAACGTAGTTTTCGATAAATTTTATATATGAAGAAAGTTCTTCCGGCACCTCTTTAATGCTTTGAAGTTTATCCACCGGAACATTCCAGCCTGGCAATTCGGTATAATCAGGTGTTATGGGCGCTGTATTAATAGTAAATGGCAGATAATCCAGGGTATGGTTGTTATAAGATGTCGCCACTTTAATGATATCAAAAGTACTTAAAATATCCGCTTTGGTCATTACCAGATCAGTAACGCCGTTAATCATCACGGCATAGTTTAGTGCGGGCAGATCGAGCCATCCGCAACGTCGTGCCCGTCCGGTGGTAGCACCAAATTCATGCCCAAGCGCCTGGAGTTTATTGCCGGTGTCATCAAAAAGTTCGGTAGGGAAAGGGCCGCTGCCTACCCTGGTACAGTAAGCCTTAAAAACGCCAAACACTTTTCCTATTTTGGAGGGAGGAATTCCCAGCCCCGAACAAACACCTGCACAAATGGTGTTGGATGATGTTACAAAGGGATAAGAACCAAAATCAATATCGAGCAGAGTTCCCTGAGCGCCCTCTGCAAGTACACTTTTTCCAGATTGCAACGATTGGTTCAGAAATATTTCGGCATCAATATATTGCAACTTCTTCATCTGTTCAATAGCTTCGAGCCATTGCTGTTCGTATTCTTTATATGGTAGTTTGTCGATTTGAAAATTGTCGATATTGAACTCATACATATCGATTATTTTCATGTGCTCTTTGGTAAGGGTTCTGAATTTTTCGGAAAAATTATCCTGCATTATTTCACCGGCTCTGAGTCCTCTGCGGTTGTATTTGTCGGAATAGGCAGGAGCAATTCCTTTGAGGGTAGAGCCAATTTTTTCCTTTCCCTTGGCTTGTTCAAAACAGGCATCCAGCGCCCTGTGTATGGGAAGAATGAGGTGAGCCCTGTTTGAAATGCGGAGGTTTTTGGCAGCATCAGGATTATATGATGTAACGTTTTTCAGTTCATTTATAAGAATAACAGGATCCACCACCACCCCGTTGCCGATAACATTAACGGTGTTGTCGCGCAATATGCCCGAAGGAACAGAATGTAAAACAATTTTATTGCCATTGAATTCAATAGTATGTCCTGCATTTGGACCACCCTGAAAACGTGCAATAATATCATAATGAGGCGTCATGGCATCCACAATTTTGCCTTTACCTTCGTCGCCCCATTGAAGGCCCAGAATTACATCAACTTTCATTACAAATTGGATAGATTAGTTGTTCAGTATAAATTATTTTTCTTTTTTGTTGTTGCACTTTCCATAAAACGTCAGAGCATGGTGCGTAATAGCAACATTAAACATTTGTTCCAGAGACTTTTGAATCTCCTGTATGCGCGGATCACAAAATTCAATTACTTTTTTGGTGTCGATACAAATAAGATGATCGTGTTGCTTGAATTTGTATGATTTTTCATAATGTGCAGAACTCTCACCGAACTGATGTTTTACCACCAGGCCGCATAACAGCAACAGTTCAATGGTATTATACAGTGTGGCCCGGCTAACGCGGTATTTGCTGTTTTTCATTTTAATGTAAAGAGTTTCCACATCAAAATGCCCTTCAAAAGCATAGATTTCTTTTAATATGGTAAACCGTTCGGGGGTTTTACGATGTTGGTTTTTTTCCAGATAAGCAATAAAAATCTGTTTGACATCATCAAAGTTTCCTGAAACTTCTTCTTTTACAACCATAAACAATAATTTTGCATAAAAATACAAATTTTATTGATTCTAAATAATGAATCAATAAATATTCCGGTCAACAGCAAACATCAATCAATCCTGTTTACACTCTCAACGCCGTTTACCGTTTTGATGTTCTCCATAAGATTTTTTAACTGGTTGGTGTTCTGAATATATACCGTGAGGACGCCTTCAAAAATGCCGCCGGAAGTTTCGAGAGTCAACGAACGGATATTAATATTCAATTGTTTGGAAATCACATCGGTGATATCGCGTATCATGCCGAGCCTGTCGAAACCTTTGATGGATATCCCTGCCAAAAACTGCAGCGAATCGCCCGACAGCCATTTTGATTTCACAATCTTTTTGCCATATTTGGTCATGAACTCCACGGCTTGGCTACAATTAGCCTTATGCACGGAAATCTCCCCATTTTTTTCTATCAGCCCGATAACCTCATCGCCTAAAATGGGTTTACAACATGATGCTATTTTGTATTTTATGTTATCTACCTGTGAACTTAACAGTGGCTGTTCAATTGATTTGTCCTGGTCGGATTTTTTTTCAACGGGTTCTTTTTCTTTTTTGCTTTCACCGTGTTTGCTTTTTGCAAAGGGATTGGGAATATAACGCAACCAGGTTTCTTTCTCAATTAAACAAGATTTTATCTCTTTCGGGCCAACAATATCCTTGGCAGCATCAATAAATAAACTGGAGGGATTGACATATCCAAGAAAGCGCATCAATTTGTTGATATTGTTGTTGCTGAACTCAATATCCAGTTCTTCAAATTCTTTTTTTAGTTTTATTTTACCATCGTTGGCCTGTTTTTTCTTTTCTTCTTTTACAAAAGCTTTTATCTGCGATTTTGCTTTGGCGGTGGAAACATAATCATACCAGTTTTCTTTGGGTGTTTGCTTGTCGGAAGTGATTATTTCCACCTGGTCGCCGCTTTTCAGGGTGTAATCAAGGGGCACAAGTTTGTGGTTTACTTTAGCACCGATACAACGGTGGCCGATATCGGAATGTATGCCATAGGCGAAATCGAGGGTGGTGGATTTTGAAGGCATGGTAATCAGGTCGCCTTTCGGGGTAAACACATAGATTTCGTCGGAAAAGAGGTTCAGTTTAAAATTATCGAGAAAATCCAGGGCATCGGATTCGGGGCTTTGTAACAGCTCGCGAATTTTTGCCATCCAATCTTCGAGGCCTGTATCGCCATGTGCTCCGGCTTTGTATTTCCAGTGAGCTGCAAAGCCTTTTTCGGCAATTTCGTCCATGCGTTTTGATCGTATCTGCACTTCCACCCATTTACCGGTATGGCTCATAACCGTAGTGTGCAGCGCCTCATATCCGTTGGCTTTGGGGATGGAAATCCAGTCGCGGA
>Ga0116186_1004005_pt1 | contig 12181 bp, 14 predicted proteins | sample AD_JPNNA4_MetaG_FD_89806 | JGI IMG/M metagenome (GOLD analysis project Ga0116186, IMG submission 89806) | Active sludge microbial communities of municipal wastewater-treating anaerobic digesters from Japan - AD_JPNNA4_MetaG | ecosystem: Engineered > Bioreactor > Anaerobic > Digestate | place...
TACCAAGAGCAAGTTCGTTCTGAGGAAGCAAAGGCTCATAAATTGGGATTCGAAAAAGTTTCTCAAATGAAATTAGCGGTTGTAAAGAAAATCGAGGAGTTTTTATCGGGTGGTGGTTTCTTGTTTTCGATGTGTTCGGGAACTGATAGTTACGATATCGCTTTAGCCGCTGATGGTCTTGATATTTGCGAAAAGATTTATGATGGCGACGGAACTACTCCCGATTACAATAAGAAATTGAACTTCAATAATACACTTGCCTTTAAGGATTTTAAACTTTCTACAAATCCATTGGAATATGAATTCTCCGATATCGATATGACAAATCAACGTCGTATTCCTCGCAATGAAGATGTGTTTACTTTGTTTGAGTTTTCTGCTAAATGGGATGTAGTTCCTAGTATGTTATGTCAAAATCATGAACGTGTGATTAAAGGCTTCATGGGACAAACTACTTCTTTTAATAAAAATCTGATTAAGTCAAACGTGCTTATTATGGGTGATAATAAGGCTGCAAACGAAGCACGATATATTCACGGTGAATTCGGGAAAGGCACTTGGACTTTCTACGGAGGACATGATCCCGAAGATTTTCAGCATATGGTAGGAGATCCTCCAACCGATTTAGCTTTGCATCCGAATAGTCCCGGCTACCGACTTATTCTGAATAACGTATTATTCCCTGCGGCGAAAAAGAAAAAGCAAAAGACATAATTTTTATTTTGTCTTTATAGCGCTTGAATAATTCTCGAGCGTGTAATAAATCGTACGCCCAGCGGAATTTCGAGAGAGAAACTCGAACCTCTTCCTTCTACAATGTCAATCGTGAGTTCGCAATGTTTCCAGTATTCGTATTGGTCGCAACTCATATAAAATTCGCAATCGGCAATAATACCTAAGCAGATGTCACTGTCACCTGTTTTAAATTCGCCTTTCTCGAAGCACATCGGTTGTGATCCGTCGCAACATCCTCCGCTTTGATGAAACATTAACGGACCATGTTTTTCCTTAAGCTGCTCTATTATTTCAAAGGCTTCCTGTGTAAGTTTGACGATTGATTCCATGACTTAATATTAGTGAATAATTAATAAAATATAAAAAGGGAGCACCGAGGCGATTCGAATGCTCCCTGAAATTTACTGTTTTATCAAGCTAAAAGAATCCTAACTTGTTTTTATCGTATGATATCAACATGTTTTTAGTTTGACGGTAATGATTCAACATCATTTTGTGAGTCTCGCGACCGAATCCTGATTTTTTATATCCTCCGAATGGTGCATGCGCTGGGTAAGCATGGTAGCTGTTAACCCAAACACGTCCCGCTTGAATAGCTCTAGGAACACGATATAATTCATGTGCATCGCGTGTCCATACTCCGGCACCTAATCCGTATAGTGAATCATTAGCAATTTCGATAGCTTCTTCTGTGGTTTTGAATGTGGTTACACAAACTACCGGTCCGAAGATTTCTTCTTGGAAGATTCTCATTTTATTATGGCCTTTGAAGATCGTTGGTTGGATATAATATCCTCCTGCAATTTCGCCGCTTTGCTTGTTTGCATCTCCTCCGCATAGCACTTGTGCGCCTTCTTCTTTTCCGATCTTGATATAAGAAAGAATCTTTTCGTATTGATCATTTGAAGCTTGCGCTCCCATCATCGAAGTTCCGTCGAGAGGATGTCCCGTTTTAATGGCTTTTGTTCTCTCAATTACTCGCTCAATAAATTTATCATAGATGCTTTCATGTACAAGCATACGAGAAGGGCAGGTACAAACTTCACCTTGATTTAATGCAAATAATACAGCACCTTCAATAGCTTTATCAAGGAATTCATCATCGGCATCCATAACTGAAGGGAAGAAAATATTTGGAGATTTTCCGCCTAATTCCATTGTTACAGGAATAAGATTTTCAGATGCATATTGCATGATTAATCGACCTGTAGTTGTTTCTCCTGTAAAGGCAACTTTCGAAATACGTTCGCTGGTAGCTAAAGGTTTTCCTGCCTCAGGCCCAAATCCACTAACAACATTTAATACTCCCGGAGGTAAAATATTTCCAATTAATTCCATTAATACCATAATAGAAGTAGGAGTTTGTTCAGCAGGTTTAACAACCGTACAACATCCTGCAGCTAATGCAGGTGCTATTTTCCATGTTGCCATCAATAACGGGAAGTTCCACGGAATAATTTGTCCCACCACACCTAATGGCTCATGAAGGTTGATACTTACCGTATGCTCATCATGCTCGGAAATAGTTCCTTCTTCACTTCTTAATACCCCTGCAAAATACCGGAAGTGGTCTATACACAAAGGCAAATCGGCAGCACGTGTTTCACGAATGGCCTTCCCGTTATCGATTGCTTCTACTACAGCCAAATATTCTAAATTGTCTTCCATCACCTGAGCAATTTTTAACATCAAGTTGCTTCTGTAAGCAGCTGATGTCTTACTCCAAGTTTTGAAAGCTTCGTGAGCAGCATCTAAAGCTAATTCGATGTCTTCTTTGGTTCCTCTGGCAGCTTTGGTGAATACCTTTCCATCGATTGGACTAGTATTATCAAAGTATTCTCCTTTTACGGGATCAACGAATTTCCCCCCTATGAAGTTGCCATACTTTTCCTTGAATTTCGGACGTGCAGCGATGTTGCTGTTTGTGGAAGCGGCTTTTTCGGCAGCCGGTACATTTGCAGTTGTTTCCATGTTTATGATTTTAGTTTTGACAAACCTAAACCGATTCCTTCCGGAAGTATAGCACTATTCATTCATCTTATAGCACAAATCGTTCAGCAGCTTTTTGGAATTGAAAATTTTGTATATTTATGCTTCGATGTCAAAACCAATTCGATTAAACGAGGTAGCCATTACCGACGAAAAACACCTGAAAACACTGGTGGAAAATCGTCGCGCCTATTCTTTAGATCATTGTGAGCTGAATGTTTTTGAAACGCATAAACGTTCGGAATTAGTTCCGTTGACTTTCTCCGATTTTGTTGTGACGAGCATGCTTAGAGGTAAGAAAGTGATGCACCTTTTTGAGAATGCCGGTTTCGATTATTTACCGGGAGAAACGGTGTTGGTTCCGGCTAATGTCACTATGAAAATCGATTTTCCTGAGGCGGAAAATGGAAATCCTACTCAATGTATTGCCTTAGCTATCGATCAAGATAAAATCAATAGTACATTAGATACGTTAAATGCTCGTTATCCTAGAGAGGAGGGGGCATGGAATTTGTCGAATGCGCATTATCATTTTCAGAATAATATCGATTTGGCACAAAATCTGAATAAACTGATTGGTATTTGTAGTGATAACACTATCGGTAAAGATATTCTTGCCGATTTAGCATTACAAGAGTTGGTTATCCGTATTGTACAAAGTCAACATCTTTGTATCGTTGATGAAGGCGGATATTATCAATCTCCTAAAAGTCCTTTGTCGTTTAGTATCGGTTATATTAAAGCAAATGTTACAGATAAACTTCAAATGGAGGTTCTTTGCAATAAAGCAGGAATGAGCAAGGCAACTTTTTATCGTTCTTTTAAACGTGAATTCGGAATGAGTCCGATGGATTTTATTTTGCATGAACGAATCAAAAAGGCTAAGCGTTTGCTATGCGAGCCTAGTGCTAATGTTAGTGATGTTTGCTACGAAACGGGCTTTACCGATTTGAATTACTTTGTTCGTTTGTTTAAAAAGATTGAAGGGATTACTCCTAAACAATACCGCATGATTGCCTTTTCTAAAGGATAATCTGTTTTAAGTTTTCATTTTTGATTGTTAATATTTAGTTTGTCTTAAGGCTTTTTTCAGTTGACTCGAATGGGATTATCGCCTTAATTTTGCTATGCAGTTTCTGAACTGCTTATTTTAATTATAAATTATACCATGAAAAAAAGTTTATTGATTGCAATTGCCTGCACTTATCTGTTTTCAGGCTGTGTAAGTCAGAAAAAGTACAAAGCTCAAGTAGCGAAATACGACACCTTAAAAACAAACTACGATAAGGTAGATTTGATGTTGAGTGATTGCGCATCTGAGAGGGAAAAGCAAGGCAAGAAAATTAATTCTTTAGAGGAGGAGTTAGCCTATGCTAAGAAAAGTGGTTCTGCTATGCTTCAACAGTTGAGTGATTTATCGGTAATCAGTGCAACTCAATCAGAAAGCATCAAGAAATCACTTGAGAATATTAATGCGAAAGAAGGATATATTCGTAATCTTCAAACAGAATTATCTCGTAAAGATTCTTTGAATATGGCTCTTGTTTTAAATCTTAAAGGAGCCCTTCAAGATGTTAATGATGATGATGTTAATATCAAAGTAGAAGGAAGTGCTGTCTTTATTTCGATTTCGGATAAAATGTTATTCAGAAGCGGTAGCTATGAAATTACTCCTCGTGCAAAGGAAGTTTTAGGTAAAGTGGCTGCTGTAATAAAAGCTCAACCTGATGTTCAATTTATGGTGGAAGGTCATACTGATAATAAAGCTATCAGTACCGGTGCTATTCGCGATAACTGGGATTTATCTGTTCTTCGTTCTGCTTCTGTGGTACGTGTTCTTCAAAAACAATATGGTGTTGATCCGGCGCGTATGATTGCTGCGGGTCGCAGTGAATATGTTTCTGTGGCTTCTAATGCAACGCCGGAGGGTCGTTCAATGAATCGTCGTACAAGGATAGTTATCCTTCCTCAGCTCGATCAGTTCTTTAAGCTGATGGAGCCTAAGCATGACTAAGTGAAGTGACCCTGAAGTGCGTAATCGTGTCGTAAAAGGCCTATTTTGCCCACTTCAGGGTCATTTTATTATCTTTGTAACCTCAATTATTCATTGTGAAACTCAACCCCGGAAAGAAAATTTATTTTATTAGTGATTTTCACTTGGGCGTACCCGATTATGTGAAAAGTCGTGAACGTGAAGATAAAATTGTTCGCTGGTTAACTTTTATTGAACAGGATGTCCAGATTCTTTATCTAATGGGTGACGTTTTTGATTATTGGTTCGAATATAAACATGCGGTTCCGAAGGGTTATGTTCGTTTGTTAGGGAAGTTGGCTCAGCTTGCTGATAGTGGTGTTGAAATTCATTATTTCACGGGAAATCATGATATGTGGGTGTTCGATTATTTGCCAATGGAAATCGGGATGGAGATACATCGCGGACCAATTACGAAAGAGTATAACGGTAAGAAATTTTTCTTAGGACATGGCGATGGACTAGGTCCGGGCGATCACGGCTATAAATTCATCAAAAGAGTATTCGCAAACCCGTTGGCTCAATGGTTGTTTGCTAGGATTCACCCGAATGCCGGTATCGGCATGATGAAGTATTTTTCAAAAACAAGCAGAATTGCAACAGGAAATTCTGACGAGATTTATCTTGGTGATGATAAAGAATGGTTGATTATTTTCTCGAAAGAAGTCCTGCAAAAGGAGCATTTCGATTATTTCATTTTTGGTCACCGTCATTTACCTCTCGACAAGCAATTGGAAAACAATAGCCGATACATTAACCTCGGTGAATGGTTGAACCACCAAACATATGCAATGTTTGATGGTTCTAATGTTCAACTTTTGAAATACTAAGATTTTATTTTTATCGCTCTGTAAGCATATTTCGGAGCTTTAACGGATTCATTTTTGCTATGTCAAACTTGAATCGAATCATATCTCCGAATTTTAAATTGTTGGTTTTGTAATACTCTTCGAGCGATTTCGACTTGATGAATGGGAAGTAAACCTCAACAACATCTTTAGCTAGATAGAAAGATATTCCGGCCTCGTAAATGAATGACGTGTTTTCATTGTAAAGATCTTGTAAGCGTGCATCTAATCCTTCAGTTGTTCCGATGTCGGCAAAGAAACGAAGTGGCAACGGAATAGGGAAGTCGGCAGAGATATTTAATGAGGCGATCCAAAGCTGATTGTTAGCTATAGGAGTATAGATTTTAAATCCTCCTTGATCGGTGTAAATCTGACGCGATAATAAGTCGTTGCTCTTGTAATTTTCAGTTCTTCCGAAATATAAATTGTCAAATGCATAATCGCTTGTTCCGAATCCTGCACTTCTGTCACTCATGTTGAAACCGTATCCGTCAAGTAAGGCATCTTTGTCAAGTAAGTAACCTCCAAATGCTCTGAAAGTAATTCCTTTCTTCGCCATCGAGTAGGAGATTTTATATTCTAAATCTAGCGATATTTTATTGTAGTCTTTGTTATTCTCTAATTTGAAACTTCCTTTCCATGGATCTATTGCTCGTTGATCGCGTATAGAGTAGATAAGGCGATTATATTGAAAATCTTCTGAGCTGATATTTAACTTATCTGAGGAAGAATTATAGCGATATTTATTTTCTTGACTAATATTTATTGAACTTATTTTGATGTTTTGATAAATACTACTTGTCACAGACTTTGGACGAATATTGAATGATAAATATGGCTCATATTTTAAATAGTGAAATTGATTAGTTGCTTTATCTATTCCATCGTTGATATTATATTCGAAATCTGCGTATGCAAATCGTTGTCCGCTTAACCCCAGTGTAATTGATGTAAACGGCCCTTTAGGCATATAAAATTTGTAATTCATATTGGCCATACCCGCAATTTCTCCGTCTTTAAATCCGTACATCGGAGTTGCTATAAATTCAAAGTTTCTCACCGGTAAAAAGATATTATGGACAACCAATCCGCCCATAAATCCATTGTAGTTATTCCAAGCAATGGATGGCGCTAAGAATAATCGGTTTTTAGCCGGATACTGCACTTTTGCTAAGAAATTTAAACTTAATGGCTCAATCTTTTTGAAGATCCCTTTCGTCTTCACAGAGTTGTTTATTCTGTTGACATCAGGCATATTATAATTAGGGTCAATCACAACATGATCGCAATCACTACAGTTAATGGTATCCTTTGTGAATTTATTGGATGGAGTTAGCCAATGTTGCGAAGTTATTACTCCGTTTTTCATTCCTGCAATGCTCACAGGAGTTCTTAGGTTCCCTCTGTCTTTTATCGTTAACGCATAACCGTCAGACGATTTTTTTATCGAACTTATTCCGTAATTTAATTTCTTATTACTTCCAATCACGTCATCAAAGAACCAATCTAAATCTTGCCCGGTTGATTGTTCAAACGATGCTTTCATATCTTCGGGATAAGGATGTTTATAGCACCACTTAACAAAATAATCTTGCATGGCTTTGTCGAAAACATTGTCGCCTAAATAACTTCTTAAATATTGAAAAACTAAACCGGTTTTGCGATAAACAATTGCGCCGTAGTTTAGGTCAATACAATCGGGACCTGCACCTTCAATAGGTTGATCTATTCTAGCAGATGCAGGAATATTGTATTCGAAATCGAATGTTTGTTTATAGTCTAATTTATCTAATCCGGTAACCTTTCCTATCCATCCTAATGATGCTCCTAAATCATTTTCGTTTTTCCCATTTTCCGTAGGATATTTAGTTAGCCAATAACGCATTTCGTAGAAAGAGTTTATTCCTTCATCCATCCATGGATGTTCTCTTTCATTGCTGCCAAATAATCCGTAAAACCAATTATGTCCTACTTCATGTGCAATAGTAACTTCTAACGTTAGTGCATTTCCGCTGGTGCCGATAATCGTTACATTGGGATATTCCATTCCACCACCTGCTGCAATCGTTCCGTCAACAGCCGTACATTGATTATAAGGGTAATCTCCAACCCATTTTGAGTAGTACTCCAATGCATCTTTAATATATTCAGGACCACGTTTCCATAAGTAAGCTTCTTTGTTTGTAAACAACGACCATGTTGTTACATGCTTTCCCGAACGTGGCATTATAGATTCCCCTTTGAGCACGTTAAACCTTTTATCAGCAAACCAACCAAAATCATGCACATTTTCTTGATGGAACTTTAATGTTTTCATCTCTGATGAAGAAGGAGGGAAGTTCATGTCGGGTTTGAAGTCTTTGCTTCTCTCAGGGAACGACATAGCTGCTGTTGCAGAAGCTTTCGTGTTCATCCACTCTAATTCTTTGGCTCCGTCAACTAAATCGCCTGTGGCACCTACTACGTAGTTTGCAGGTAGGGTAATACTTACATCATAACTGCCGTATTCCGAATAAAATTCACCTTGATCTAAATAAGGGATGGCATGCCAACCTTTATTGTCATATACTGCCGGTTTAGGATACCATTGTGTGATAGCATAAGCTTGTCCGATATGTCCTAAACGTGAAAATTCTGCATTCGGGATTTTTACAAAGAAAGGGGTTGTGATAATAACTCTTTGTCCGGGGTATAAGGGCTTACTTAAATCTATTTTGCAGATGTCAATATTGTTTTTGTCTAATTGATAACGTAATTGTCGCCCGTCACTCTTGAAATTCAGTGAATCAATATAACCACGTTCTTCAGGTTTAGCGAAGAACATTTTAGTGTTTTTATGCTGAAGTTGTTGTTTAGCTAATGCCGTAGTTCTGTCCTTGTAAGCATTCGGCCACAGATGGAAATATAGGAAAGTTAATGTGTCGCTTGAACGATTGATATATTCCAACTCCATCGTTGCTGCGAGAGTATGGTTTTTGTCGTTTAAGGCACAATCGATTTTATAATGAACTTCCTGCTGAAAATAGGGTTTCCCTTGACCAAATATCGGTGAAATGATTACTTGAAATAGAAGTAGTATTGCTAATAGCTTTTTCATGCTGTAAAATTAGTTAAAAACAGGAATTACAAGCTATTTTATAGCCTCTTAATCCTTTTTTCATTCACAAGGCAATTTAAATACGCGCATAAGCGAAAAAATATGTCAGATATTGTAGATATGTGAATGATGCAATATATAAGGCTGTTTCCGTAATGGTATTGGATTCAATCGTGTTCACCTTTGTCGTGTAGAAAAAGATAATACTCTATAAAATGAAAAAGTCACTTATATTACTTTGTTTATTTGTACTTGTTGGATCAATAACACCAAGTACAGTGATGGCAGGAAGCCATCCAAAGTTAATCGCAATTACTTCAGATTCTTTGAATATTGATTCATTAAAACTTCGATTGGAAGAAATTGCAGCTATAGATAAGAGTGATATGTCGAGAGTTGAAAAGAAAAAATTGAAGTCAGAAGTTCGAGGTATTCAGCATAAGTTAAAAGAAGTTGACAGAGGAATTTACTTGTCGCTTGGCACAGTTATTCTAATTGTAATTCTTTTAATTGTTTTAGCATAAAATGAGTGTTTCTAATTTTAAAATATAAGTCATGGGAAATATACTTTATTACATTGCAGTTATTTTTATTATTTCGTGGTTAGTCGGATTTTTAGGATATCATGCCGGAGGTTTAATTCATATCCTTTTGTTTCTTGCCGTAGCTTCTGTGTTACTTCGAGTAATTCAAGGGAAAAAACCGATCAATTAAAATGAAAACGAATTTAAAAGTAAGCGGCATGTTATTGATTATTTCAGCCGTAATAGTGATTTCATTTTCTGAGTTCACTTATGTTCCTTCAGGAAGAATGAATGAGGAAGGCAAAGTTATTATCGATAAACAAAGTACTGAAGATTATGCATGGTTGCCATTTGCCGGTATGTTTATGTTTATGGGGGGAATTGTTCTCGTGTTAAAAGACAGAACATTTTTAGCTTAAAAATTAATGTGGACTCAGTTCACTAAGTAAATAGTTTAATAGTTTAATTAAAATAAAATGAAAAATAAATTAACGGCGTTAGCTATGTTATTTTTGATAACATCAGGCTTGGTTTTAATAACCTCAAATGTCAATGCTCAAAAAGGCAACTTTGGAGTTCGATTCATGCCGACTTTTACTTCCTTTAATGTAAGGGGCGCCGACGGAAACACCGTTAAAGGAAATGTTACACTTGGTTTTGGCGCGGGAATAGTGATTGGACGAAATTTTAACAAGAATGTAGGTTTAAATTTAGAAGTCCTTTATTCATCCATTACTCAAAAGTTTGCTGAAGTAAATGGTAATAGAAAAGTGCGTTTGAATTATGTAAATATCCCTATCCTGTTATCATTAAATACAGGGATTTACAAAAGATTGAATTTTAATGTTACTGTTGGTCCTCAAATCGGGTTAAGTGTAGGGAGCAATATGGTAACTACCTCCAACGACGGCTCTAACGTGAGCCAAGCAGTTCTTTCAATAAAGAAAGGAGATTTTGGTTTTGCTTATGGAGCAGGTATCGACTTTAGTTTGAATGAAGAGAATACCCTTAAGCTTTCTTTAGGTTATAGAGGAGTATATGGGCTAGTAGACATTAGTAATGACAATAAAACTGTCACTACAGGTTCTTATTACCTCTTAGATAGAACACATTTAGTAACAAATTCCGGCTACATCGGATTTACGGCGTTATTCTAACGCGCTTTTAGATTTCCTGTCAGCTAAAGTGGTTTAGCTGACAGTTTTTTTCCCTCTTGCTAAGTGTTAATTATGTAACACTTTGCAATTGGATGTAAGGATAGAGAATTGATAAAACAACACATTTGTACATCTCTATCTCCTTTAAGATTGAAGTTTAACAGTTTAAAATTACGATAATGAATACACAAGAAATTAAGGGTGAATGGGCAGTTACAATGGCCAAACTTAAGCAGAAATATGCAACCCTTACCGATAACGACTTAATGTTTGCTGAAGGTAAAAAAGATGAAATGCTTGGTCGAATTCAAGCAAAATTAGGTAAGACCAAAGAGGAACTTGCCAAGATAATTAAGGACTTATAAATCGTTGGAATTTACTTTTCAATAAAAAATCAAAAAAATGAGAATGTTTAGAAAAAATTTAATGGTGTTGTCGTTTATTACGAGCATCGTTTTTACGGGTTGTGATTCGTCAGCTCAAAAAGTGAAAGACGCAAAAGAGGATGTTCAAGATGCTAAAATTGAACTGAGCCAGGCGCAAAAAGATTCATCTGCTAAAGCAATTAAAGAAGCTCGTGAAAACGATTACAGAGTTTTCAAAATTGAAACGGATGCACAAATCAAAACTAATAATGTTAGAATTGATGAGTTGAAATCTAAGAAACGTATGCCCGGTAAAACAAATGATGCTGATTATACTAAACGTATTGAAGAACTTAGAAAAAGAAACACAGATCTTAAAACTCGTCTCGATAACTATGATACCAATACCAGTGATTGGGATATATTTAAAAGAGAGTTTTCGCACGATATGGATGAACTTGGTCAGTCTTTGAAGGACTTTACGGTTAATAATAAAAACTGACCTGCTTTTCGGAAATAGGTGAGTGGTAACCTCACTTATTTTCTTTTTTAATTTTAAATACAATAACTATGGATGTTTCCGAAGTAGAAAAATCGAAAGCCTTAATTACGGTAGAGATTATTGAATATGTCCCGAATTCTATCTTGATTAAAACAATCTTGAAGAAGTCAACGGGAAATATTAGCGTTATGTCGTTTGATAGTGGTGAAGCACTTACAGAAACAACCTCAGCATTTGATTCATTTATGCAGGTGATCGACGGTACAGCTGAAATAGTAATATCAGGTAAATCGACAGTATTGGCTACAGGTCAATCTATCGTCATTCCTGCACATGCAGCAAATTTCTTGAAACCAAATGGGCGATTTAAGATAATATTAACCATCATAAAAAGTGGTTACGAGTTATAATAAATGAATATTAACCGATTAAAAATTTCAGTCATGAACCTTCTTCCTTCTTTCGTAAGTACTAAAATTTGTACGCTCATAGGACATTCTTGGCAATATAGAGATTACTCAAACTACATGAAACCGGATGGGAAAGCTTATGAATTTAGAGCTTCTCGAAAATGTAAAAGATGCGGACAAAATGCATACTTTTATAATTCATGGACTAATGAGCCAAAATCGACGTTGGATTTTGAATCGGGGAAATACCATATTGGACGTTTCAACATGGATAAGTTAAAACTTATCTAGTTGTGTTTTTTTATCGAAAGTTGTGCAAAATGACTACCTTTAGATAAATTCTTTGGAATTGCGCATATTTTCAGTTTCATTTTAACAAAAAATTTTATTCGAATTTGAAGATATATATTAAATACATGGTTAGTATTCGTTGCAAATTGTTTGTAATGGATGTTATTAAGAGAATGGGCCTTAAATTAATAAAGGTCGAGCTCGGCTTTGTCGAATTTGAGGGTGAACTAA
>Ga0116186_1004007_pt1 | contig 12178 bp, 12 predicted proteins | sample AD_JPNNA4_MetaG_FD_89806 | JGI IMG/M metagenome (GOLD analysis project Ga0116186, IMG submission 89806) | Active sludge microbial communities of municipal wastewater-treating anaerobic digesters from Japan - AD_JPNNA4_MetaG | ecosystem: Engineered > Bioreactor > Anaerobic > Digestate | place...
ATAAACTGGTGCTCAAAATTGCGTTAAACAAGAAAAGGAGAGCGTGGTTCTTAGGATTGTGGAATCACTCTAAAACATTTGATTTTCCTTGTGTTTTCTCTAATGCGTAATCTGGGTTTAATGTAGTTTATTATTGTCTTTTTTCCTAATGATTTAAGGAAAAAAAGGCGTCAAATCTAACAAGATTTGACGCCTTGAAGCTTATCTTAATACTAGTTTTTATTTTGCTTCATATTCAGCATTGATCTGATCAACCAACTGTTTTTTATTAGCTTCGCTTAGGAAGGCGGCGTTGGCAGAGTTGATGAAGATCTGCTTTATTTGCGCATCCGTAAGACCGAAAACATCGGCAATGGTTTGAAGTTCTCGGCGTACGGTCGTGCTGGATACCATGGAGTTATCTGCATTGATCGTTACGACAATGCCTCTGTCCAAATAGCTCTTGATCGGTTCGTCCTTTATGGAAGGGTAGACACCTGTGTTTATGTTGCTGAGCGGACATAATTCCAACGGAACTCTCTTTTCGATCAAAGTAGCCATTGTTTTTTCGCTCTCAATGGAACGAACACCGTGTCCGATTCTTTGTGCCCCGTATTCGATAGCCAAATCCACGCTTTCTGGACCTAATGCTTCGCCGGCATGGATGGTGTATGGTACGCCCAACTCTTTGGCTTTGGCAAACAGCTCTTTGTAATGGTTTACTGGACATTGAGCCTCTGGACCTGCAATGTCGATAGCGCAAACGCCTTTGCCTAAATACTTTTTAGCCAATCGTAAGGTCTCGTTGTTGAGATCACTATTGTCGATGATTTCCATCTTGGCAAAGTCAAATCGTCTCATGGCGCAAAGGATCAGCTGAGCGTTGAATCCTGATTTGTCAAGACCTTTGATAGCCGCCTTTACAATCTGCTCTTGTGTGAGTCCTTCGTTCATGCTGAATTGTGGAGCAAAACGAATTTCTGCATAGATGTAGCCTTGCTTTGACATCTCTGTGCACAAGTTATAGACGCAACGTTCAATGGCCTCTTCGTTCTGTAAAAGTGTCTGAGGCAAATCGAATGTTTTCAGATAATCAACCAATGATGTGCAGTCTTCTGCCACAGCCAGCAATTTCTTGAGTTCATTGTCGTCCTCAGGTAATGTGACTTTAGAGATGGCTGCCAGTTCTCTAGCAGACGGGATGGAGATAGAGCCGTCGAGATGCAAGTGCAAATCGATCAAGCAGTTCTGAGTAACCTTTGCTACTGAATTGTTTTTCATTTTGTCAATGGGTATAGTTTGAAAAAAGAGGGCAGCCTTCGTTCGGTTGCCCTTTTATTTTGTGATTTTTAAATTTAATTCCTGTACCTAACCACTCTGCAATCTTCTCTGCGCAGCTTTCGCCGTCCATGGCAGAAGATGTGATGCCACCGGCATATCCGGCACCTTCACCGCAAGGATAAAGGCCTTTTAGTGCTACGCTTTGAAGTGTCTCTTCATCACGAGATATTCTGATAGGAGAGGATGTTCTGGATTCAACGCCCACGATGATAGCGTCGTTTGTTACAAAGCCCTTCATCTTCTTGTCAAATTCTTTGAAGCCTTCACGCAATCTCTTGCTGATGAAATCTGGCATCCAGAAGTGCAGCGGAGATGATATGAGACCAGGAAGGTAAGATGTGTCCGGTAAATCGCAGGAGAGTCTTCCTTTTACGAAATCGGTCAATCTTTGAGCCGGAGCAATGGCATTTCCGCCTCCGTTCACGAAAGAGAGATGTTCGAATTCCTGCTGGAAATGAAGTCCGGCCATTACACCGAAATCTTTATAAGCCTCCAAGTCTTCTGGACAGATTTCGACTACAACACCTGAATTGGCAAATTCGGAATTTCGGTTGGCTGGCGACATGCCGTTAACAACCTTCTCTTTCTCGTTGGTTGATGCTGGTACGATGAAGCCTCCTGGGCACATACAGAACGAGTAAACGCCTCGTCCCTCTACCTGCGAAACCAAGCTATAGGATGCTGCTGGAAGATATTCTCCTCTTTCGCCGCAGTGGTATTGGATTTTGTCTATCAACGCCTGCGGATGTTCTACACGCACACCCATGGCAAATCCTTTGGCCTCCATGGTGATGCCTTTGTTCTGTAGCATCTCGTAAACGTCGCGGGCTGAGTGTCCTGTTGCAAGGATAACCGCCTTGGCAAACATCTTTTCGCCGTTGGCAAGTTGTACACCTTCTATTGCGCCGTCGTTGATGAGAAGGTCTGTCATTTTGCTCTCGAAATGAACTTCACCACCAAACTTAAGTATGGTTTCGCGCATGTTTTTGATGATGACAGGCAATTTGTCTGTACCGATGTGCGGATGAGCTTCAAAAAGAATGGAGTCCTGTGCTCCGTGCTGATGGAAATTGAGGAGGATACGTGAGCAGTCCTTCTTCTTTTTCAATCGGGTATAGAGTTTTCCGTCGGAGAAGGTTCCGGCGCCACCTTCACCAAAGCAGTAATTGGATTCGGTATTTAGGCCTTTATTTTGGTTGAGCAGCGCAATGTCTTTCTTACGTTCGCTGACCTCTTTTCCGCGTTCTATGATAATAGGTTTAATGCCTAACTCAATGAGTCTCAAGGCTGCAAAGAGTCCGGCAGGACCTTCACCAACGACGATGACCGCAGGTTTATCGGCTACGTTATTATATTTGAATGGATAACTTACAGCCTCAGGTGTTGTCTTGTCCGTATAGACATTGACGGCCAAGTTAATCTTAACTTGCACTTTTGAACGGGCGTCAATGGATTTTCTGATAACCTGTATGGTGTTGATTTTCTGAGGATTCACGCCAATTTTTTCACCTATGATCTCTTTTAAAAGATTCTCTACGCAGGCTTGTTTGGGCAAAACCGTGAGTTGTATGTTATTGTAAACCATTCGTTATTCTGTTTAAAATTTTTCGTAAAGTTACGAAGAAAATATGAGAAAGCTGTTCGCTATAGCCGTCTGGTTAACGTTCTTATTTATTTTCTCTAGGATATCACAAAGGCTGAGTAAATGTGCCAAATACGCCTTGAGGGCTCGCCAAAAGTGGCGTGCTGGATGGCGTTAAGAATAGTTTTACCGTTCAAGCGAAGCACGAGCGCGTTTAAAACTGTTTAGCCAGACAGTGCGGCACTTTTGGATTAAGAGCACTCACAGCGGTGGCTCTTTTTGATTTCATCCAAATTTCTCGGCCTCAGCATAATTGGAGCAAGCTCCATTCTGCGCTCGACCTTACGAAATTTTGCCTACTTTTTCCAGCTGAAGGGAAAAAGTAGGGCCAGTCCGGCGAGGACATAAAGAATATATTAGCTTTCTTAACCTGACTGACTGCTGTAGCCGTTCGCTATAGAAGTTCGTAGCTGTTAATCTGAACGGGAGCGTCGAGCGATTTCAGCACACGCTCCAACAGAATGCCTTCTAAGTTATCGTATTCGTAACCGAAAGTGGCGCGCATTCCCATTTGGATGAACTGAACGGCTCTGTCCAAAGCGATAGGAAGACTGTCTCCCTGAAGCAGCGCACCTGTGATGATGCTGGTGAATGTATCGCCCGTACCAGGATAATGAGCTGGAAGATAGTTGGTAGACACTTTCCAGAAACGGTTGGTGCTCTTGTTATAAGCCACCACGTATGTTTTCTTTGGATCGTCTTTTTCCAACACGCTGGTAACGATGACGATATCTGGACCATTTTCAGCCAAAAGAAGGAGATCTTCTTTCAACTCTTCAGTTGGAATATATGTTTTGAATGGTTTGTTGAGCAAAAGGAACATTTCTGTCATATTGGGAGTTATGACGTCTGCGTAATTGATGAGTCTGCGCATCTGAGTCACCATATCTTCGTTAAGGGCTCGGTATAAAGCTCCGTTGTCGCCCAAAACAGGGTCTATGACCACCAGTTGTTCGCTATGTTGAAAAGTGCGTATGAATTCCTCCACTATGGCCACCTGTTTATGTGAGCCAAGATAGCCGGAGTAAATACCGTCAAACTCGATATTAAGATCTTTCCATTGTTTGATGAAGAGCGGCATTTGGTCTGTCAAATCCAAGAAACTATAGCCTGGATACTGAGTGTGCGACGACAAAACGGCCGTTGGCAATGGGTAGGTCTCAATGCCCATTGTAGAAAGAATGGGTATTACCACGTTTAAAGAAACACGTCCACAGCCAGAAAGGTCATGGATGGCAGCCACTTTTTTTACTCTGTTACGCATGATTTTATTCTTTGAAATTGAGAAATGTCACATGCCCATCAATGCATGCTCATTCAGAAATGCTTGAAATTTATCTTTATAGGAATCGGAAATCGGAATATACTGTTTGCCGAAAACGATGCGGTTGCGTTCTATCACCTTGATCTTTTGGGGTTGAACGATGAAAGAGCGGTGCACACGGATAAATTTGTCTTCAGGCAACTGGTCTTCCAACGATTTCATGCTCATCAACGAAAGGATAGGATAGGGCTCGTCTTCCAAATGGATCTTCACGTAGTCCTTCAGTCCTTCGATGTAGAGAATTTTTTTCAGTTCAATCTGAACCAATTTGTAATCTGTCTTGACGAAGATGGTCTTTTTCTCCTTGTTGTTTTCTTGCGGAGCAGCTTGTGTCTGAGCTGTCTTAGCACTGCTGGTCAGTTCGAACCATTGCAGAGCCTTGTTGGCAGCTTGCAGGAAGTCTGTGTAACTGATAGGTTTGAGCAGGTAATCCAATGCATTGACTTTGAATCCTTCGATGGCATATTGTTCAAAAGCAGTGGTGAAAATCACCTTGGCTTTGTCGCCAATCATCTTCGAGAATTCCAGACCGCTGAGGTCGGGCATCTGAATATCGACAAAGATGAGGTCGGGCTGTGACTCGTTCATTTCAGATATGGCCTTGACCGCACTGCTGTATTTGCCACGAAGATTCAAGAAGTCCGTCTTTTTGACGTAACTCTCCATCAGTCCTAGAGCTAAAGGCTCGTCATCAATGATGATACATTTTAGTTCCATATTATTTCTTTCTTATATGTCAAATTTCTGTAAATCGATTGAAATATCAGTTATCCTTGAATCCCGTTTGATGGCGTTGGCTTGATTGTCAGTTTTGCAAAAAATCTGTCATTTTTTACCCCTGTTGTAAATGTATGATTATTAGGATATAATAATTCCAATCTTCTTTTTAGATTCTCCAGTCCGATACCCGAACCACTTTTGTCTTCCTTGCTCTTCGGAAAATAGCTGTTTTCAAGCTCGCAAACGATTTGATCACCTTCTTCCACCTTCAGTTTGATGTTGACAAAAGAGTCTTTATCTGGGCTTGTTCCATGCTTGAAAGCATTTTCTATCAATGAGATAAATAAGAGTGGAGCCAACTCCATTTGGGGGTTGCGTGAGATGTCGATATCCTTGTTGACCTGCATGTTCTCAGGCAAACGGAGTTGCATGAGGGCAATGTAGTTGTTGATGAAATCCACCTCTTTTTGAAGAGGAACCGTATGCATATTATCATCGTACAGCACATATCTCAGCATCTTACTCAACTCTAATACAGCTTGTTGCGACTTCTCCTGACTGATGGCAATCAACGCATAAATATTGTTTAATGTATTGAACAGGAAGTGTGGATTGAGCTGGCTTTTCAGATTTTTTAGCTCAGCTTCTGTACGTTGTCTCTCCAGTTCTTTGCGTTGTTCTTCCGTATGATACCAATAGAAACTCCCTTTAATGGCGACGCAGATAATCACTGTGAAAATCAACGAAACCATGTTACGAAGCGTAAAGAGAATGTTCATCAACTCTTTCTGATGCATGAATTTACCTTTGTGTTCAGAGAACATCAGCTCATGTGAAATGTGCATCAAGATTCCGATGATGATCACGAGAAGGAGGTTTGTGAAGATAAATGTCCGTATCTTTTTCTGAAACAGAAACTTATCTATAAGATAGAAGTAGTTGGTATAGAAAATGATTAAAAAAGCGCTAGGCACTACGCAGTACCTCAGAAAGCTTATCAAACTACCATCCACATTGTCTTTTCGGATAAAGAGAAGCGGGAATGCGAATACGATAGCCCACGCTATGATGTGAACAAGAAGATATAATCGGTTTTTATATTTTGTAAAATTCATTTTTTTTTGATGCTTAATTGTTTATAATCAAGTCAATATAGATGGGAAGATGGTCGCTGAAACCGTTAGCAAACATGGTGCCAAGGAATGAACGTTTGGGCGCATAGTCTGTTTTGTCCTTTTTCAGCAGAAACTTTTCGTTACAGATGCCCACATTTTCGCGGCTAGTGTAGAGCTTTGATTTTGTGTTCAACATCTGTCCGGAGAGAATCCATTGGTCCAACATGCCCCATTTACCGCCAAACTTGTGTGAGCCGAGTGTCTCGTTGCCGTCAAATTGATAACAGAGGTTGTACAGCGAGTTGTTCTGGGTTGTTTCCCATTTATTGATGCAGCCCAGACCTATGGTAAAACTCTCATTGGTAGGGTAGTCGTTAAAGTCGCCCATGATGACGATCCTTGCGTTTTGATTGGCCTTCAGCAGACTGTCTGTAGTATGTTTCAGGACAGCAGCAGCTGTCATTCGTTTCTCTTCAGACTCCAGTTCGCCGCCATATCTGGAGGGCCAGTGGTTGACAAATAGATGAAGCGTGTCGCCAGTTTCTGCCAAGATGCCCGAAGCAAAAAGGATTTCGCGCGTAGGACGATCGTCCATGTTCACACGTAAAAACTGCTGCGAAATGAGTTTATATTTATCTGGCTGATAAAGCAATGCCACATCAACGCCTCGTCTGTCGGGTGAATCTTTGTGCACGAATTTGTATTTTGCGTATTGAAGTGGCGTTTCTGAAAGTAGCTGTTCCACAACGCCCGCATTCTCCACTTCGCAGAGGCCTATGATGATGGGAGTTTCCCAGCCTCCTGCAGTCATGATGGCTTTCGACAGATTGGAAAGTTTGCGTTTGTATTTCGCTTCCGTCCATTGATGGTCACCTTCTGGCGTGAAGGATTCATCGTTCGTGGTAGGGTCGTCCAGATAGTCAAACAGATTCTCCAAGTTATAACTGACCAAACGTAGTTTTTTGTCCTGAGCCGTCATGTTGAAATTACAGTTCAGTACAATCGTCGTCAAAACAATATAGATTCTTAATATCTTCAAAATAAATTTGTTTTTACTTCTTGATTTCAGAGATATACTCGTAAGCACCTAAGTCCGGAAGAGCGTCTAGCATTCTATCAGTTCCCTTCTTATCAGTTTTACATTCTGGGTAAAGAGTTAGAATCTCCTCATTAGCCTTATTGATGGCAGGAGAAATAGGACTTAGACTATAATCGTATTCATAATTTGTATGATCGATTTTCTTGAAGAGAAGCAAAGGTTCAACAGCCGTCCAAGTAACATTCGTGAATCTTGGATTAGCAGCAAAAGAATTGTCTGTATTAGCGTATTTTATCAAACAAGAGTTGAAGTGATAGTTTAAGTTTTCTTCATTGCCTTTATCCTCATTTGAAGAACCGAATTTGACCTCCTGTTGGTTTGTGCCGTAGATAATACAATTATTGAAATCAGCCTTTACCAAAGGGATGATTGGCTCGTCCGTATAGTACTTTGTATTGAGCAACATCACGGCATTGTTGAATCTTGAGTTTCTTGGGCAGTTAACAATGGTGCAGTGGTTGAACAGATAGTCGCCCCCTTGCAACATCAAACATGCATTCAAGCTGTTTGAAAACTCTGTATTGTAGGCGTAAACTTTAGCGTTGATGGCATTCAAGGCAGAGCCTTTCGTGTTGTGGATGCATGAATTAGCGAGTGTCAACTTGTAGACATCCTCTTTCATTTCGGATTCTTCAATCTCAATACCGAATTCAGAGCTTCTGATGATGGCGCCAGAGAGTTTGTTGTCATAACTCTCTTTTGCGAAGATGATGCCGCCCCATTGTCCCACAATTTTGTCGTATTTTACGTCATCATAGATGTAGTCTGTTCTATGTCCGCGGAAGAGGACAGGGTAGTGTTCATCGCCCAAAACCTCCAATTTTCCATGTATTACAAGATAAGCGTTGGTATAGAAATAGAGTTTTGTACCTGCGTCGATTGTTAGCTTTGCATTTTCAGTAATACTTAAAGAGTCATAGATGAGATAAGGTTTGTCGTTTGTCCAATGAGTATCCTCAGTTATGGTTGCTCCTTTCAGAAGATGGACGTCTTGTCCACAAGTGCTGAGTATCACATTCTGAGTGTTTCCGTTGTAACTGAACACTAGGGATCCGAGGATGGAGAGAGGCGCGTTTTGCCCTAGCTCTTTTATTTTCACTTGAACGAAAACATACATGCTATCGTGAGCTTTGAGCTCCACATCTTGGAAAGAATTTCCACTGCGTCCGTTCACATTCACCTGAAAGCAATCGTAGCTTGATACTAACCGTATTTCGTTTATGCGAATATTTTCTTTTGTGTCATTATAAATCATTATTCGCTGTGTAGCGGAAAGGTAATTGGTGTAAAGAGTGTCGAATGAGAGTGTGTCCTTGGAAAGGGTTAGTTTATAGGAAGAATCAGATGTGAAATCGTCGTCTTCACATGCTGAAAACAGACACGAAATAAGTGAAACTAGCAGGGTTATGAACAAAAACTTCTTCATCTATTTTTTTAATTAGAAATAAAAAATCGTTTGGTTGAAATACTTAAAAGCTTTTTCAATTTTATCGTTCAATTATTTGAGACATTTTCAAGAATTTAGCAAGACAGATAGCAGGCTGTCTGACGAATAAAATCTTTTTAAAAGGCGAAAAAGCACTCAAAGAATCAACGAAAGCCACAAGTTGTTTTATACAAAAAAGTTTGTAGAAAACAGAAACAGCTCCTTACAAAGATAAATCTTTTTTATTAGACAAATTGATCAATGTGGATTGTATTTTATAATAAAAGCCTTACTTTTGTATAACATTAAGGATTAAAATAACACAAAAAGACGTATGTCTTTGATGAAGGTGGGTTATATTAATTACCACCGTAAAGAAGATAGAAATATGATGGGTTACGTTTTGTTTTCATTCGGCCTCTTTTCCGTTCAAAACGTTTTTTCAGTTGCACAGCTGCTGTGCTCACTTAATTAGTGACGTTTTGACTTCGAAAATGGTTTCGAAAGGCAATAAAGCTAATTAATAGAACCCAATTAAATAGTTAAGAAGCAATGAAACAGCAAATATGTCAATTTATTTTAAAGCTGATGGGATGGAAAGCATCTTTGAAGGTAGAGATGCCTGAAAAGTGTATTTTTTGTGTGGCTCCCCATACAAGCAACTTAGATTTTTTGATTGGTAAAGTTGCATTTTGTGCTGTGGGCGGACATCGACCATCTTTTTTTATCAAGAAAGATTGGTTCAAATTTCCTTTCAATCTTTTCTTCGAACCAATGGGTGGCATTCCCGTTGATAGAGGAAAGAAAACGTCCCTTGTAGAGCAGGTTGTTGAGGAGTTTAATACTAGAGATCATTTTCAGGTAGCCATTACCCCTGAGGGCACAAGAAAGGCTAACCCAAAGTGGAAAATGGGATTCTATTTTATTGCGAAGAATGCGAATGTTCCTATTCTTCTTACATACATCGATTATAAGAAGAAGATGATGGGTATTGAGAAGATTTTCATTCCAACCGATAACGAAGAGGAGGATATCCGACAGATAAAACTTTACTTCAAGGATTTCGTAGGAAGAAATCCGGAAGGATTCTCGATTGGAGATGTATAATCAACGTTTTAAATAGCGAAAAGGCAAATAATCATAAAATTACGGATGATTATTTGCCTTTTTTATTAGAAAGATAAAAATGAAAGTTGCATTTTTTCAATATGACATTGTTTGGCAGGACAAAGAGGCCAACTTTCAAAAGGTGGAAAACCAATTGAAAGCTGGCATTGATGCAGATGTGCTCGTCCTTCCAGAGATGTTTAGTACGGGTTTTTGTATGGAGCCTGAGGGGTTGGCTGAACCGACAGAGGGTCGTACGGTTGCCCTGCTTCAAAAATGGTCAGAGTTGTATGATCTGGCCATCTGCGGTAGCTTTATCGCTCTAGAGGGCGGAAAATACTATAATCGAGGCTTTTTTATTACACCTACAAATGCGTATTATTACGATAAGCATCATCTCTTTGTGATTGGTGCGGAGGGTGCCCACTATACGGCTGGCGATAAACCGCTCATTATTAATTACAGAGGTTGGAATATTGCTTTGCAGATCTGTTTTGATCTGCGTTTCCCGGTTTGGGCTAGAAATGTGGACAATGCCTATGATTTGTTGGTTTATGTGGCTAACTGGCCAACGTCGAGAGTTTCTGCTTGGAATGTGCTGTTGGTTGCTCGTGCCATCGAGAACCAAGCGTATGTGTGTGGTGTGAATCGAGTAGGAATGGATGATTTTGGATCTGATCATAACGGTTGTTCTGCCGTTTACGATTTTAAGGGTAATGCCTTGATAAAGCTCGAGGATGGTCTGGAGAAACTCACTGTTGTTGAGATTTCGAAAGAGGAGTTGGATCGTTTCAGAAAGAAATTTCCAGTTTATCGAAGCGCCGATAGATTTGAAATAAAATGAATTAAGTGTACAATTTGTCCTTTTTGATTTTTATCAAACCAATAGGATGGAAATTGTTTTGCGTAATCAAATAGAATTTTGCATCTTTGTAATGCAAACAAAAAACAGGTAGATTTTTCATAATTAAGGTTTAGATTAAATGGTGTTAAGGGAAACTGTGAAGTTTCCCTTAACTTTTTAATAACCATTATTTAGTGCTAATTTTGGATCAATTTACAAAGATTTTTTTTCACAAATCGAATGGTTTTATTTCGTGTTTTGTTGTTAGTCAAAACCAGTTAGATCAATTGAAAATAAAACGTTGAGATTTTCTGTCAACGAACAGTTTTATATTTTAAATACCTTTTCCTAAAATAAATATGTACCTTTGTATATCATATGAATATAATTGTAAGGAAATGTCTATACATAACGAAAACATCAAAAAGATTACAACAAGTGTGTTGTTGAAAATGAAGGCAGAAGGAGAGAAAATCTCCATGCTTACGGCTTATGATTATTCAATGGCTTCTATTGTAGACCAAGCTGGAATGGATGTCATTCTAGTAGGTGATTCGGCTGGTAATGTAATGTCTGGTTTTTCTTCTACAATTCCAGTCACATTGGATCAGATGATTTACCATGCGCAGTGTGTAGTTCGTGGTGTAAAGAGAGCTCATGTTGTTGTTGATATGCCATTTGGAAGTTATCAATGCTGTGATACAGACGGAGTCCGCTCTGCAATTAGAATTTTGAAGGAGTCTGGTGCAGATTCAGTTAAGATTGAGGGAGGAGAGGAGTTTGCCGGAACAATCAAGAAGATTATCGATGCAGGTGTTCCTGTTATGGGCCATTTGGGTTTGATGCCTCAGTCGATCAATAAATACGGTTCTTACGCATTGCGTGCCAAGGACGATACAGAGGCTCAGAAGTTGATTTCCGATGCTAAAATTCTTCAGCAAATAGGTTGTTATGCTTTGGTTTTGGAGAAGATTCCAGCTGCATTGGCAAAACAAGTTGCCGATTCTCTTACCATTCCGGTTATCGGAATTGGTGCAGGAAGCGGTGTTGACGGTCAGGTTCTTGTGTTGCAGGATATGTTGGGTATCAACAATGGTTTTTCACCAAAGTTTTTACGTAGATATGCTAATTTATACGAGGATATCTTCAAGGCTGTTGGTTCATATATTGACGATGTGAAATCTGTTTCTTTCCCTAACGAGAACGAACAGTATTGATTTCATTTCCGAAGGAAATTTGAAGGCTGCATGAGAGTGCAGCCTTTTTGTTTTTATAGGCTTATTCCTTTTGTCCTCGCCGGACGGGCCTTATACAACCCCCCGACCCTGAAGGGTAGAGTGCTCAAATTTTGGGTCAGAAAATCTATATCTTTAGTATTTCAAAACGAGATGTCGTTCACTAATGTGCTATAGCCGACCCCGAAGGTGGTCGAATATTTGTAGCTTTAGGTTGTTTGATTGACCCCCGACCCTGAAGGGTAGGGTGCTCAAAACTTGATTCAAAATCTTGCTCAAAAAGTCCCGCAAAAAGATTAGCATTTAATATTTTTTCATATAAAATATTTTCATTTTTTATTTCATA
>Ga0116186_1004013_pt1 | contig 12170 bp, 14 predicted proteins | sample AD_JPNNA4_MetaG_FD_89806 | JGI IMG/M metagenome (GOLD analysis project Ga0116186, IMG submission 89806) | Active sludge microbial communities of municipal wastewater-treating anaerobic digesters from Japan - AD_JPNNA4_MetaG | ecosystem: Engineered > Bioreactor > Anaerobic > Digestate | place...
AACGTTACACATCCTTTTTATGAATAAAAAAAACGAAAATGCTCATTGTAAAGTATCGGCACCTTCGTTTTTCTTTTGTCGGGGCGAGTATACCGATGAATATCGGAACGAACTTCCGATCCTCCCGACTTCGTCGGCATGCGCTATCCATAATAAAAAACGTTACACATCCTTTTTATGAATAAAAAAAACGAAAATGCTCATTGTAAAGTATCGGCACCTTCGTTTTTCTTTTGTCGGGGCGAGAAGACTCGAACTTCCGACCCCTTGCACCCCATGCAAGTGCGCTAGCCAACTGCGCCACGCCCCGAATATTTTTTTCGGATGCAAAGTTAATTTAACCTTTTTACATTTGCAAGATAATTTAATGTATTTATCTTTGAGCAGAATAAAGATTTTTTCTTGTTTTTTGTAACTCGTTGATATATGGATTTTTACAAAACCTTTTTTTTGTTTATTTTTCTCATTTTTCATGTCATTGGTTGGAGTCAAAAGTACACAATAAGCGGTTATGTTCGCGATAAAAAATCGGGAGAAGATTTACCATCAGCCAATGTGTATGTAGAAGAACTTAAAAAAGGAACCTCGACCAATAATTATGGCTTTTTCTCTTTGACGTTACCAAAAGGAAACTATACCATTAAGGTTTCATTTATAGGTTATGGAGATGTCATAAAGAAGGTGATTTTAGGTAAAGACATTAAAATTAATTTTGTGTTAAGCGAAACCGTAATTCAAGCTTCTGAAATCACAGTTACAGGTGAACGATCAAATAAAAACGTTGAAAGTATCGAAATGAGTTCATATAAATTACCTGTTGAAACCATAAAAGAGATTCCTTCTTTCATGGGTGAGGTTGATGTTTTAAAGTCGATTCAATTATTACCGGGTGTACAATCTTCGGGCGAGGGCAATTCGGGCTTTTACGTTCGTGGTGGAGGTCCCGATCAAAATTTAATATTGCTGGATAATGCCATAGTTTATAATGCCGGTCATTTATTCGGCTTCTTTTCAATTTTTAATGCCGATGCAATTAAAGATGTAAATTTAATAAAAGGCGGTGCACCGGCTAATTATGGAGGTCGTTTATCTTCGGTTTTAGATATTAGCATGAAAGAAGGAAATAATCAAACGTACCATGTTGATGGCGGCATTGGGGTAATATCTTCGCGGCTTACGGTTCAGGGACCCATAAAAAAAGACACCTCATCGTTTCTTATTTCGGGTCGAAGAACCTATATTGATGTTTTAACAAAGCCTTTTATAAAAGGAAAAATGAAAGGAAGCGGTTATTATTTTTACGATTTAAATGCAAAAATCAATTATCGTTTTTCAGAAAACAATCGGTTGTTTTTAAGCGGATATTTTGGAAGAGATGTTTTTTCGTTTAAAAACAGCGAAGACGGTTTTGGAGCTAAATTTCCATGGGGTAATACAACATTAACGGCTCGATGGAATCATGTTTTTAATCAAAAACTCTTTCAAAACCTTACGGCTACTTTTAGCAATTATCATTTTATTTTTGATGCCGAACAAAGCGATTTTGAGTTTAAACTTTATTCCGGCGTAAAAGATTATGCTATTTCTCTCGATTACACGTATTTACCAAGTGTACTCCATACATTAAAATTTGGGGCTCAATATACTTTTCACGATTTTGAACCGGGTAGTGCCACTGCAAGAATTGGAAACACCAATTTCGATACCGGAAAAATTATTCACTATTATGCTAACGACATGGCTTTGTATGCAAATGACGAATTTGATATTAGCGAAAAACTCAAGTTTTCGATAGGAATTCGCCCTACGTTATTTCAACACATCGGAAGCTTTACCCGATACCAATTAGATGATAAAAGACAAGCCAAAGATACTATACAATACAAGCCTTTCGAAAACATTGCTACCTACTCAAACATTGAACCTCGTATATCTTTGCGGTATTCTTTAAACCATTCTACATCTGTTAAAGCATCGTATTCACAAAATTATCAGTATATACAATTAGCAAGCATGTCGTCGGCAACGCTACCTACAGATGCTTGGATTCCATGCACAGACCAAATAAAACCTCAATTTGCCGTTCAGTATGCAGGAGGTTTTTTTAAAAACTTTAAAAACGACACCTACGAAACCTCTGTTGAACTGTACTACAAGACAATGAAAAATTTAATTGATTACAAAGAAGGGCTAACCAGCGATGATAACATGGGAAATAATCCGGACAACAATTTCACTTTTGGTTCAGGCAAATCATACGGAGCAGAATTTTTTGTTAAGCGCCGCTTCGGAAAGCTAAACGGATGGGTTGGTTATACATTATCTAAAACAACCCGATTATTCCCCGAAATTAACAATGGGAAAGAATATCCTGCTAAATACGACCGAAGACATGATTTGTCGGTTGTGTTAACTTACGATTTAAACGACAAATGGAATTTTGGTGCCGTCTTTGTTTATGCAACCGGCGATGCAACCACACTTCCTATTTCTAGATATTTTATTGAAGGCAGAATCGTCAGCGAATACGGCGAGCGAAATTCGTTCCGTTTAGCCCCTTATCATAGAGCAGACATCTCTGTAAATTATAAATTCCCGAATAAAGGTAAAAAATGGAATTCTTCTATAAACTTCTCAATTTATAATGTATATAACCGTATGAATCCATACTTTATTTATTTTGACACCAAAACAGATTTAGAAAATTACTCTATTACCACCACTGCAAAGCAGGTTTCATTATTTTCGATTTTACCTTCTATAACTTATAACTTTAATTTTTAGCAACGATGAAAAGAATGGTTTATATTTTTCTTTTATCACTCGCTTTAATTTCTTGCGAAAAAGAAATAACCGTCGATATGCCAACGCCTGAAAATAAAATTGTGGTTGAAGCCGCTATTGAAGAAGGTCAATATGCTTGGGCATTTATTTCAAGAACAGCCGCTTACTTTGCTCCCGTCGATTCAGCTATTATCATGAATATGATTGTGAAAAATGCGGTTGTTGTTGTTACAGATGGAATAGAAAATGACACATTGCATTTAAGTCTTGATCCTTATACCTTTCCATATTTAAAGTATGTTGGTTCGAAAATTATAGGGCAAGCCGGAAAACAATATTGGATTACTATTACTGTGGACGAAAAAACATATCATGCTAAAACAACAATACCTCATGCTGTATCGCTTGATAGTTTGAAGTTTAAACCGGATAATAATCAAGATACGTTGGGTTTTATTTGGCTCTATCTGAAAGACCCCGATACATTGGGAAATTATTACAGAGCATTTACGAAGGTTTTAGGGAAAGACAGTGTGTTCTTACATCCTTACCCTTCTGTTAGCGACGATCGTTTTTTTAATGGTCAAAAAGCAGAGTATCAGTTATATCGGGGGAGAAATCCATTAGAAGATAATAATTACAACCCACAAGGATTGGATTCTGCAGGCGTTGCACGTTGGTATTTCAGAACCGGGGAAACCGTAATTGTAAAAATCACTCAAATCGACAACCTGCACTATCGTTTTTGGTACTCAATGGAACAGCAATTTATGACCGATGGCAATCCATTTGCTACTCCAACTTCACTAAAAACAAATATCGAAGGCGGAGCAATTGGAGTTTGGGGAGGATACGGAGTCTTTATTGACACGTTAAAAATTCCTAAATATGCAAAAAACTAAATACATTCATATATCTTTGCCATTGTAAAAAAATCGAATAATTAAAACAAAAAAATATGAGTTTCTTTTCAACATTTAATTCGAACGAAAAATCGGAATCCAACTTAAATAAAGAACTTCCGATAGAAAAAGTAAAATGCCTAATAATTGGCAGTGGCCCAGCCGGCCTGACCGCTGCAATCTATGCTGCTCGTGCAAATCTTAATCCAGTATTGTATGAAGGATTAGAACCCGGCGGTCAATTAACAACTACGACTGAAGTAGAAAATTTCCCCGGCTACCCCGAAGGAGTTACAGGTCCTGTGTTGATGGAAGATATTAAAAAACAAGCGCTGCGATTTGGTGCAGATATTCGTTTCGGTATGGCAACAAAAGTCGATTTTTCCGGACCGATTCATAAAGTTTGGATAGATGACGAAAAAATTATCGAAGCAGAATCGGTAATTATAGCAACGGGAGCAACCGCTAAATATTTGGGATTGCCATCCGAAGAAAAATATAAAGGGCAAGGAGTTTCGGCTTGTGCTACTTGCGATGGTTTTTTCTATCGCGGACAAGATGTGGCAGTAGTGGGAGGCGGAGATACTGCATGCGAAGAAGCAACCTACTTAGCCGGTATTTGTCGCAAGGTTTATTTAATTGTACGCAAAAACTACTTACGGGCATCTAAAGCCATGCAAAACAGAGCTCTTACTACTCCAAACATCGAAGTCTTATTCGAGCATCAGACAAAAGAGATTGTAGGAAATGAAAATGGAGTGAACGGAGTTATTTTGACCGACAAAAATGGGAATGAAAAGAAAATTGATATTTCCGGATTTTTTGTTGCAATTGGTCATCATCCAAATTCCGAAATTTTTAAACCCTATATCGAAACGGACGAAGTTGGCTATATCAATACAAAACCCGGAACAACACAAACCAATATACCGGGTGTTTTTGCCTGTGGTGATGTACAAGATAAACACTATCGCCAAGCTATTACGGCCGCCGGTTCCGGTTGTATGGCTGCTATCGAAGCAGAACGTTATTTGTCAAATAAAGAGTAAAATTAAAATAAAAGCTACCCTATATTTGCTATATATAGCGGATATGGGGTTTATTATGAATTGATGTTAAATAATCTATTCCGAATAAAGACTATTTCCATTACGAATTAAAAGAAAACTTTTATTTTTTCCCCACTTATTGTTTTGTTTTAAAATTATTTCTCATTATTTTTGAGCATTAAAAAAATGTAATTTTTCATGTGGAATAAACGCTGGATTTTAATTTTATCTCTACTATTTTCAATAATTTATACTCCTGCTAATATTTTTGCAAACGAAGAAAAAGCTGATTCTGTTCAAACGTTTAAACCCGGAGAGTTTATTATTGACCATATTTTAGACGATCATGGCTGGCATATTGCAACCTTGGGAGAAAAACACATAAGCATTCCCTTGCCCATTATAGTCTATAGCTATAAACAACATCAATGGCATATTTTTATGTCGTCGGCTTTTCATCACGGACACGAATCGCATAACGGTTTAGCACTTGGAACAGAAGGGGATATAAAGGGAAAAATAATTGAAGTGGACGAGAATGGGAATCGTGATGAAACAGCTCCCATGCCACTCGATTTGTCCATTACCAAAAACACAATGGAAATTTTCATTATATCGCTTTTGTTGTTATGGATTTTTCTCTCTACGGCAAGATATTATAAAAAGAACCCCAATAAAGCACCTAAAAAAATAGCTTCGTGGGTAGAACCACTCATATTGTTTGTTCGCGATGATATAGCTCAACCCTCTTTAGGACATAAATATATGAAGTTTATGCCCTATTTATTAACCGTTTTTTTCTTTATCTTTTTTTCTAATTTAATGGGCTTAATACCGATTTTTCCGGGTGGGGCAAATCTCACCGGTAACATTGCTGTTACCATGGTATTAGCTCTCTTCACTTTCTTTATTACAACTTTTAGTGCCAATAAAGCATATTGGATACATATTTTTAATTCACCCGGAGTGCCTTGGTGGTTAAAAATCCCCATTCCTTTAATGCCAGTTATTGAACTTATTGGAGTCTTCACAAAACCCTTTGTTCTCATGGTTCGTCTTTTTGCAAACATCACAGCAGGACACATTATAGCGTTAGGTTTTTTTAGTCTAATTTTTATTTTTGGCGCCATGAATCAAGGACTTGGTTATGGAATGTCTGTTTTATCGGTTACATTTGCCGTTTTCATGTCGCTATTAGAGCTTTTGGTTGCCTTTATTCAGGCTTATGTATTTACTTTACTATCGGCTATTTTCTTTGGAATGGCAACCGAAGAACATCATCATGCAGAAACCCACTAATTTTATATATTTATGATTACATTAACAGTTATTTTACAAGCATTAGCAAACGTAGCTTTAGCAAAAATGGGTGCCGGTATTGGTGCAGGTATTGCAGTTATTGGTGCCGGTTTAGGAATTGGTAATATTGGCGGCAACGCTATGCAAGCCATTTCGCGCCAACCCGAAGTAGCAGGCGACATTCGTTCTAATATGATTGTTGCAGCAGCTCTTATCGAAGGGGTTGCCTTCTTTGCTATCGTTGTTTGTCTATTGATTCTTTTCATTTAAGAAAACAAGGAAAGGACGGTTGGTCCTTTCCTGTTTCTTTATTAAAAACAAGGAATGACAAAAATAAAAAATATATAATATGCCACTAGTAACTCCGGGAATAGGATTAATATTTTGGATGCTCATAGCATTCAGTATTCTATTGTTTATTTTGGGTAAATTTGCTTGGAAACCCATTTTAAAAATGCTTCACGAACGCGAAGAAAGCATCGAAAAAGCACTGCAAGCTGCTGAAGAAGCAAAACTCGAAATGCAAAAACTACAAGCAAACAACGAACAAATTGTTGCTGAAGCTCGCAAGCAAGCTGATACAATAATTAAAGAAGCTCGCGAAATAAAAGAAAAAATGATTTCTGATGCTAAAAATGCAGCAGCTATCGAAGCAGAAAAAGTATTGAATAACGCTAAAGCAGCTATTGAAAGTGAGAAAAATCAAGCGATGAACGAAATTCGCAATCAAATTGCCGATTTTTCAGTACTTATTGCCGAAAAAATTATTCGCAAAGAACTTAGCAATGAAAATAAGCAAAAGGAATATATCGATAGCTTATTGAAAGACATTAATGTTAATTAAAATATGAACTACGGAAAAATAGGCATACGATACGCTAAAGCATTGTTTCTTACTGCGATAGAAGAAAATGCATTGGAACAGGTTCATAATGATATGCAATTGCTCAAACAACTTGTTTCTGAAAACCCTTCCTTTCATTTTTTCCTCCAAACCCCTATCTTAAAACCTTCCGAAAAAAAAGAATTTTTTCAGTCTGTTTTCAGCCATCACATTCATTCACTAACATTGCGATTTTTAGACTTACTAACCCAAAACAGACGCGAAAACCAACTGGTCGATACCATCCGTAATTTCCAGACATTGTATTTGGCTCATAATAACACATTATCCGCAACATTGATAACAACTATAAATGCCGATGCAGTAATGATTGAAAACGTTACTCAAAAATTACAATCAATGCTTCAGAAAACGGTATTATTGAAAAATAAGATTGATGAATCGATTGTTGGAGGTTTTATATTGCAAATTGAAGACAAAGAATTTGATGCAAGTGCAAAAACTCAGTTAAAGAAAATTAAAAATAATTTGATAAAAACATCCATGATAAAATAAAACACTATGGCAGAAATAAAACCGGGTGAAATATCACAACTATTAAAAAACCAACTTCAAGGACTAAAAACCGAAGTTGATTACAACGAGATTGGTTATGTAATTCAAGATGGTGACGGTATTGTACGTGCCTATGGATTGAATAATGTACAAGCCAACGAAATGGTTGAATTTGAAAACGGTGTAAAAGGTATTGCTCTCAACCTCGAAGAAGACAATGTAGGTATTGTTTTGCTTGGAAATTCAGAAGGAATAAAAGAGGGAGATAAAGTACGCCGATTAAACACCATTGCTTCCATTAAAGTGGGCGAAAGTTTATTAGGCAGAGTAATCAATACAATTGGCGAACCGGTTGATGGAAAAGGTCCCATTACAGGTGATTTGTACGAAATGCCCTTTGAACGAAAAGCTCCGGGCGTTATTTACAGACAACCCGTTAAAGAACCATTGCAAACCGGCTTAAAAGCTATCGATGCCATGATTCCCATAGGACGTGGCCAACGTGAGCTTATAATTGGCGACCGCCAAACAGGAAAAACAGCTATTGCTATTGATACAATTATCAATCAACGCGAAAATTTTGAAAAAGGCAAACCGGTTATATGTATTTATGTAGCAATTGGACAAAAAGGTTCTACCGTTGCAAATATAGCTAAAACGCTTGAACAACACGGAGCAATGGATTATACTATTATTGTAGAAGCAACTGCCAGCGACCCGGCTGCTATGCAATTTTTTGCCCCTTATGCCGGATGTGCTATTGGCGAGTTCTTCCGCGATTCAGGACGCCATGCCCTTATAATTTACGACGATTTATCGAAACAAGCCGTTTCGTACCGCGAAGTTTCTCTATTGCTTCGTCGCCCACCCGGACGTGAAGCATATCCCGGCGATATTTTCTATTTACACTCCCGTTTATTGGAACGTGCAGCTAAAATTATAGAAGCCGATAATGTTGCTCAACAAATGAACGATATTCCGGAATCTATTCGTCATATGGTAAAAGGTGGTGGCTCATTAACAGCCCTCCCCATTATCGAAACCCAAGCAGGTGACGTTTCCGCATACATTCCAACCAACGTAATTTCTATTACGGATGGTCAAATTTATTTGGAATCAAACTTATTCAATGCCGGTATTCGACCCGCTATCAATGTTGGTATTTCGGTTTCGCGTGTAGGTGGTAATGCACAAATTAAAGCCATGAAAAAAGTTGCCGGAACATTAAAAATCGACCAAGCTCAATTCCGCGAATTAGAAGCATTTGCTAAGTTCGGCAGCGATTTGGATGCCTCTACCAAAGCAGTTCTCGACAAAGGTGCTAAAAACGTAGAAATACTAAAACAAAAACAATTTTCACCGGTACCGGTCGAAGAACAAATCGCCATCATTTATTGTGGAACGAAAGGTTTGCTTCGCGATGTTCCGGTTAAGAAAGTAAAAGAATTTGAGCACGATTATTTAGAATACTTGCGTAATAAGCATACGGATATTCTTGGCAAACTTCGTTCGGGAGTGATTGATGATGATATAACAAAGGTATTGGAAGATGTTGCCAAAGAAATTAGTGCAAAATATAAAGCTTCATAATTATTACTATGCCTAATCTAAAAGACATACGAATACGAATAAGCTCTGTTATTTCGACCAAACAAATAACAAGCGCCATGAAAATGGTGTCTGCTGCTAAATTGCGAAAAACTCAGGACGCTATTATTAAAATGAGGCCGTATGTAAATCGTTTGCAGGAAATAATGGGCGAAGTTACAGCTACCGTTCAGGATGATGTTGAAATTTCTTACATCAAACCCCGACCGGTAAACAAAGTGCTCATCATACTTGTAACTTCAAATAAAGGTCTTTGCGGAGCTTTTAATGCAAATTTAATTAGACAGCTTTATTCGTATATTCAGGAGCATTACCCCGAACAAAATGAGAAAGGCAATGTTCATATTTATTGTATTGGCAAAAAAGGTTACGATGTATTGAAAAATCGCAGCATCAATATTTATAAGCACGAAACGGAATATATAGAATCCGTTACATACGAAAAATCGGTAATGCTGGCAGAGTCGTTGATGAAATTATTTGACGAGGGCGAGTATGATAAAATCGAATTTTTTTATAACCGATTTAAAAATGCTGCCGTACAAATTATTACTCCCGAAACCTTTTTACCCTTAGCACCTCCCGTTGCTAATAAAAAAGAAAACGATAGCTATTTGAAGAATTATATTTTCGAACCGAATCAACTCGAAATTCTAACTCAAATTCTTCCGTTGAGTTTGAAATCGCAGGTATATAAAATATTGCTCGATAGCGTTACTGCCGAAAATGGAGCCCGCATGACCGCTATGCACAAAGCTACCGAAAACGCCACAGAAATGCTTTATGATTTAAAATTGAACTATAATAAAGCAAGACAAGCTGCTATTACCAATGAAATATTGGAAATTGTGAGCGGTGCCAATGCTCTGAAAGGTTAATACGAGCCTCTTATTTTGTCTAATATAAAATTTAAGTCTTGAACCTCTTCAAGACTTAAATTTTTTAATAATAAATCAGCTTTTATTTCGCAATCGTACATCTTATTCAATAAGTCTAAGCCCTTTTCGGTAATAGAAACCAATTTCTGACGTCGATCTTTCGTGTTTTCAATTCGGTTTACAAGTTTTTTATTAAAAAGCTTATCTACAATTCTGCTCACATCTGACGATTTATCCAACATTCGTTCTTTAATAAAACCTACCGTTAAGGGTGCCTCATTTTGAAAACCTCGCAATATGCGTAAAACATTGTATTGTGATTCGGTAATATCATGTTTTTTTAATTCCTGCATAAAGCTATACGAAAGATAATTAACAGTGTATCTTAAATTTATAAGCCCTTTATGATACTCATTACGAAATCGTCCTTTTATTTCGTCTTCTATTCGCATTGTTAAAATTTATAAAAGTGTGGATTTCTTATAAATGCACCTATCCAAATCATTAAAAGGATAATAGATGGAAACATAATACTCAATCCACCGGTCATGTGAATAATGATTGCACCACCCATATAAGAACTTAGCAATAACGTTCCAAATTTATTGGTTTTAGGGAAAAGATATAACAGTGCTGAACCTATTTCACCTAAGGCAATGATTATTCGCCAATCACCAAGATGCATTTGTTCCATTTGCTCGGGATGTAAAAACAACTTACCGCTTGCACTGAATAAATAAAGTGCTGTTAATAAGCCGGAAATAACCCATCCTGCAATTTTTCTGGTTTTTGAAATTTCTGTATTCACAATGTTAGTTTTTATTATTTTTTACCAATTAATCGGATAACATGTGCCATGCCTGCATGTCCTTTACCTTCATTTAGCTGAACATCTTCTTCCCAAATTGTTAAATCAAACAAGTCTTTAAAATCATACATCAACTCGTCAATAGAATATAATAAATTCACATCGCCGGGTCCGCCGGATGAATAATAAATTTGTTGTTTTGAGAATGCTTCTAAAAGAATGGTGCCTCCTTTTTTCAAAGAATTTATGCAGTTTCTGTGTAAGTTTTCATGATTTTTCTGATGAGCATATATTAATGCTACTGCATCAAATTCGTTTTGAGGGAAACAATATTCTTCTATCGATTGAATCTGATAATCTATGGTAACATTTTCAGCTTGTGCAAAAGCAAGAGCTTTTTCTTTTGCGACAAAGCTGCTGTCTATTGCTGTAACATCCCACCCTTTTTTGGCTGCATAAACAGCATTTCTACCTTCGCCCTCAGCCGGTAACAGTATTTTACCTATCGGAAGTTTTTGTAATTGTTCAGCAAAAAAACAATTCGGCTCTTTACCGTAAATAAACTCTGCTGTTCTATATCGTTCGTCCCAAATGCTCATGCTATTTAGAAAGCCTTTTTTCTAATTCATCTAAGCGGTCGTTTGCCGAATGAATCATCATGGTAACTCTTACAAAAGGCATCGCTAATAAGAAAAGCGCAATAGAAATCATTAAATTAAAAGTATTAAAGTTTAAGCTGTTCATAATGATTCCTGCCAAACCTATTAAGGTTGCCATTATTCCACCGGGTACTCCAAGCGGACATCTTAGTTTTTTTTGTTTTTCCATCATTTATTAATTTTAAATTAGTATTCGTTTAATTTTTTTATTAATTCTTCTTTTGTCGGAACGGCTCTAAAAATTAATTTATTATTGATTAATAAAGCAGGCACGGTATGTATTCCCATCTTCATAGTTCGAACCATACCAATTGGCGAACTTGCCAAACTTTTTTTAAACAAAAATTTTTCACCATACATAGGCAATACTTCTTCCAGCATCTTGATTAAAACCTTGCAATTTGGACACATCAAAGTGTAAAAAATCTCTATTTTATGTTGAGATGATTCCATGTTATAATTTTTACAATTATACGTTTTAACATTAGTTGTTGCAACATATATTTGTTAAACTTTGTTAATGGTCTCAATATAAGTGTACTTGTCCCGACTTCATCACTTTTAGAGTTAAAACAATGAATATCTCTATACCATATAAGTGAGAAAATCAGAGAAAAATAAAACCATGTGCTGCAAAATAAGTTTTAATTTGAAGACCATTAAAATATTTTTGTATTTTTGAAAAAATATGTGTAACTTGTTTCTATAAAAATATGCACAATACATTCCTTTTTGGTCGTATTTATACATCTTTTGAGGGAATAAGGTGTACATATAAACGAGT
>Ga0116186_1004026_pt1 | contig 12150 bp, 6 predicted proteins | sample AD_JPNNA4_MetaG_FD_89806 | JGI IMG/M metagenome (GOLD analysis project Ga0116186, IMG submission 89806) | Active sludge microbial communities of municipal wastewater-treating anaerobic digesters from Japan - AD_JPNNA4_MetaG | ecosystem: Engineered > Bioreactor > Anaerobic > Digestate | place...
TATCGAGTTATTTTTGTGATACATTAAGTTCACAAGAGTTATCGGGGCATGATTTATATTTTGAATATTTTGCTTTTGAATATGTACTAAAAACAAATGAAGAGGTAGTTACTATTAAAGACATCAAGAATGGTTTAAATAGGATAAAAGATTTGTCTAATTTAGGAATTATCACAGATAAAGCAAGATATAGTGTTTTAGAAAGGATATTTACAAAGGATACAGGGTTTTTATTTAACCTATTAGATAAGAATCTATTGGCAGAAAACTTAATTGATGATATTTTAAATTCAACGGATATCGATTCAGCAATAAAGGTGTATCTGACGAATTAACAGGAGATTACAAATGAAAGATAATCCACAAGTAAAATTATATAATCCCTTATGTTCGGGCGAAGATACAGATGTTGTCGATTTAGACAAAATTGAATTTTTAAAAGGGAATCCATTTCTTTATGACCCCTTGAATTCGCCGTATATTGTGAGTAGTATTGAGGATTATCGTATAAAATATAAAAAGAATTATCAAGCTTTTGGGCATCTCATTAGAAATGCTACTTATTCTCGCTATCGAAGGCGAAGAATAGCAAAGAAGGCATTTTTGTTGTGGGAAAAAGATGTGAAGAAAACTCAAGAAAAGAAAATCATTGAAGGTAGTAGTGTCATTGAAACTTCTGCAGATATTAAAATCAAACCTTTTTCATGGGGAATGATATTATTATTGTGGTTGATGTTGATTCTTCTGGTTTTTATTCATGGCTTAGCAAACGGATTATTGGTAAAGGCATTTGGAGGTAATTTTTTTGTTCAAATGGAAAACCTTCTTTACAATCTTTTTTCAAAAAAACCATGGATTAAATTAGTTATGGACTCAAGTCTATATATAATTATAATTGCCTTAATCTATGCAAGATATTACAATGTAAATATTCAGGATTTTAAAAAGATTACGAACAGTGCTCAACATATACTTGAAAGAAATACAAGAATATTAGACAAGGAATATGAGAAAAAAATTAAAAAAGCCAAAGCATATTATATGACAAATGTCTTAAAGAAAAATTATACATTTGCTCCCTATGCTATAAATTTGGTCTGTGAAGGAAAGATAGGTAATCAGACTCTGGATACCATTTCCCAAACAATAATTGATAAAAGCTCCCATTTCAAGAAGAAAAAAACCTGGCTTTTATTATTCAAAACCTTATTGATAATACTCAGCATTGCTGGTACGTTAACAGTGGTAGTTTATGTGATTTATGAGGTAGTTAAAACATTTATTTTCTAAAGGGGTGAGGCTAATGATCAGGGACAAGGGCCAATCTGAAAAACTAGAAATTATAAAAAGAAGCTTGCTCGAGGATTCAAAGAACAGGAAAAAGTATTTGAAGATAAGAAGCGAAAAAGGACTAATTAATGAAAAAAATGCTAAAGAACGTTATTTGTTTAGTGAGCGAACAATTATCAGTAATAAAGAGGGTGAGACCATGACTGAAAAACCTAATACTGTAGTTACTACCGAAGAAATTAAGGCTAAAAAAGAACCTGAACTAAAGGAAAAGAAGGTTGTTCTTTCTGATGCAGCAAAAGCAAAGGAAAAAGAACGTTTAGCTAAAGAGAAGGAGAAAGCAAAAGAAAAAGAACGCTTAGCTAAGGAAAAGGCAAAGGCAAAAGAGAAAGAACGCTTAGCTAAGGAAAAAGCAAAGGCAAAAGAGAAAGAGCGTTTAGCCAAGGAAAAGGCAAAGGCAAAAGAAAAGGAACGTTTAGCCAAGGAGAAGGAAAAAGCAAAAGAAAAGGAACGTTTAGCCAAGGAGAAGGAAAAAGCAAAAGAAAAGGAACGTTTAGCTAAGGAGAAAGAAAAAGCAAAAGAGAAGGAACTCCTAGATAAAGCAAAAGAGAAGGAACTCCTAGATAAAGAAAAAGAAGAACCAGCAAAAACGGAAAAAATAATAAAAGAAGATTTAGAATTACAAGAGGAAGTGGAAAAAGAAAAGCAAGAGAAATTAGACATTCAAGAGAAAATGCGCCGTAAAATTGAAGCGCAAAAACTGTTAGACCAAGGATTCATCAAAAGCGAAGCAGAAAAAACGCAAAGTAAAGAAATGGATCTAAAAGAAAAAATGTCTAAATTGGAAGTTAATTATGAAGAATCATACGATGATCAGTTAAATAAAGAACTTGAAGATGCTTATGGAAAAATAGATTCTCTAATGCAGGAAAATCAAAAAATGAAGGAAATGATTGCCGAAGCGGATAAGAATGTCAATAAATTGTCGAAACAACTGACTGCAATCACTCAAGAAAAAAAAGAACTGCAAAAAACAAAGCAAAATTTAGAGAAGAAATTAACAGCAATCAATAAAGAAAAAGAAGATTTATTATCTAAGTCAAATGATCTAAATAAGCAATTTACAGAACTTAATGAAGAGTTAAACAATCAAAAAGATGAACTTAAAAAAGCTAATCTCGTTATTGAGGAGCTTCGTCAAGAATTAACGAAAAAAGAACAAGCTACGCAAGTAGTGGATAAAAACGATTATGAACAAACAGAAGCTGAACTTCTAGAACAGAAAAAATTATATGAAGAAACTGCAAAAAAAGTGGTAGAATTAGAAACCCAAAATCAAGAATTAATTAAAAATATTGAGGAGATAAGAGAAGATAGTGCGAGTAAATTAGCAGAAAAAGAAACAGAACTTGTCACTCAACAGAATTCATATGAGGAAGCTAAGAATAAGATAGCGGAATTAGAAGCAGAAAAGCAGGAAATAGAAAAAACAAACCATTTATTAACCGAACAAAAAACGAAATTACAAGAATCTTTAAATGATGCAAAGCAAAAGAAAGCAACATTATTATCGATAAAGTATAATGATATTTTTGTTTTAGATAAAAGTGGAGAGGATATTTCTTCTGAATTAGAAGCATACTTAGAGACACTGAAGAAAGCTAATGAAGAAAATGTCAATGAATTAAACGATGTAAAAGCAAAACTGCTTGCTAAGGATGAATTTATTGCTACTTTGGAAAAGGAAAATTCAGAATTGAAAGTTCTTGGTCAAAAGCCAGTAACAGAAGAACCGACATTATTTGATGAAAAAGTTAAAGTAGAAGATAAATACGATGTTGAAGCAGAAATAAAGAAAATTAAAGACGAAATATTGCAGATTAAAAAACGAGAAATCAGTATTCTTGAAGATAATGATCAAAAATATGTGATGAATAAAAATCAGGATATGTATCAAAGAATACATAATCTAGAACAAGAAATCTATCAAAAAGATCAACAATTACAATTGATTCGCCAACAATTCAATGATATTAACGAAGAAAAAATTATTGATCCTGAATTTAAACGAAAAATTCGTCGTGTCCGCAATATAAAAAAAGAATTAAACGAATCATTTGAAGAAGAAAAGAAATTCATTAATCGAAGTATTATTCAAGTTGAACAACAAATTAATCAAAAGAAAATTGAAGTAACGAATGCAAAAGAAAAAGTAGAAACAATAGAAAAAGAATATGCGGGTCAGACGGATCGTACTTCACTAGGGCGAGAGTCATATTTAAGTAAAAGAGGAAAAGCATTAATCGAATTAGAACTATTTGAAGATCGCTTGCAAAAATTAAGTGGTGAATTGGTCGACTTAAAAGAACGCTATGATTATCTGGTTCAATGCTATGATGAACGAGTAGAACAATTAAATCAATCGGAAAAGGAAATCATCGATTATTATTTGAATGAAATGAAGAGCGATTTAATTGGAAAGGATAAGGCTTATAGTGTTAAAAATGAAGAAAGAGAAGATTTAATTCGTCAACTAAATGAGTTAAATCAAGCCCAACAACAAACACAGACAGCTTTATGGCAAAATAATCAAGTTATTAGTAAAGCATTGGAAACAAATAGAGAAATCAAAGAACAAATTTTAAGCGATAAGAAACAAAATATTGATCAAGGTATTCGTCGCCTGGAAAACGAAATCCAAGAAAAAAATACCATGTGCAATAATTTGACTAGTTTGTTAGGTACAGTTAATCTAAAGTATGGAGAACGCATCAACGCAGAAAAGCAAATTAGAATGACCGATGAAACAGTGGTAAATTATTTAAAAATTGCCGGCGATAATGAAGATTTAACACAAGAGTATCATGATAATCTTAACCAGACACAAGAAGTTACAGAAAAGATTGATGCTCTAGCTAATAATCCTGATCAAAAATCAGAAGTTCTTCGTTTAAGAGCGAAACTCGAAGATTTGGATATATTGAAGTCAGATTTGATTGCAAAGATTGAATTTTCACGGAAGAAAATGGAAAATTTGAGGAATAATGAAAAAGTTCTTTATTATACGAGATTAATAGAAAGTATAAAAGAACTTAAAAATAAGCAAGAAGAATTGAAACTGAATATTGAAAAATTAAAGACAGAGATTTCTGAAAAAAATGCTGAATTAGAAAGAACAAAGGAAGAGAAGTTTAAACTAGAATGATAATTACCATAAACAAAGAAATAACTGATATTATTCCTGCATTCACTATCATTGCAATGAAGATGGATGTTGAAGTTGAGGATAGTGAGAAAATATCAGAAATGATTACAATTTATGAAGAAAAAATCAAGGGGGAATATTCATTAGAGGATGTATTGAATATTCCTCTTATCAAAGAAGCTCGAGATGGTTATAAAAAACTGGGGAAAGATCCCAGTCGATACCGTTTAGCTTGTGAATCTTTGCTGAGACGTTTAGTGAAAGGGAACAGCTTATATCGTATCAATAATGTTGTTGATGCGGGAAATCTTTTGTCGATAGAAGCAAAAAGGTCGGTTGCTGTACTAGACTATGAAAAAATCAAAGGGGACATCACAATAAGAATAGGAAAAGAAACAGATGAATATTACGGAATTGGTCGAGGACTATTAAATGTCAGTAATGTTCCCGTTTATGAAGATGACATTGGGCCTTTCGGTTCAACAACAAGTGATACTGAAAGAACCATGGTAACAAAGGAAACAAAAAAAATATTGTTGATGATTATTTGTTTTGGTCCAAGTATGCACGAGGAAAACAAACAATTCGCTATTGATATTTATCAAAAGTATGCCTCTGCAAAAAACATAGAAGATATTATAATAACTAGGAAGTGAAAACAATGGAAGAAATGTCGAATTTTATAAAGACAATTATGATTAATGATTTAGAAAGTGGAAAAGTGAAATCAATAGTAACTAGATTTCCTCCTGAACCCAATGCCTATTTACATATTGGACATGCACGAGCAATCATTACCAATTTTGAATTAGCAAACAGCTTTGGGGGAAAGACAAACTTACGCTTTGATGATACCAATCCTGCAAAAGAAGATGTTGAATTTGTAAAAGCAATTGAAAAAGACATCGAATGGTTAGGATATCACCCTGCTAAGGTATTGTATGGTAGTGATTATTTTGATGAAACTTATGAATTGGCAGTAAAACTCATTAAAAAGGGGCTTGCTTATGTCTGTGATTTAACACCAGAAGAAACCAGCAAATACCGGGGGGATTTCAATACCCCTGGAATCGAATCTCCTTATCGTAATCGTAGTGTAGAAGAAAACTTAGAATTATTTAAGAACATGAAAGAGGGAAAATACCAAGAAGGAGAACGAGTTTTACGAGCTAAAATTGATATGGCGAGCCCTAATATCAATATGCGTGATCCTGTTTTATATCGTATTTTATATATTAGTCATCATCGTACTAAAGATAAATGGTGTATTTATCCAATGTATGATTTTGCTCATCCTATTCAAGATGCAATTGAGGGGATTACTCATTCTTTGTGTAGTTTAGAATATGATAATCATCGTCCATTATATGATTGGGTTGTAGAGAAGTGTGAAATGCCCCATGTTCCCCAACAAATCGAATTTGGGCGTTTGAATATTACCAATACCGTAATGAGCAAGAGATATTTACGGGAACTAGTAAATAGTAAAAAGGTAACAGGGTATGATGATCCCCGTATGCCTACCTTAGTTGGTCTAGCAAGAAGGGGATATACTCCAGAATCAATCAAAAATTTTGTGAAGGCGTCAGGGCTATCTCGTGTTAACTCAACAATCGAAGGCGATATGCTTGAACATTTTCTTCGGGAAGATTTGAAATTAAAAACGAATCGTTTGATGGCTGTTTTAGATCCTTTAAAAATAGTGATTACTAATTACGAGGAAGGGAAAATAGAATACCTTGAAGCCAATAATAATAATGAAAACGAAGAATTGGGAACCCGTCAAATTGCCTTTTCTCGTAATTTATATATTGATAGAAACGATTTTGTTTTAGAAAAACCGGATAAGCATTACAAACGTTTAGCTTTAGGTTTAGAAGTAAGATTGTTCCATGCTTATTTTATCAAAGCAAATGAGGTAGTTTACGATAAAGATGGAAATATTGTTGAAGTACATTGTACCTATGATCCACGGACAAAGAGCGGAAGCGGGTTTAATGAAAGAAAACCAAATGGAACAATTCAATTTGTTGAAGCAACAACAGCAATACCAGCTACCTTCAATTTATTTGAAACATTAGTAATTGACAATCCTGAAGACAACCGTAGTTTTCTGGAACGTTTAAATCCAAATTCTTGGACCATCAAAAAAGGTTTTGTTGAAGGAAGTAAGAAGCAATTTTCTGTTATGGAACGTTTCCAATTTGTGCGAGATGGATATTATGTTGTTGATAAAGAAACAAAAAAGAATAAATTAGTTTTTAACCGCATTGTATCATTAAAATCAGCGATTAAATAGTTATGGAGTGTGAAATAAATGTTAAGCAATTTGAATGAAGAGCAAAAAAAGACAGTGTTAGCATACTCTGGTCCTGTCATGGTTTCGGCTGGCGCTGGTAGTGGGAAAACAAGAGCTCTAACCTTTCGTATTGCTTACATGGTAAAGGAAAAAGGGATTAATCCTGCTAATATTCTGGCAATTACCTTTACAAACAAAGCAACCAACGAAATGCGAGAACGATTAATCAATCTTGTTGGACCGGAAATATATGATGCAACAATTAGTACATTCCATGCACTATGTGCTAGAATCTTGCGAAAAGAAATCCCAGTTTTAGGATATAGTCGTACTTTTTCTATTATTGATGAAGAAGAACAATTGAAAATTATCACCGATGTTTTAAAAGAAAACAATGAAGAAAAAAGAAAAGCAAAGCATATCCAAAAAGTAATCAATTATAATAAGTGTTTTGGTATGGAAAAGATTGATAATCCTTTGGAGAACAAAATTTTTAAACTTTACGAAGATAAAATGAAGAGTTTAAATTTATTGGATTTTGAAGATTTGTTATTAAAAACAAAGGAAATATTTACCAATTTTCCTCAAACACTGCAAAAATACCAAGATCGATTTCACTATGTATTATGCGATGAATTTCAAGATACCAGTCTTATTCAATATGAGATTATCAAGATGCTAACAGAAAAGAGTAGAAATTTATTTGTTGTTGGTGATGATGATCAAAGTATTTATAGTTTTCGCGGAACTAATTATGAAAATATGTCGCAATTCAAACGCGATTTTCCTGAACATCAAATTTTTTACCTAACAGAAAATTATCGTTCAACACAAACAATTCTTGATGGCTGTAATAAATTGATTAAAAACAATGAAAACCGCGAACCAAAGGAATTGTTTTCTCGTAATAAAGGAAAAGAAGATGATGTGATTATCGTGCAAACAGAATCGGAAAAGGATGAAGTAAATTATGTTCTCGATGCTGTTCGCAGTTTAAAAACGACAACTACTCCCTGGACTGATTTTGCAGTACTATATCGTAATTCTGTTATATTAAGAAATTTTGAACTTGGTTTTATTAAAATGGGAATACCCTATCGTGTTTTTGGTGGAGTTTCCTATTTAAAAAGACGTGAAGTGAAAGATATTATCGCTTATTTAAAATTAATCATAAACGATAATGATATTCATAGTTTTAAAAGAATTATTAATGTACCGGCACGTGGAATTGGCGAAGTAACTATTGGTAAAATCGAAGCGATATGTAAAGAGGATAAAGTTCAGTTGTTTGAAGCATTGAAGGCTTCCAATGTCATTCTAAATAAGAGCAAATATCAAACCTTGTTAGATTTTATGACAATGATTAAGTATTTTCAAGAGAAAATAGATAAGGTTAATCTGAATGAATTATTCGATGAACTGATTGAAAAAATTGGATATAAAGAGTATTTGAAGGAAGAAACAGAAAATTTTGAAGAACGAAATGATAACTTGCAAGAATTCAAGAGTGTTCTTTATCAAATCGAATCAAATTCAGACGGAACCTTAAGAAGCGATCGATTGCGTGAAGCCTTTGATTATACGATTTTGTCAGATGAATACCTACAAAATCAAAAGGAAAATAAAAATGGGGTTACCTTATCAACAATTCATTCTGTTAAGGGGTTAGAATTCGAATATGTTTTTGTTGTAGCTCTTGAGGAAAATATTTTTCCTAATGAAGGACGGATTATTAATAATTTTGAAATGGAAGAAGAGCGACGAATTGCCTATGTTGCCTTCACAAGGGCCAAAAGCAAATTGTATTTATTGGCAACAAAAAATAGAATGCTCTATGGAACTTGGTTTCATAATCAACCATCGAGATTTTTACTTGAATTTGCAGGGACAAAGAAGATAAAAAAACAAATGTTCGAAGAAGAAAATCCATTTCATGATTTAGAACAAGAATACCTGATGAAAAAACCATCGGAGGAAGAACAAAAAAAATCTGGTCCTTATAAGACAGGAGATCTGGTGATTCATGATAAATTTGGTGAGGGTGTGATTATCGGTATCAGAGGCGAAATCGGTATGATTTTCTTTGCTAGTCAAAAGCGAATGACGAATATTATGCTAGCACACAAAGCGTTACGGAAAAAATAATAAAAGATAGAGTGGTAGATAAGTAATTTTATCTACCTTTTTAATTGGATAGCAGAAAAAAACTAATGACATTTTTTTGAAAAAACAGAACAAAAACATATGCTTTTTCGTTTTAAAACCATCTGTAATATGGTATAATATAACGAAGGTAGGTTTACTTTATGGATGTAAAGGAAAGAATCGCAAAACTAGTGAAAGATCTTAATCAATATAGCGAAGAATACTATATTAAGGATAATCCTTCTATTTCAGATGTTGAATATGATAGTTTGTTACGCGAACTAGAGAATTTAGAAAAACAATATCCGGAATATATTCTTCCCAATTCACCGACAAAAAGAGTTGGTGATAATGTTAAAGAAGGCAAATTTGCAAAAGTAGTTTATGAAAAACCGATGTTGTCTCTTGCTAATGCCTTTAACGAACGGGAAATTCGTGAATTTGATAATCGCATTATAAAGGCAGGATTTACTCCAAGTTATTTTTGCGAATTAAAGATTGATGGAATAGCAAGTAGTGCTCAATATAAAAATGGATTGTTGGTAAGGGGGGCTACGAGAGGAGATGGGTATGTTGGCGAGGATATTACTGCCAATATGAAAACCATCAAAAACTTACCTCAAAAACTAAAGCAAAATCTCGATATTGAAGTGCGCGGTGAAGTTTATATGGGGAAAGAAGTTTTTCAAGAACTAAACGACGAACGACAAGCATCGGGAGAAGAACCTTTTAAGAATCCTCGAAATGCTGCTGGAGGATCATTGCGTCAACTTGATAGTAAAATTACGGCACAGCGAAGATTAGATATCTTCAATTACACTATTGTTGATGCTTATAAATATGGAATAAGAAGTCAAAGCGAAGCATTGTCGTTTCTTCAAGAATTAGGATTTGTAATAAATTCTCACTACCAATATTGTCATAATATTGATGAGGTAATTGCTTATTTGAATCATTGGAAAATAGAAAGAAAAAAATTGACTTATGAAACCGATGGTGTCGTAATAAAAGTCAATGATTTTGCTATGCAAGAAGAAATAGGGTATACAATCAAAAGTCCGAAGTGGGCAATTGCTTATAAGTTTCCTGCGGAAGAAGTCGAAACAAAATTGCTAGATATTATCTTCACGATAGGAAGAACGGGGAATATTACTCCTAATGCTGTTTTAGAACCGATTATGATTGCGGGTAGTTTGGTTCAACGAGCAACCTTGAATAATGAAGATTTTGTAAGGGAAAGGGATATCCGTATTGGGGATTATGTAGTTGTTCGTAAAGCGGGAGATATTATTCCAGAGGTTGTGAAAGTAAACCTAGATAGACGAACAGCAGATTTGGTACCATTTAAAATGATTGAAGATTGTCCAATTTGTCACCAAAAATTAGTTCGTGAGGAAAATGAAGCAGTTCATTATTGTCGCAATGAACAATGCGAAGGTAGGACGATAGCTTCTTTAATTTATTTTGCTTCTAAAACAGCAATGAATATTGAGGGTTTGGGAGAAAAACTTGTTGAAGATTTATATAATCGCGGTTATATAAAGAAAATAACAGATATATATCGTCTTGAAAACTATTATGATGATTTGATTAAGATGGAAGGATTAGGAGAAAAGAGTGTCACAGCACTGCTAACAGCAATTAGAGATTCTAAAAACAATTCTTTAGACAAAGTCATTACTGCATTGGGAATTCGTTTTGTTGGAACAAAGGTCGCAAAGATACTCGCTACTAATTTTACTTCATTGACAGAATTAATGAACAGTAGCTATGAGCAATTCATGGAGATTAAAGATATAGGTCCAGCGATTGCTACGAGTATCGTAAAATATTTTGCATTGAATAAAGACTTAGTTCAGGAATTACAACAATTAGGAATTAATCCTTCAATGGAAAAAAAGGAAAAAGAAAATTTACTTTTTGCGGGTATGTCAATTGTTTTAACGGGAAAACTAGAGAGCCTATCTCGTGATGAAGCAAGTAAAATTATTGAAGACTTAGGAGGAATTCCAACTTCTAGTGTGAGTAAAAAAACTGCTTTTGTGATTGTTGGTAGCGATGCCGGTAGTAAAAAAGAAAAAGCAGAGAGTTTAGGAATTAAAATGATTAGTGAAGAGGAATTTCTGAAAATAATAAAAAGGTGATTGTATGCAAAAATATATCGTTGTAAAAGGGGCAAGAGAAAACAACCTAAAAAACGTCGATGTTAAGATTCCTAAAGATAAACTGGTTGTTATGACAGGTTTATCAGGAAGTGGTAAAACTTCGTTGGCTTTTGATACCATTTACGCGGAAGGTCAAAGGCGATATGTTGAAAGTTTGTCAGCGTATGCGCGACAATTTTTAGGCAATGTTAATAAACCAGATGTGGATTCTATCGAGGGATTATCTCCAGCGATAGCGATTGACCAAAAAACAACGAGTAAAAATCCTCGCTCAACAGTAGGAACCATCACTGAGATTTATGATTATTTACGATTGTTATATGCGAGAATAGGAAAAGCATATTGCCCTGAACATCATGTTTTGATTGCAGCACAAACTATTGAAGAAATATTAAATAAATTTTTTGAAGCAAAAAAAGATTCAAAAATTATTATTTTTTCCCCCATTGTTTATGGTAAAAAGGGAACACATGAAAAAACAATTGATTTGATTCAAAAAGAGGGTTTTTCTCGGATTAGGGTAAATGGTAAAATCGTTGATGTATCAGAAGACATCGTTTTAGAAAAGACAAAAAGACATAATATAGAAATTGTCATAGATCGTCTAAAGCTTAGAAATGATATTCGTTCTAGGCTATATTCATCATTAGAGACAGCATTGAAATTTGGCGAAGGTAAAGTTATCGTTTCCATTAACGATAATGAGCAAATTTTTAGTGAGCATTTAGCTTGTCCTTATTGTGATTTCTCTATTCCTAAATTAGAGCCAAGATTATTTTCGTTTAATTCTCCTTTTGGAGCTTGTAATGAATGCAAGGGATTGGGTGTATTACAAAAACTAGATGAGAATTTGCTGGTAACGAACCCCAGTGTTTCTATTCGAAAAGGAGCAATCCGTTATTTACGCAACATTGTTGATACAGAGAATATTGAATGGCAAGTTTTCGAGAAAATGACAAACCATTACCATATTGATCTAGACAAACCTTACCAAGACCTAAGTGATGAAGAAAAGGAAATCATTTTGTTTGGTTCTAAGGAACCGA
>Ga0116186_1004028_pt1 | contig 12148 bp, 9 predicted proteins | sample AD_JPNNA4_MetaG_FD_89806 | JGI IMG/M metagenome (GOLD analysis project Ga0116186, IMG submission 89806) | Active sludge microbial communities of municipal wastewater-treating anaerobic digesters from Japan - AD_JPNNA4_MetaG | ecosystem: Engineered > Bioreactor > Anaerobic > Digestate | place...
GCCAGACATCAGGCCAAGACCCGCCGCCCGTGGTCGGTGGCCGCAGACGAAAGGCGCGACGAATACGCCCCACCTGCGCCCGATGGCCTCCCAGCTGTGGAAGTACTCCTGTGGTGACTCAGTATGGACATCATCGGGCTGTACCGCCCGCTCTGGTCTGCTGGGCCACCGCTGGCTACCGCTTGGCCTCCCTGCGTTGCAGGGCGGGCGGAGTTGAACGGAACTGGAGGGGTGGCAGAGTGCGCAAGTTGCGCGCGGTTGTCGTCCTGAGCATTCTGCTCGGGGCCGTGGCGGCACAGGCGAGTATCACAGAAAGCTTCACCGCGTCTGGTGGGTGGCTCATTGACTGGGGTCTGAGCGTGGTTCTCGACAGCGGCTGGGCGGCCGGCTCGTCGTCAGGCCGGCATCTCTCCTTCAACCATGGGGGCACCAGCCTGGCCGGAGAGGGTTTCTACCTCTACGACGGGCTGGAGGTCTACTACAACGTCTCGGACTACAACAAGCTGCCCAGCGCGTCCGACAACGAACCAAGCGGCGGGGAGCTCTATGACATCGAGGCCCTCCTGGCCGCCTACGACGCCGCAACCAACGACTGGTATGTAATGGGAATCACCAGCCATGGCAGCCGCGAGAACAACACAGTCATCGGCGACTTGGCCATCAACGTCGAGGATTCGTGGGAGTGGGGTTCAACCTATGGCACCATAACGTCCGGACTGAACACGTCGGAGCTGGGGATCAAGCTGGGCGGCAAACAGGCGGGTCACGTTGAGGCCAACCCCGACTGGGGCTATGGCTGGGATGGCCGTGACCTGTACGGGGCCGACAGGCGCAACCCGTGGACCGACAACGGCACCAACTACGGCGGAACGGATCCGACAAAGAGCTCGAAGCGGACCCAGGGCTACAAGCCCGGCGTGAACACGGATCAGGTGTGGGGCAGCAACTATGTCTACGGATCCGGCGACTCCTCCTGGGAGCTCGCCGGCGACCAGTTCACGGGCCTCAACCCGATCTTCGGTACATGGGGCGACGGCAGCGGTTCGTCGAGCAAGACCTACGCCTTTGCCGTGAACATCGACGGCAACTGGCTCTCGAACGGCATTCAGAACGTCTCCTGGACCGAAAGCTGCCTCAACGACGACGGCCGGCTGAAGACGCCGGAGCCGGCCACCGCGGCACTGCTTGCGGTTGCCGGCGCGGGCCTCGTGGCCCGGCGCGTCCGTCGGCGCAGCCAATAGGCGCCCGCAGACCCAAGACGGGGGATGGATCGGCGTGGGGGCTCGTTGCCACTGGCAGCGGGTCCCCGCCAGTCTCTCCGCCATGGGCCTTTCAGTGGTCAGGGCCCTCGTTCGGGTAGTCCAGCGTCACGACATAGCCCGACGGATCTGGTCCATAGGGGCAACAGGGGCTGCCATCGAGGAGCAACCACGCATGTCCGGCGATCCCCTCCGCGCCCTCGCGGCGAACACCGATCCGCAGTTCTACCTCCACCCCACGACGCCGCAACATGCGGTAGAGCATCAGGGATCGAGTCAGGCAGTTCCGGCGGCGGCTCACGGCGAGGACGTCGTCGACGGCGCGGGCGAGGCCGTCAACGTCGACCACCCGCATGCCACACCGCCGCCGTGGCGGGGGAGTCCACCATCGGAGAAAGGTGTTCGTCGGCAGTAGGCGGTACGCGGGGCCGGCCACAAGCAGTAATGCGGCCGCCTCGAGCCTGCTCCCGAAGCGGCCCCAGAGAGTCACGACAGACCCAACCCGGCCCGGAGCGCCTCGGGAAGAACGCCGGAGAGGACCTCTGCGCCGGACCGGAGCTCGGCACAACGGCACTGAGTGACGAGCCTCCGCAGGACGGCCAGGTGCCCGCCAGCGCGCTCGAGGTGTGTGAACAACAGAGGGCTCTGGCGCAGCAGGCGAGCCAGGGCCTCAGCGCGGCCCAGCGACGTCAGCCCCGACGTCTCAGTCGCGGCGATGACGGGGAACACGACCGCGATGGGGCGGGCCGAGGCCACACACGAGCCAGGGAATGCCCTCTCCGGATCGAGCTCCCATCTCCCCGCGGACGCGGGAGCGCCCAGGGAGTCCGTCAGGCCGAGGCGGTGCGCCGTCTCACGCTCGACATGGAGCGGCTCGGGCCACGCGAGCGCCTGGATGCCGTCCGGTCCGTCGCGCAGCCACACGGCGTCGTCGCCGACCAGGCGCCAGCCTGCCCGAAGCGCGGCCAGTGTCAGCGTCGTCTTCCCCGCCCGCCCGTCGGCTGGCAGTAGCACGGCGCCCGCCTCCGACACGACACACGCGGCATGCACGTGATAGAGCCCTCGCCGGCGGAGCAGCTCCAGCAGGGCGAGGTGAACCACCTCAGAAACGCCGTCGCCGCGCGCGGCGGGGGTAACCCAGCCCGAGGCCTCCGTGGCGTGCTCGTCGATTCGCACGGCGCAGCCGTCGGCGACGAGCCAGAGGGCCGCGCCATCCTGGAGCCCCTGCACGCCGCCGTGGCGGAACAGGCGTGATGAGGTGTGTGGGGTGGGCACCTGGCGGCAGTTACGCAGCGCGATGCGGACACCGGTGGCACCCGAGCCCCCCGGCAGTCGCGACAGCCCGGGGCGGACGGCGACCAGAACGTCGGCGCGATCAGCGGATACCTCAAGCGTCACGCCGTGGAAGTCCGTGCACAGCGACGCCAGACCCACCGCCGGTCACCGTGCCTCGACAGGGACGAGCAGACCCGCCTCGACCAGGTCGCCGCACAGGTCAAGGGTGGACTCCAGCGCCTCCGCTTCGGTGACCTCGAACTCGCGCACCAGCGCCGAAGCGGCATCGCCGGGGGTACCCCCCTGGGCGACCGTGCGCCACACGACGAGACCGGTGTCGTTGAGCCCGAAGTAGCGCTTCGCCTCCATATCGAGCAGCACGGCCTCATCGTCCAGGTCGGTGACGATCACGTCAGGCTTTGGGCGGAGATGGCTGTCGACGCCGATCATGGCACCACCGTCCACGGGAACAGCTGACGCCCATTGTACCGCGTCCCGCGGACTTCATGACCAAACGCCCCGCACTCGCGCCTCCGCTGCCCCGCGTCACGCGTCGTCGGCGAACCGAGCGATGGTGGCGACGCCCAGGTCGATGGTGTCGAAGTGCTCCGCCGTCATCTCAGGGTCGGGCACCGAGACGCCAAACTCCTCCTCGATGAACACCGACAACTCGACCAGGGCAAAGCTGTCCATGATCCCTGTCGAGATGAGGGGCTGGTCCGTCGACGTGACCTGCGATGGGTCCTGAGCCAGATGATCGCGGATGTACTCCAGCAGCTTCTGTTTCCATTCGTCCAAGTGGAATCGACTCCTCAGTGCAGGCTAGGACTCATCGAGGGACGACAGGTCCCCCACCGGCAGACCCAAGTGCTCCGCTCGGGCGACGCGTCGCATGATCTTGCCGCTTCGGGTCCGCGGAAGCCTGTCCACGACGACCACCTCGCGGGGCACCGCGTAGGGCCCCACCTGGCGGCGCACCAGTGTCTTCAGATCTCGAATCAGCTCGCGCGAGGACTCCGACCCCGCGGCCAGAACCACCCGGGCCGCCACGGCCTCGCCGGCATCGGCAACGGGTATCGGGAACGCTGCCGCCTCGACGACAGCGGGGTGGGTGAGCAGGGCGCTTTCGATCTCGAACGGGCCCACCAAGTGGCCCGACGTGTTGATCACGTCATCATCGCGGCCCACGAACCAGTAGTAGCCGTCCGCGTCGGTGTAGGCACGATCCCCCGTCAGGTAGAAGCCATTGCGGAACCGGGCACCGTACAGGTCCAGCCTGTTCCAGTAGGTGCGGAACATCGAGGGCCACGGCGGCACGAGTGCCAGCAACCCCTCTTGGCCCGGCGGCAGGGGCTCGTGCGTCGTCGGATCGAGCACAGCCGCCGTGACACCCGGGAGTGGTTTCCCCATGCTCCCCGGTCGCACCGGGAGCCAGGGCGCGTTGGCGATCTGCATGCACCCGGTCTCGGTCTGCCACCATGTGTCACGGATGGTGTGCCCGTAGGTTTCGAGGCCCCACCGGATCACCTCAGGATTGAGTGGCTCACCCACACTGCAGATATGACGAAGAGAGGACAGATCGTGCGCGCGAGCCGCCTCGACCCCGTCGCGCATCAGCATTCGCAGCGCCGTTGGTGACGTGTACCAGACGCTGACACGTTCCGCCTCGATCAGCGAGTACCAGGCGCTGGAGCTAAAGCCGCCTTCGTAGTGAATCTGCGGCACCCCCAGCGCCCAGGGGCCGAACAAGGCATAGGAGGTGCCCGTGACCCACCCGGGGTCGGCCGTACACCAGTAGGAGTCCTCGCGTCTCAGGTCGAGAACGGCCCGTGCCGTGGCCGCGTGACCGACCAGCGCTTCGTGGACGTGAAGCACACCCTTCGGTTTCCCCGTCGTTCCACTGCTGTAGTGGAGCAGCATGGGGTCTTGCTCCGACGTGGGGTGTGGCGGACGCTCGTCACTGGCATCGGCCAGCAGCGCGGCCAGGTCGCGCTCGATCCCCCGCAACCCGTCGGCCGGCGGGTCGACGACGAGCACCTGTTTCAGACCCGGCAGACCCTCAATGGCCGCACGCACCTTGAGCAGATGCCGCCCGTGCGTGATCAGCACGCGGGCCCCACTGTCCCCGAGGCGATCGCGGATGGCCTCGGAGCCAAACGCCGCGAACAATGGGCCCGCGATGGCGCCCGTGCGGATAGCCCCCAGAATGGACCAGAACAGCTCGGGCATGGGCTCCAACAGAGTGAACACCCGGTCGCCCGGATTCACACCCAAAGCGTCAAGGGCAGACGCGAAACGGGAGACGGCCCGTCGCAGATCCTCGAAGGTGAAGACCCGGCGATCTCCGTGATGGTTGCGGTGGATGGCGGCGGTAGCCTCCGGGTAGCGCGCGCAGTGGCGGTCGACCACGCGCTCGCACGCGTTGAACGGCTCCCCGGGGGAGACTCCGAGCAGTAGCCGGCCTTGGTGCCACACCGAGGCGCCAGATGACTCTCCCTCTGACATGGATCCGATGCCCCTCGCACATCAGCGGCGCTCCCCGAGGATCAGGCACACGATACCCAGGGCAGGCATACGTCCGCAAGGATCACCTGGCACGCGTCGGTAGCGGCGGCAGGTTCACGCCCAGCGGCCCCTTGCCTGAGAGCGCGTCGCGGCTCGGGAACTGGGCCTTCTCGGGGTCCAGCAGCAACGTGGCGTTGGTGCGCGAGAGATTGCCCCACGAGACCGTCGCGGTCTCCATCGTGTACCGATAGTCGCCGCCCCCCGGAGGGTGGGGCAATCTCCGCAGGTATGGGCCCTTGCCACCGGCGCTCTCACACAATGCATCGAGCGAAGGGGGGTTCGCGCCGTGATCACGCTGGTAGGCCGACACGGCGGCGCTGAGCGCGGCCAGGTGGGCATTCGCCACCGCCCGTGCGCCGGACGAGGCCGATGGGGACGCGTCTCCCGCCGCCGGCGATGCCGAGTCAACAGGGGTCCCATCGGCATCGACGAGCGAGACCGCTCCCGTGTGGTCGTCATACACAAAGCGGCGGCCCCCAGCTGCCCTGGGGAGCTCCCTCACGTAGGGCCCGCAGTACCCCGCCAACCCAGCATCCGGCTGCGCCAGCGCGCCGAGTGTTGCTGGCAACTTCCCCGTGTCATGCCGGTAGGCCGCTACCGCTTGGGCCAGTTCGTTCATGCGAACGCGGTCGTTGGTGACGCTCACCTCGGCCTCGAGGGCGCTGCTCGAAACCGTCGGCGGCTCGGGGGCCGCGGGGGGACGCACCGCCAAACTCGGCCGTGAGCCCGCCCGCGGCGCACGCTCATGCGGTCTGGCCGTCACGGCGAACAGCGCGACGAGCACGACAGCGACCGCGGCGGCGCCCAGCATGACGAGCATCGGCCCCCGCCGGCAGGCGCTGATCGCGAAGCCCGCGCACGGTTCCCAACCGTCTTCGGCGCCGCCGCCGAAGCAGCACACGACATGCGGCGACTCGTTGCCGGGCTCATGGGGCGGTGGAGGCGCGGGAGCCGGCTCCGGGGGCGGCAGCGGGCTCGGGCCCAACAGGTCGTGACCACGGCCAGCCTCGGGCTCTGTGTCGGGCGGAAGCGTGATCGGGTGCCCACACCATGGGCATGCCGAGTGGTGTTCGTAGAGTGTGAAACCGCACCGTGGACACTGCATGGAGCCGCTCCCTCCCACCCGGCGGTTGGGTCCCGCGTGTGCGCTGGCTCGGGCCTTGCTACGGCCATTGTACGACCAATCGTGCCCCACGGTGCCGCGGGGCGTGTGGACGGAGGCCGAGGGGCCTGGGCGGAGGCGCGATGCGCCGAGCCTCCCTGGCGTTATTCAGTTCCAACTCACGTCGACGCCGCACTGGCGGAGGAGATCGGTGGCGAGCGAGTCCAGCTCGGGATAGCGGTTGCGCAGCTCCTCGGGATCGTCAGCGGGCCGCTCGATGAGCCTCAGGAGCCCGCTATCGATGTCAGCCATGGGTTTGGCAACGGCGCCCATCTCCCACAGCAATGAAATGGTCTGGGTCTGCACCTCGCACAGCATGCGGGCCGGAAGCGACCGAGCCGCGAACGGGCCGCAGGTCGCCGCCGACCGCTTGGCGACCTGGATCGCTTTGACGAACAGATCCAGCGCGCCCTGGCGATCGCCCGCCCGGCGTCTGCAGCGGCCCAGACCGGCGGCGGCTTCCGCGATCAGCCGAGCCTGCCCCATGTCTTCCGCCAGCGTCAGGGCGCGCTGAAACGCTTCGCGTGCCTGGTCCGAAGCATCCTGCAACTCCAGCGCCCGTGCGGTGCCGGCCAGCGCGTCAGCCAGGACTCGACGAGCGCCCATGGGCTCGGCGATCTGGCGCGACTGATCGAAAGCCGCCCGGGCGGCATCGAGATCGCCCATGGCCAGGTAGACCCGGCCATGGCCGGCCAGGGCCTCGGCTTCCGCGCGGCGGTTCTTCATCTCCCGGGCGCGCTGGAGTGCGCGATCATAGGCCTCGCCGGCATCATCAAGCTGACCTCGCTCCGTGGCCAGGGCACCGAAGACCAGCGCACAATCGGCCTCGGCCTGCACGGACCCCACCGACCGGGCCAGGTCCAGAGCGCCCAGAGCGATGTCCCAACTGCTGTCCAGCAAGCCCATGAACATGCTCGCGGCCGCCTGGGCGACCATGGCGTCGGCCTGCAGCGCGCCGGCCTCGACCTCGAGACCAATGTTGAGTGAGTCGCGCGCGTGCCCGAGAGCCGGCTGGTACTCACCCAGCTCGATCTCGATCTGAGCCAGATCCTTGTGGAGGAAACCTTCCATCGAGCGGTCGCCCATCTCTCCGAACATGGCGAGCGCGTCCCGCACCGCCTTCCGGGCCTCGTCGTAACGACCCATGTGGCGCTGCAGCTCGGCGATGTTGGCCGTCATGAAGGCGCGACCCAGGCTGTCGTTGATGTCCGCGCAGACCCGATCCGCCTCCATCGTGTACTCGAGGGCCTTCTGATACTCACCGAGCTTCTCCAGAGTGCTTCCCAGGTTGACAAGCAGACTGAGTTCATCGCGCCAGTCGTCCGCGCTCTTCTCACGGCTCCGCCGGAGCTGCAACTCCTCCTCATAGGCCCGGCGAGCGGCCTCATAGTCGCCCGTGTCGTGTAGGATTGAGATGACGCCCTGTCGGCACACTCCCGCCCGCTCGGGCTGCCCGGCCACCACGAACATGCGCTCGGCCAGACGGTAGTACTGCTTGGCGCGCTCGAACTCGCCCAGACGCAAGAAGGCGAACGCGATGCGCTCATAGGCGCGCGCCTCAAAGTCCGGTTGGCGCGGTTTGCGAGCCGCTTCGAGCCCTCGCCGGGCGTCCGCGATGGCCTGGTGCGCGTTGCCCAGAACCACCTGGGCGTGGGCGCGCCAGAGGAGGAACTCCGACCAATACAGCTGGGAGCGGTCGATGTCCCCCACTTGTTCCAGTAGTTCCAGGGCGACCGTGGCGTTCTCGATGACCTCCGCATTCGCGCCACTCCGGAGTTGGAGACCCACCGCCGTGTGGTAATGGGGCAGCGCCTTGGCTGGGAGTCCCCCATCGCGGTAGTGCCGGGCCAACTGACCGGCGTAGCGGTCGAGCTGAGCGGCGTAGAGCTGGCTCATGGCCTCGGCCACGTCCCGGTGCAGCCCCTGCCGCTCGCGCGTCACCGTTCGCGCCAGCACTTGCTCATGAGTGAGATTGTGCTCGAACGCGAACTCGCCGGCCGGAGCCCGCTCCGAGGCCCCCGCGCTCTCAGTCATGCGCAGGAAGCGCCGCTCGATGAGCAGGTTCATGCACTCAACTCGCTCGGCCGAGTCCATTCCCCGCGAGCGTTCTACCAGTTCGGCCGAGAAACGCGACCCGACCACGGCCGCCGTCTTGAGGAACGACCACGCAGCCGGGGACTCGACCGCCAGACGGTCAAGTCGGGTGTCGATGATCTCCTGAACCGTATCGGGGATCCGGTCGAGGACGATCTCGCCACTCTCATCGGGCTGGCTGAGCTCGATGGCTCGAACGAACTCCTCGAGATAGAAGGGGTTGCCGTCCGCGTTCTTCAGGACCTTGGCCAGGGCCGTGGGCCCGAGCCGCTGGGACCCCACCAGCGACGCCAACAGCTTGCTGCTGTCCCCCTCCGACAAGCGCTCCAGCTGGATGACCCGCCGGTCGACGCCGTCCCAGGCGGTCTCGTGCTGCGGTCGGTGGCACTCGATCAGCAGCACCGCATGCTCGTTCAACTCCTGGATGATACGTTGGATGAGCAAGTCCGAGCTGTTGTCGGCCCAGTGGACGTCATCGAGATGGAGAACGACGAACCGGTCGGCCGCCAGACCGAAGATCAGCTCGGTCACCGCTCGGCGGATCTCTTCGCCACGTTGATCATCCGGCAGCCGGTCAAACCACGAGCCCGGGTAGTCGATGGACAGGATGGCGCCCAGAGCCGGTGCCAGTTCGACCGCGGCCTCGCAAGCCAGACGCCCAAGTGCCGCATCGAGCTTGGACCGCTGGACATCCTGCGTGTCGCGCGGCTCAATTCCCGCCAGTTCGCGCAAGGCATCCTGAAAGGGAAGGTACGCCACGTTCGAGCCAAAGGAGAGAAACTGCCCCTGCAACCAGAGAACCTCATCCGGCCCGCCCAGTGAACGCTTGAGCTCGAAGACGAGACGCGACTTGCCCACACCCGCCTCGCCGATGATCGACACCAGCTGCCCCTCGCCGGCCCGGCTGCGCTCGGCGGCCGAGATGAGCTGGCGAAGCTCCCGGTCGCGTCCGACGAGAGGCGAAAGACCCAGCCGCTGGGCCGCATCAATGCGCGTCGTGCGCTTCCGGACTCCGGTGACGAGGTGGGCGAGCACCGGCTCGCTCACGTTCTTGAGCTTCAGCGGGCCCATGGGCTCGAACTCGAAGAGGTCCGACACGCGCCGGTACACGGCGTCGCTGACCAGGACGCCCCCAACCGGCGCGCTGGACTCGAGCCGCGAAGCGATGTTCACCGTCGACCCGAGCACGTCGAACTTCCGTACTCCGTCGGCCATCACACCGCCCGCGACCACTTCGCCTGAGTGGATGCCGATGCGGACCCGGAGATGGATGCCGGACATGTCAATGCCCTCAGGGGCAAAGTCCTCAATGGCCTCCTGAATCCGCAGGGCCGCGCGAACCGCACGCTCCGGCGCATTGTCGACGGCGATCGGCGCACCAAAGGTCGCCATGACGCCGTCCCCCATGGTCTTGTTGATCCAACCGGCATACTCGTCCGTGATGATGCGTACCAAGACGTCATGCCATGCATTGATGATGTACTGGATATCCTCGGGAGCCAGCGTCTCAGACATCGCCGTGTAGCCGCTGACGTCCAGCATGAGCACGGTGGCCGTGCGGCGTTCCCCCGGCGACTGCGCCAGAGACTCAGCCCGAGCCCGGGCGAGGCGCTGCGACGACACTCGCGACTGCAGCACCGCCGCCTGATCGGAGGCGTCCTCGTCCACCGCGGGCCTCTCGGCTTCCCGCATCGGCTCCACAGTGGGCGGGACAGAAGGCACGGACTCAGGCTCCGGAGCCGGTACCGCCTCGGCCGGCGAAGGCCCCCCATGAACGGGGGGCGCGGGCACCGGCGGCACCATCGGAAGTGGCTGGCCCTGAACCCAGGCCTGAGGGGGCACGGCATAGACAAACGAGGGAGGCCCCGGGGCTACGGCCCAGGGCACATACGAGGCCGTCGGCGGAACGGGAGGGGCGGGCAGTGGCACGTCAGTCGGGACCGCGACCTGAGCGACTCCACACATGCCACAAAAGCGGTCGCCGATCCGGACCTCGGCGCCGCAACGCCCACACGGCGACACCACACACTGCCCGCATTGCGTGCAGAAGCGGTGCTCGCCCCGAATAGCGGCATTGCACCTGGGGCACTGCATACCAAGACCCCTTGGATGACGGGGGGTTCCCCTGGCGCCGGGCCGCGTTCGAGCAGGTTAGCCTAGCACTGCATGAATGTCAAGATGCACCTCGATTTGGGGCCGGGAAGCATCCCGGCCCCAAGCGAGGTCGACACAGCCGCTAGCCTTCCCAGGAGATGCAGGAGACGGGGCAGCTATCGATTGCCTCCTGGATCTCGGACTCCGAGTCGCCGGTGGGGTTCTTCACGTACGCCAGATCGTTGCCATCCACATCGAAGGTGTTCGGCGCGATCTCCGTGCATAGCCGGCAGCTCGTGCATTCGTCCTGATTCACCGTGGGAACGCGTGCCATTGGGGAACGACCTCTCCTTTAGCTGCACCGAATAGCAGTGCTACAGGTTGCGGAACGACTGATGCCACAGGCCCAGCGCATCTCCATACGCCAAGCATTGTGCCCGATTATAGCCCGAAGTTCCCCGCCGATGCCGGCATACCTGTGAGCCCAGACTCAGGGCAGGAGCTCGATGGGACCCAGCGGATGCCAACGGTCAGCGTCGCGCCCGGCCATCGCCAATGCCACGGCAGGAGTGTTGGGCTCATCATGCGGCGACAGCCCGAGGCAGAGCGTGTACGTGCCCGCCTCGAGACCCTCCGGAAACGGGTGGCTATGTACGGTCTCAAGGCTCTCGCCGGGCCCAATGAAGCGCAGATCCCACCGCTCATCGGCACCGGACCAGACGACCCGACCGGCGGCGTCCTTCAGCCCGAGTGCCACCGCGTAGTTGGTGTACAGCGGCGCCACGCCCCGGTTCTCCCACCGAACCGACACCGTGAAGGGCACGCCCGGGCTCAGCACGGCGGGCATCCGAGCTTCCGGCACGAACAACCAGTAGCCCATGCGATTGGCCAGACGTTCGACCAGTGGGCGCTCCTTCGCCAGGAACTCATCCGGCCAGTGGTGGATCGAGACCCACGACGCGTGGTAGTCCTCGACGGATCGCTCGACCGTCCCAGAGTCCCAGGCTCCCCTCTCCAGCGAAGGCCCGTAGTGCTCCGTCTCGACGATCACGGGCCGGCTTCGCCAGAACCAGTCCGCCATGTCCTGGTGGAAGTAGGGATGCTCGGCATTAACGCAGATCGAGTCATCCCGCAGGCCGGCCCCCAGCCCGCAAGCGTAGCGAACCGCTTCGTGGCCGAAGTCGTCGTTCACAACCAGAAGGGCGTTCCGGAAATGCTTGTAGTGGAGGTCGATGTGCTTCTGATAGACCTCCAGGGGGATGGGGCCAGTCGAGCTCCAGCCCGCATGGCCCTCACCCCAGACGCCCAGAGAGCCGATATCGATCCAGGCCACATTCGGGTCGGCATCGTACCGAGCGGCGAAAGCAGCCAGGAACGCATCCAGCTTGCTCAGGAACACGGGATCATCCCAGCCTGGCTGTCGCTGAGGCGAGTTCGGATCCGCGAACGGGAAGAAACGCGCCCCGGCGTCCTCGACCCACTTGGGGGTCGCGTACGGGATGCCGCCCGACTCGAAGCATGTGATGCGAAATCCGACCTTCAGCCCCTGGTTGACGAACTGCTGGTACCACGGGTCGATCCAACTCCAGTCGAAGTGCCCCTCCTCGGGTTCGAGGTAGCCCCACGCCAGACGGAAGTAGACCATCCCCAGGCCCGGGAAATCGAGGCGTTCGCCCGGCCGTATGCGCTGGCCATAGGC
>Ga0116186_1004032_pt1 | contig 12136 bp, 13 predicted proteins | sample AD_JPNNA4_MetaG_FD_89806 | JGI IMG/M metagenome (GOLD analysis project Ga0116186, IMG submission 89806) | Active sludge microbial communities of municipal wastewater-treating anaerobic digesters from Japan - AD_JPNNA4_MetaG | ecosystem: Engineered > Bioreactor > Anaerobic > Digestate | place...
GCCGGTTTTTTCGTCCCTGCTGAAGAAGGACGTACCCTTCATCGACGACTGCATCGGTGAAAAAGTGCTTGAGGCCGTGGCCGCCATGAAGGCGGGCGACGTCATCCTGCTGGAGAACCTGCGCTTTTATCCGGGCGAAGACAAAAACGACGACGCGTTTGCCCGGGAACTGGCCAAACTCTGCGACGTGTACATCAACGACGCCTTTGCCGTTTCGCACCGCGCGGCGGCCTCCAACACCGCCATCACGAAATTCGTTCCCGTCTGCGCCGCGGGATTTCTGCTCAAAAATGAAATTGAATATTTCAACAAGGCCATGGGGAATCCGGCCCGGCCGCTGACCGCCATCATCGGCGGCGCCAAAGTGTCCGACAAAATCAAGGTCCTGGAAAATGTGATCGACAAAGTGGATCGTCTGGTCGTCGGCGGCGGCATGGCGTTCACGTTCCTGAAAGCCCAGGGCTTCAATGTAGGCAAGTCCCTGTGCGAAACGGACATGCTGGAGCTGGCCAGAACGATTCTCGAGAAAGCCAAAACCAAAAACGTGCAGTTCCTCCTGCCGGTCGATGCGGTCATCGCCCAGGCGCCGGCGGCGGACGCGGAAGTCAAGGTTGTGGATATCAAAAATATCCCCGACGGCTGGATGGGCCTCGACATCGGCCCCGCCACGATTGCGGCGTTTTCCGACGCGGTGAAGTCCGCCAAAACGATTGTCTGGAACGGACCGCTGGGCATGTTTGAACTGGCGCCCTTTTCTTCGGGCACGTTTAAACTGGTGGATGCGGCGGTGGCATCCGGCGCGCTCACGATCGTGGGCGGCGGCGACACGGACACGGCCATTCACAAGACGGGAAAAAGCGACAAAATCTCCTACATCTCCACCGGCGGCGGCGCGTTTCTGGAGCTGCTGGAAGGAAAGACCCTGCCCGCCGTCGCGGCGCTGGGTTGATGCGGAGGATCCTCATGAGAAAATGGATTGTCGCAGGCAACTGGAAGATGCACAACACCATCAGTGAATCCATCGCCCTGGCCGCGCGATTAAGGAAGGATTTTCCGGTTCGGCAAACGGCGAAGTCGTCGTGGCTCCGCCGTTTACCGCGCTCGCCGCGGTGGGCGATGCTCTTAAAGGTTCGGCGGTGCAACTGGCCGCGCAAAACATGTACAGTGAAGATAAGGGCGCCTTCACGGGCGAAATCTCCCCCGTCATGCTCAAAGATGCCGGCTGTGGTTATGTCATTCTCGGCCATTCGGAGCGGCGCAAGTATTTTTCCGAAACGGATCAAAGCGTCAACGCCAAAGTGAAAAAGGCGCTGGCCTCGGGGCTCATGCCGATCGTCTGCGTGGGTGAAACGGATGAGGAAAGGGTTCAGGGCGTAACGCAGTCGGTGGTCGGCCGCCAGGTGCGCGGCGCTCTGGCCGGTGTTGAAAAGCTGGATCATGTGGTCATCGCCTACGAGCCGGTCTGGGCCATCGGAACGGGAAAGGTGGCCACGTCCGCGCAGGCGGAAGAGGTCCACGCCTTCATTCGCGGTCTGATTCGGGAATTGTACGGGGCGGTGGCCGAAGAACTCCGCATTCTATATGGCGGCAGCGTGACGAAAGACAATGTCGCGGAGCTGGCCGCCATGGCCGACATCGACGGCGCGCTCGTCGGCGGAGCTTCCCTGAAGCCGGACGGATTTCTGGGCATCGTCAATAAAATGCAATAAAAGAGGCTATGGGTAAGAGGTAAGAGACGAGAGGACAACAGAAATTTTAGAAGTGCTTTCACCGCTTTCCTCCCCTAACCCCTAACCCATAACCCATTGCCTGTATTCATCCTATGACTCGAATTTTAATCGTTTACCATTCCCAGACCGGACACACCGGACAAATGGCTCAGGCCGTTTGCGAAGGAGCGAAAGCCATTGACGGCGTCGAAGTGGTTTTGAAAAAAGCCGCCGAGGCCAGGCTCGACGATCTTCTGGCCTGCGACGGCCTGGCCGTCGGCACACCCGAAAACTTCGGCTACATGTCCGGCATGCTCAAGGATTTCTTCGACCGCACCTACGTCGGCGCGCAGGACAAAGTGTTCCGGAAACCCTTTGTCGTCTTCATCAGCGCGGGCAACGACGGCTCCGGCGCGCTCAGGGCCATCGAGCGCATCGCCCTGGGCTACAAATTCAAAACCGTCTTTGCGCCGGTGGTCGCCCGCGGAAACATCACCGAAGCGGTTCTCGAACAGTGCCGCGAACTGGGCGGCACGCTCGCCGGCGGCTGCGCGATGGGAATCTATTAACGGCATCCTCCGATGAATTCTGAAGGTTATTCTCCGAACTGTTCCTTGACTACCCGAAAAGCCTGATCGGCTACATCAAGAGTCTTTTGAATATCTTCTTCCGTATGAGCCGCGCTCAAAAACATGTTGTGATGCCAGAAGAAGTAAACGCCGCGCAGGGAACATTCCCTGCAGAAGAGCTGGGCGCGCTTGAAGTTGCTCTCATTGGTAAAATGCAGAAAGGGGATGGCGTTCGGGCCGGACATTCTGAAACGAAGGCCGTGGGCCGCGGCTCTTTCTTCCAGTCCCCGGCGAAGCTCGGCGCCGCGGGCGTCGCAGATCGCGGCGGCGTCGATTTTTTGCATTTCATCGATGCAGGCCAGAGCCGCCGCCATTTCCGGAGCATTGTTCCAGTAGGAGCCGGTCTGAAAAGCTTTCGCGGCAATCATGCGCATCCGGTCCGTGCCGACCAGGGCGGAGATGGGATAGCCGTTGGCGATTGCCTTGCAGTAACAGGCCAGATCGGGCCGGAAGCCGAAATAATGGGCGGAGCCTTTGATGTCGAGACGCCATCCGGCGCGGACGTCATCGATGATCAGCACGATGTCATTCTCATCGCAAATCCGGCGCATGTCCTTCCAGAATCCGGGCACCGGAAGTACCTGCGGCTCAAAGACGGGATGATGATAGGGGGTGAACAAAGCGCCGGCGATCCGGTTTTCAGATTTTTTCTAACACTCATCGGACAGGCAGGAACTTAATTTCTTAAGGGTGTCCCTCTTGGTCTCCCAAATCGCCTGCCTACCACTGACGTAGCCGGGGAGCTTAATTTTCGGAATCTCTGTCGTGCTCTCTTATCTCCTTAACCACGTCGCCAATGCTGGTCTCACGATCTAACTTTTCGGGACCTCTGTCGTGGTTATAATCTTTAAGGATCTCCAATAACGCTTTTAGCCCCTTTTCAGATTGTTTAGACAAAAAGGAAATGCAACCAGAATTTCTTTCATTAAAAATATCATTGAGATCACATTGTTCACCATACTCCTTACAAACGCGTAACATCAATTGCTGAGAATCAAAAATATCACGGGGTCCGAAAGGTTTCAACGCCTTAATATCATCATTTTTAGAGAATTTGATTGCCTTTAAATGGTTCCATTCAGAAGAAGATATTTTATTCGCAAATTGTTTTATTTCAAGAATAATAGCCTTCTTCTTTGCAAGAGAACTTTTTAAATCATCCAAATTATAATCTTTAAGAACTTTCAATAACTCATTTAACTGCTTTTCATCTGGCAAGCCATTGTATTTTTTGAGCTCTATATCATCAAGTAGTGTATCGGCTCTTTCAAAAATATCTCTCAAGCATCCATTATTATTACATCCTGGTTGGATTTTATCGTTTGGATAAATTTGAGTCTTAAATAATAGCTGCCATTCCATTTGAGTAATCTTTTTTGCTATTTCTCTTATTTCTGAAACTATAGCAACGCGTCTCTTTGCTTCCAATTTATAAGCTTCCTCGGCATTTTCCTTTTCCTTGATTCTTTGTGCAACGACGTTAGGATCTTCGGGACAGGTTTGGGCATCTAGTCCAGCGCTTAGTATGCCCCATGTAAGGGAATCCTGTGTCTGAGTGCCTTGTCCTGCAACCCAGTTGCCCCACTCATCTTTATGTAGAGTATATTTGATATCTTCATCTATCGTCATATCACTGTATTTACATTTACCTTTTATATTTACCAACACTGGCCTTTCAAGGCTTTCAACACGATTTTTGGTAAGAAATTCTGTTCGCTTGACACTAACAACATCACCCAATTTAAGAACTTTGACACGCGTAATGGTCGCGTTAGTGTATCTTTTCGAGAAATATATTTTTAAATTATTCTCGAGTTCACTGGAAGTTGCCTGTTTAACAGTTGATTTGGTAGCTGCTTTCTTTTGCTGTGCCGCTTTGGGTGAATTAACAACGAAAATTGACACAATGATTAAGATAAACACAACCATCGCCATTTTTTTCATACATCCCCCTTAGATAAATTATTGGACTCGACAGAAGTTAACTGCATTATGCGCCGGTCCAAACGCAAAAACGCCCTGAACACCAACAACCTATGCGGCGCTTCCCTGAACCGCGTTGACAGTGGCGACTCCGTTATTTATTGAACAGTATATAAATAAGCGTTCCCGTTGACCCAGCATTGACCATACCATGTACAGCATTGCCCATTCTTTGGACATATACAACTATGTTTAGATAAATTTGCGCTGCAACATACTTGAATCTGGGAATTTATTAGAATTTTACGTAGAGCTCTTCTTACAGAGCTTGTTACTGTTTTTTGACTAATTATACACAGCGCCCTATTTGTTCCCAATCGTTTGAAATTATAGCTGATATTTAATACTTGAACGGTCAATGTAGTCATTTATTTTCATTATTGAATGGAACTTGGGTTAGTGCTTTTTCAGCGTCATCTTCCCGCTCCCGACATGAATATCGAAATACCTTCCAATTACGGATTCTTTGAATTCAGTTATCGCTGCACTGATATCAGCAAGAGAGGACGCGTCGATCACCTTTTTTGTGAAACTCTCTAGCCGGTCAAGTTCGTCGTCGTCAATCTCTCCTCCGCGGTCATTGATTACAGAATTGGATAGAATTTCCATGGCGTATCCGGTGCCAGCCTTCACCGTTGCTATATGCTCGTCAGAGAATCCGTCGGTAGTGGCGATGCCTGCAGGATCACCATATCTATCGAGGAAGCAGCTTTGTTTGTAGCCGAATGCCGATCGCAAGAACGTTTCATAGTTAAAAGCTTCTCCAGACATGCTTTTCTCCTTTCGAATGTTCTAACGGCGAGGTTAATTGCATTTTCTAGCCTGCGTTTCTGCTCCTCTCATATCTACAATGCCATAAATTTTCTCTAACGACGCAAAGTTTCCGCCGTTGTCATTCCCATTTATGAGCTTTCCAAAAATAATTTTCGTTAACCCGCCATGAATCCTTTCAGATTCTTGCTCGCCATGATTTTATAGCATAGTGCAATATTTGATACAAGAAAAATATTACTCTCTGAAATTGTTGTTAATTGCAGGTTGTAATAAAATACTTATATGAAAAGGATAAATACTGTTGGGAACAATATCAGGGCAATAAGAACCAGGAAGGGAATAACCCAAGAAGCTTTGGCCTTGGAAAGCGGATTATCTCAAGGATACATCAACCAACTGGAGAACGGCAAACGGCTCTACACCCAAAAATCTCTGGAAGTGATTGCAAAGGCACTATCTATGCCGATGATCAATTTTTTCAAGGAAGAAAATCTTCGGGCTGATAATCAGGAGAAGCAGGAAAGAGATCGAGCCGATAAAAAATATTATAAAAAAGAGCTGCTATCTCTGCTGAACGGCCTGCCGGACCATATCATCGAACATTACATCACCCTGGTCAAACTGGAAAGACAGATCCTAAAAGAAAATCAAGTCTAATAATGTTTTCCTCCACGACCCGCCCAAAGGCGTCCGGATCGCCCCACGGCACCATGATGACATCCGCCCGGTCGCTCGGTAGAAAACCGATGGGATTGGTGCCCGCCCACGGCTGGGTCCCGTGATACGCCCCGTGGGCCAGCACGATCTTGTCGCGCTTGCGGTAGCCGCGCGCCAGCGCCACGGCCCAGGAAATCGTATCCGCGCCGTTTTTGGCAAACACGGCCCAGTCGGCGCAGTCATTGACCTCCACCATTTTTTCAGCCAGATCAACCAGCAGGGTCGAAGGCGGCATGGTCGCCGTCCCGTTTCGGGCCTGACGGGCAAAGGCTTCATCAATCCGGTCATGGGCGTAGCCGAGGATCATGGGACCGTAAGCGCAGGCATAGTCGATGTATTCATTGCCGTCCACGTCCCAGAAGCGGCACCCTTTGGCCCTGGAAATGAAGTAGGGATAGAAGCCCGGAACCGTCGTGGCCGGATTGAAATGGCCGTAGATGCCCTGGGGAATGACTTTGGCCGCGCGCTGAAAAAGCGCTTTGGATTGCGTGAAGGTATAGGTCATGCCCTGTCTCCTATTGCAGATAAACACCGACCTGGTCGAGGAGCCCATTCACGATATCCCCCATGTGCAGATCCCCCTGGATTCGAATGTCTTCCAGGCAGATGGCGGCAAACACATCCACCTTGTCCTCGGTGAGGTCGAGAAACACTTCCTCTGTGGCGAATTCCATGACGAGGTCGGGATCCGGCGCAAGGCCCGGGGCGGCAGAAGCGCCCTGTCCGGTAAAAGTGATGTGGACCGCCTCGCTGTCTTTGATCCGGAGTTCCGCGATCCCCCGGAGGCCGGAGGCGGCTTTTCTGGACTCGGGTTCCGAATCGGCGAGAACCGCAACTGTCCTGCCCACCGTGTTGAGAAGCAGCCTGGCTTTGAGCTTGCAGGGAGCATCCGCGCCCTTGAGAACGGCTTCCATCCTTTTGGCAAGCCCGGCAAACGCTTTGAGTCCCTTGATTCGGAACAGACCTTTCAAAGGAACAGGGAAGCCCCGTCCGGCGCCGGTAAAGAGATTGTTGAGCATTTTGGCGGTGGGAAAAAACAAGATAATGCCGGTATTTCCTGTGCGACCCGGCGTAACCCTCACGGCGCCCTGTTTCATTTCCAGCGTGGCGCTGGGACCTTGAAGCCCGGCTATCAGCAGGATGGAGCCTTGCCACGTCCCGGCAATCGACAGGGCCTGGGCGTCTTCCCGGGCGAGGATTTCAAGATTGGAAAGCACTGCGTTCAGGTGGATTCTTGCCAAAACATCTTCGTTTCGCACAGGTTCCTCCCCCAGGTTTTGCAGCCGCTGAAGCGTGACACGTGTTTTCGTATTTACTCTTCCCGCAGCGCCCTGTCAATACCGGATCGCCGCTTGAACTATTCCGGGAACTGTGCGATACAAAACCCGCGACATTCCACACGAAGGCATCGATAGGGGAACCTGACCGGCCTTAACTTTTCAACCACAGGAGGCGCATCATGTCGAATGTCAAAATAACCGTCAAATCCGTGAAAGGCTATTGTTCCGCAGGTTACAAGGCTGGAGACTTTTTTATGCTTCGCGACGGCGTGATGATCGAACCGGGAAAGCCTGCGGGGCTGTGCATTTTTGCTCTGCCGGCCCTGATTCCCTACCTGACCGCATACTGCCGCGAAACGCCGCCCGAGGACTGGATCAACGACAAAAAGGAAATTCAGTGCCCGGACAACGACAACACCGTTATCTTCGGACTGGAGCGTCTGGATTCCTAGAATGGGGAGGCCAAACACCGAGCCGTTTTCACTAGTGAACAAAAAAATCTGACAAAGGAGTATGGTATGAAAAAGAAAGTCCCCGCCGATTGCAAAAAAGAGATCGGTCCATTCGCGGACAAACCCATCGCCCTGCCCGAAGGCATCGATATGGAAAACCACGTGATTGCCACGTACTGGGTTCAGGCCGACAAAAACATGGACATGGCGATCATGGGCCAGTTTCTGGCCATCGAACAGACCACCGGCACCTGGGTGCCGGTTCCCGGCGAGACGCCAGAGGTCCGGGCCGGGCACGTCGCAAAGGTGATCGGCGTCTATGAAGCGCCTTACTATGAATATGCCGTTCCGCAGGAGGCGGCGAACCGCCAGTACGTCCTGCAGATCGCCTTTCCCGCCGCCAACGTGGAGGACCAGCTCCCCATGATGCTGACCGCCGTCATCGGCAACATCTCCCTGGTGCCCAACTTCAAACTGCTGGACCTGCGCCTCCCCAAAGCCACGCTGGACCAGTACAACGGACCGAAGTTCGGAGCGGACGGATGGTGGAAGGCGCTGGGCCTCAAAAAAGGTCGTCCGCTGCTCAACAACATGATCAAGCCCTGCAGCGGCTATCCGCTGGAAGTCGGCGCCCAGCTCTTCCGGGAAGCGGCGCTGGGCGGCTGCGACGTCATCAAGGACGACGAACTGATCGCCAGCATGCGTTACAACGACGCGGTCAAACGGGTCAAGACTTACATGAAAATCGAAAAGGAAGTCTATGAAGAAACCGGCGAGCACACCCTCTACACCGTCAATGTCACCGACCGCCTGCCAAGGATGTTCGACCTGGCGCGGCGCTGCGTAGATGCGGGCGTAAACGCGATGATGGTGAATTATTTGTCCGTCGGTCCGGAAGCCATGCGCGCCCTGGCCGATGATCCGGCCATTAACGTGCCGATCCTGGCCCACATGGATCTGGCAGGCGCCTACTTCATGTCACCCGTCCAGGGAATCGCCTCGCCGCTTATTTTAGGCAAGTTCGCCCGTCTGTGCGGAGCGGACTCGGTCGTTCTGCCCTTCTCCCTGGGCGGAAAGGCCATGTACATGCACGATCGCTTCATGAGCACCGTGCGCAACCTGACGTATCCGATGGGCGGCCTGAAACCGTCCCTGCCCATGCCCTCGGGCGGCATCACGCCGGCCAATGTGGCGGACATCGTCAACACGCTGGGCAAAGACACCATGATCGGTTCGGGCGGCGGCATTCACGCCCATCCGGGAGGACCGAGAGCCGGCGCCCGCGCGCTCCGACAGGCCATCGACGCCGCGATTCAGGGCATCCGGCTGGAAGAATACGCCAAAGAGCATGAAGAGCTGGGTGTCGCGCTGGGTGTCTGGAACAAGAAAACCGATTTCAAAATCTAGTCACGAAACGCATGAAGCGGGGAGCGGTCGCTCCCCGCTTCGCTTAAAGGATACCCGGCTTTGAACAATCTCCATAACGATCCGGATCTGCCCCAAGCCTGGGCGCCCTGGTTCTCACACGAATATATCACCTACTTTGCCGTCCGGGCGCTGGACGGCCTCGCCTCTCTGCAGCCCGTCGCCGTGAAGGCCCGTCCCCCGTTCGGAGACAAGGTCTGGCCCGTCGGCCCGAATCACATCGATATTTACAAGGAAAGCTATCAGGAGATCCGGCGTCTGGATCCCCTCTGGTCTTTTGACTACAAGAAACGAAACGGCGACTTCGCCCTGGAGCCGCCTTCGGGGAAAACGATCGAGCCGTGGAAAGTGCTGGTGATCTACAGCACGGAGCCGGATCTTTACCTGGATCACGATCTGGCCGTCCACAAAAACCAGAAAATCACCGGCGGGTCCCACGGCTGGCGTCACATGGAATTCCGGCTCCTGACGTCGACCTTCGGCGCGGCCCCCCAATCCTTCCGCGTTCATAAAGATTTCGCCTCGCTCGCTTTCGAAAACGGCAACGACTACTGGGGATGGCGCTACCTTTCCCGGTGCTGCCACTACCTCGCGGACCTGGGCAGTCCTTTTCACGTCAGGGCGCTGCCCGCGTTCTTCCTGATGAAAAACATTTTTTCCGGGCAGACGCTGTTTAAAACGGCTTCCGCGGTGCATCAGAGTTATGAGGTGTATGTCGAACGCCGTTTTCGCGAAGGGTTCAGGCCTTTCGGGGAGGCCCTCTCTAGGGGAGCATGCGTTGGGCGAAGCGCGTCCGGGGATGTGTCAAGCCTCTTGCCGGATTACATGAAAAAGGCGAGAAAAAAGTTCAACCCGGTTTTTTATTTTTTCCTTGAACAGTACGGCAGGGACCTGCTGGATGTTTTCAGCCGGGTGGACCCGAATGGCCCCTCGGAAACGGCGGCGCAGACCAATAAATGCTCCGCGGACGCGGCCAGGGTAATTTTTCGGGACGGCGCTCTTCCGGCGCTCGACTTCCTCGACGGGATCACCGTCGGAATTCTGGAGGACGTCGGCCGGATGCTGGGAATGCTGTTTTCGTCCTTTGCGGAGAAGAGGGGGACACAACACTTAATTCGAGACTGAATTATTTCAAAGGTTTTATAATAACGCCAATTAAGTGTTGTCCCCCGAATTTGAAGCCGTCAATGATTGAGTTCCCGAAATGCCTTCCGGTTGTTTTTATACAGCGCCTGATATTGCCGGTAAAGCTTGCTGTACAGAGGTGCGGTGCCGGGATCCGGCTGGAAGCGTTTGCCTTTTTGCAGCATCCGGTCGGTCTCGCTGAAATCCCTGTAAATGCCGAAAGCCACCATCGCGACGGCGGCCGCGCCCTGTGCGGAGGCCATCTGGGGATTTTTCATCTGCACGAGCGGTTTCTGCAATACGTCCGCAAAAATCCGGCACCAGATGTCGCTTTTCGAAGCGCCGCCGATCAGCCGGACTTCGTCCGTGGACGGTTTGCTTTTTTTCAACGATATTTTTTCCACAAATTCCATGCCCCAGCGGATGTTCAGGGCGACCCCCTCCATAACTGCCCGGCTCAGATCGGCCCGCGTCGTGTTCATGCCGATATTGAAGATCTGTCCCCGCAGGTCCGGATTGTTGATGGGCGATCGCTCCCCGAACAGCCACGGGGTCAGAAGAACGCCATTCGCGCCGGGAGGCGACTGGGCCGCTTCCGTATCCATCATCTTGTAGATCTCGGCGGTGGTTTTCCCGGGCAGGAGTTCGGGAGGATACAGCACGCCCTTCAGCCAGTCCAGCGCCGCACCCAGAGTTTCCTGCTTGCTGATCAGAAGAAATTTGCCCGGAATGCCCGACACGATGGCGCCGATGTAGTGTTTTGTGTCGATCGCCGTCCCGGGGTGGTGCGTCGCAACCCAGCCGGCCGTGCCGATGTTCACGTGCAGGCGCCCCATTTCGATGGCGCCGGAGCCGATCGCCGAGGCGAGAAGATCGCCGCAGCCGGTCACGACCGGCAGGCCCTCGGGCACGCCGGTTTTCGCCGCAAAATCCGCGGTCACGCTGCCGGCCATCGCGGTGGACGCCCGAAGTTCCGGCATTTTGCGGGAATCGAGCCCGTACATTCTGTGAATCTCTTCCGACCAGGCCCACTTTCCCAGGTCTTTATCGCGCGCATCCATGAGCCAGGTGACATTCGCCATATCGTGGGACGTCACATAATTGCCGGTCGCCAGAAAAACGGCGTAGTCCTTTGCGTCCAGAAATTTGTGGACCGACGCATACAGATCCGGCTTGTTTTTTTTCATCCAGGCCAGCTTGCAGACCGTGTCCTTGCCGGTTTTTCCGGGCATGCCGCCGGTGATTCTCATGAACTTGAGCAGCTTGGAAACCGGGTAGCCCTCAATCTTGACCCAGCCCCGGAACATGTCCTCCTGCGTGAAACAGGCCGCGCGCTCATCCATCCAGGAGAGCATGTTCATCAACGGCTTCCCGCCGCGATCCACCGGAACGGTGTTCTGCATCTGGCTGGTGAAGACGAGACCGGCAAGTCTGGCAATCAGATCGGGATGCGCAGCCAGGACCGCCCGGCTGGACTGATAGATGGCGTCCGATATTTCCTCGGGCGACTGCTCGACGCACGACTTGTCCGGATAACACAAACAGCAAGACGACTGGCGGGAATCAATGTACCCGTCAGGGCTTACCAGCACCGCCTTTGTCTCCGTAGTGCCGACGTCCACCGCTAGGATCAGATTCTTTTCGCTCATGCTGGCTCCTCCTTATGTTGGGAAGATGGCTGATGATGGAACCGCGATGCTTGTACCACAAGTTACAGCAGAGTTCAGCCATTTTTGTCTCCCAAAAAAGTACCCTGTTCAACTTTCCCTTGTCGAAATTTCCGAATTTGGTACAATGGCACCCAACAATTCTGACGACGCAGGCATTGGAGGTGCGCCTTCACACATTCTGCATTCCATAACTTCAAACACGTCAAACGGGGAGCGAGGGGCATGACAAACGGGAAAAGAGTCAAAACCCAAGCGGCGGTAGAGAAGACGGTTCAGACGGCGGACGGGGCGCCGGAAAAATACTTTGTCGTAGATACCAGCGCCCTGGAATACGGGATGGATGTTTTTGAGAAGCTTCGCCAGGGAGGACGC
>Ga0116186_1004059_pt1 | contig 12068 bp, 8 predicted proteins | sample AD_JPNNA4_MetaG_FD_89806 | JGI IMG/M metagenome (GOLD analysis project Ga0116186, IMG submission 89806) | Active sludge microbial communities of municipal wastewater-treating anaerobic digesters from Japan - AD_JPNNA4_MetaG | ecosystem: Engineered > Bioreactor > Anaerobic > Digestate | place...
AGTTTGGTATATTAAAATAAAACCGGCTGGAAACAAATTTAAAGTCCGGCCGGTTTTATCTGTATCATGCAGCCGGATGAGGAACTCAATTCCTTCAGTTAAGCTGCTAATTCAGACTCAGTGCAGGTATTGGTCAACGTACACGGTGAGTTTTTCCAGCAGGTTGACATAACTGCCAAATTCGTTGTCGTACCAGCCGAAGATCTTCGCATGGGTAACGGGAATATTCATGTCCACCGGGTTTTTTATGCCGAAAGATTTTACGGTTTCGGCAGGTAGTTTGATAAACCCTGTTCTGGTATGGTTTTCCGAACCTTCAATTACTACGGCAGCTTTGTACCCGGCAAGGTCAGCCGACACATTCTGGCGGTCAGAAAATACCAGCAAGCCTTTTTGTGAGCCGGCAGCCGCGGTTTTATAAATATTGTTGATATGCTGGCGGTTGATAATGGGGTTTCCTTTTTCGTCAAGACCGGAATTAAAAGTAATATTTAAGGTAATCAGCGATACGGTAGTGGTTGGTATACGCACCGAATCGGCCATAAAGCCAATTTCCTGTATTTCGGGGATAATGGATTCCAGGGCTTTGGCAGCGCCGGTGGTGGATAAAATGATGTTATTGAAAACAGAACGTGTCTTGCGGAGGTCGCTGGCACCGGCTTTGGGCAGCGAGTCGAGTACCGACTGGGTGTTGGTAGCCGCGTGAACGGTAGACATGGATGCGGTAAGTATTTTGGAGGTATAACGGTCTTCCATCAGCGGCTTGATCATGTGCGACAAACCCGTGGTGGTGCAACTGGCAGCAGAAATAACATCGTGCTTTTGGGGATCGTATTCAATGTGGTTGATACCATAAACCATCATGATACTGTCGGCCGGTGTTTGTTTTTCAGCATCTTTTATTTTGAAAGGAGCACTGACAATCACCTTGCGTGCACCTCCCGCCAGATGGCCTCTCAGGCTTCCCTTGGGGGAATCAATAGGAACCGTGGGATCCACAAATTTCCCTGTGCAGTCGAGTACCAATTGAACCTGTTCTTCTTTCCAGGGTATTTTAGCCGGGTCGCGTTCTTCGGTGAGCACTTTCACCATCATGCCGTCAATGTCAAAAATGAATTTTTCGGAATCGACGACCTTGATCACATCCTTGCGTGACTTTTGCCCGTAAAGAAAATTGCTGAGATTGCCGTAGGTGGAATCATTTTCGAGAGCCTGTACCATGGCTTCGATGTTTTTTCCGGTTTTACGCCCGATATTGATAACGATGCCATCAAAATGCCTTGTTACCAAATGGTTCCACAAAGATAATTTTCCGATTCTACCCAAGCTGTTGATCCCAAGGAAGTTTTTGTTTTTTATTTCTGTTTCCATCTTAAAAATAATTAGTTATTAAAATTTATAAGGATGATTAGTTTTCATGACAGGTTATTCATTTATCATCATGTGGTAATGACCAAGGTATATGTTTCCAAGATTCCCGTCGATTGCTATTTTATCGCCCGCTGATAACGTATGCCCTTTGATGGTGCATTTGCTTTCTCTTTCGTTCACCACCAGTTCGGTACAGTTTACGATGCATATTTTTCCCAGTCTTGCTGCAGTAACCGCGGCATGTGAGGTAGCTCCGCCCCTTGAGGTGAGCAGGCCGTCGCAGCGGAAAATCAGGTCGATATCATCAGGCACAGTATCCGGCCGCACAAGAATTAATTTCTTGTCGGGTTGCTCCTGACGCATTTCTTTCAGGCCTTTATCGTCAAATACCAGTATACCGTTGATGGCGCCGCCGCCAATGCCAACTCCCTGTCCCAGCAATATCATATTCTCGTCCGAAATGGCAAACATCTGTTTTTTGTTTTTCGGCCTGGTATTCTGGTCACGGGTTTGTAATATGTATAAGTCATCGGGATTATCCGATTCAAAAGTAAATTCTATTTCCTGGTGGCTGAATCCATGCATTTCCACAAGCTCTTTGGCAATGTTGTATAAACGTTCATACAAGCGCGGAAAAGCTTCCTGCATCGATTTTTCTCTACCCTGTATATGAGGCTGGTCTTGTGATATGGGAAGCACGTGAACCAGCCCGCCAACAACATCTTCGCCCTGGCTTACCAGCGAATAATCTCCGTACAGGTGTATTCCGGGTTCCCGTTTATGCGGGTTGTTAGTAAAGAATACCCCTGTGCCCGAAGTGTAATTGATATTGCCAAGCACCATTTTTTGTACGATGACGGCAGTTCCCCACTCATCGGCAATGCGCAGATGATGGCGGTACACCTTGGCCCGCGAAGAATTCCAGGAGTCAAAAACACTTAATATTGCCTGTTTTACCTGCAAAAACATGTCTTCTTCAACATGGATGTTGTTTTTATCAAGTATTTCGCGGTAAGCAAAAGCCATATCCCGCATACGGTGTGGTTTGAATTGTACTTTAAGGTCAACCTTATCCGCTTTCTTAAAATCCATCATTATCTGGTCGAAGGTATCGCGCGAAATGCCTGAAGCCATGCCCCAGCTTTGCAAAAATCTCCGGTAACAATCCCACGATGTCCATCCATAATTGGGCTGTTTGCTAAGTTCTTCAATAATTACTTCGTTGATGCCGATGTTCAGAAAGGTGTTCATGGCCCCGGGCATCGATACGGCGGTGCCCGATCGCACTGATAGCATCAGCGGTTTTTTGGGATTTCCGAGTTCCAGTCTGGTTTCTTTTTCCAGCCGGCGTATCTGTGCCTGAATCATTGTGTCAATTTCACGGCTCAGCATTTTGTGCTGCAAAATGGTGTTTTTACGCCTGAAAACTTCTGTTGTTATTACAAAACCGGGCGGCACAGGATATTGCAGCGCTTTGAGTTTTTTTAAAAAATAGGCTTTTGATCCGATAAAAACCTGGTTGTCTACCACTGTTGCCTCGCCATACAAGGGGCTGATTACCATATCGGGGTTGTACGACATGATATCCCGGATTCGCTCTGCACTCAGGGTTTCCACCATGTTTCTCAACGAAGTCAGAATTTCTGTAATGAAATTGTCTAAACTCTGCAACAGGAATGAAGAAGACAACATATCGCGGTAAAAAGTTTCTGATTGCATGTGGAAAAAGCTGTTGGCGCTGGGGCCGGGGTCGGGGTGTCCTTCTCGCATGCCTGGTATTACAATCTTCAAAATGTCTTCGTATGGACTGAAGAAGTACTTGCTGATGATTTCACGGATGTTTTCGCTCATAAATTCAAAAATATTGATGTACTGATGCAGCGAAAAACTCTGCGATTTCAAACTGTTGCTAAACATTCCCATATTGGAAATGAATACGTCATTGGTAATACCGTCGAGTTCCAGCCCTTCTTTGTATATGGCAAGGATAGCGTCTATTTTTACAAGGATCTTGGCTGTGATATAATTCAGGTTGATGGATTTTACCCATTCTTCCATAATCAGGTGGGCAGCCTGTTCAAGCTTAAAAATCAGTCCGCCGGCTTCAAAACGGCGTTCATGATAATCGCCGTACATCGAAGGTATTCCGAATGCCACATGCCTCTTGTGATAGATATTTTCCCATCCTTCGGTTTTTTCTTTGCTGAGGATGATTTCTTTGAGCAAGGAAATAAAATGGAAAATAAGTTTTAAGGCTTCTTCGCGGTTTTTTTTCTGAATAGCATCTTCTAATAACACGATTTCATTTTCGGCGATAAAATTATGTTTGCGGATGCTTCTGCCCAAATTTACCGTGTTGAAGGAATATTTTTCGATCAGGATAAAATATATCCTGCACAGCATTTTCAGTCTTTTTTTGTTGGTCTGAGAATGATCGTTTACTGAGTCTACCCACTTGTCCACCTTATCAGGATGTTCATCAATAAGTTGTGATGGTTTCAGGTGGGCTTTTTCGGCGGTCTTCAGTATGATCTTTTGCATGGAACTGGCCCATTTCGGGTCGATGGCGGCTTTTACGTCTTCGGGCAAATAAGGCTCAAGTGGCTGCAGGTTGCCGTCTATCCAGTAGTTGAAAACTTTTTTGGTAAAAGAAATGTGTGTATTATTGCTTTCGATATGGACAAGCTTGCGCAAAAAGTGTATCAGCTTGTCGTCGCGGTGTGTCATTTCGTCAATGGCCGTGGTAATATCACGCAATTCTCCTTCAGCGCCGATTTCATTGAAATATACCGGAAAAATCCTGCATAATTGCTTAACCGTTCTAAAATACGGATGAAAATCAGAATTCAGCAGGGCGGAGATATCTTTTTGAAACAGGTCGGTATCAAAAATAAATATTCCCTTCAGTTTCAGGTTTACAGTTAGTGCCAGGATCAGCTTGTGATAAAGTTCGGGTTTGGTCTCAAACAGCGAAAGCCATACACGGATATTTTTTATATGGCTTGGATCCACCTCGGTGCGCCACTCCTGACTCATGTGTAACGGGCCGGGAGTCACAAAGGGGAGCTCAATAATCTTATTTACAAAATCCTTGGTGTTTTCCACTTTGCTACTGTTGACAATTTCTTTGCCCAGCGTGGAAATACATTCCAGTACGGTAGAGCTGTGTTCTTTCTGCAGTTCGTGAAAAAGTTTGAAAATGTTGTCTATAAAGGGTTTTACCTGTTCCGGCTCAATTTTTTCGAGGATCTTTTTTATCAGAATGTTCAAGTTTATCAACAGGGTGTTGGTAACATGCGACATCGTTGGGATATGCAGGAGGTAAACCAGATAATAAAAACGGTTGGTGATGATTAGAAAAGTGTCGGTACGACCGATAAAATATTTGGTGATTTCGGAATATAAAGGGATGGTGTTGTCGAGTTCTTCAAAAGTGTTGGCTTTATGCCATTTTTCCAGGAGGTCATCAAAATAAGGTTTCCCGATAAAAGATAACTCATCGGCAAAATCTTCACTGAACAGGTCTTTGTTTTTTTCATACCATGTTTCGGCGCACGAATTTTCGGCCCAGTACCAGATGACACGCCCTGCAAGCAGATGAATCACTTCAAAAAACTTATCTTTCAGCTCGGGATTGTCGTTTAATACCGATAGTTGTTTTTTTACAAATGTGGCATTTCGTAGCACCGACACTTCGCTTTGTTCCACCCATCTTTTAATGATGTCCAGCCCCTTGGATTCCAGTTCCATTTGAAAGGTCTCCAGTTTGGTAATCATAGCGAGAAATTCAACCAGTGCCATAAATACCATTTCGAAAGCCTTGGTTTGGACTGTTTTTTCCAACGATTCTTCAAACAGCCGCAAAATAATATCCAGGGCTCTTGCCTGGTCGGAACATTGCGTATAAAACCAGAAATCGCCTAATGCCAGCCGCCTCAGTTCATCGCTGACGTGATCCCAGTTGATGTATACATGATAATATTCGTCAAAAAAATTCTTGGTTCGTTCATGGATGCCGTAATGCGATTCCGAAAGGCTTAGCAACCATTGATGTTCTTCTCTTAACACTAAGTCCTTAGGAAGTTGGGTGAGTTTTAGGTTAGCTGCTAACCCGGTAGATTTTATAGGTCTGTTCATGTTTTATAGTAGTTTTTTTACTCTTTCGAGTATAACCTGGCACAAAATAAGAAAAAATTCAGTGGTAATAAATATTTTATGCCGACAAACAAAAATAGATTTTTTTTTGATAGGAAAATTATCCTCAGAATTATAGCCGGGAACCGGTCATGGAGCCTGCAAAAGAATAAATACCGCCAACGGCCTATTCGGGCAAAAATATTTTTATTGTCTTACGAATGCGCTGGGCGGATAATTTTGCAATAAAAATCCCGTGCAGGACCTTGGGAACCTGCACTTCAACTGGTACCTGGCTGACAGATGGTATCTTTTTTACATATACAAGCCGTCCTGCGGGATCAAATATTTCCAGAATAAAATCTGAACAATTGAACTGTCCTTTAAAATAAATTGAATGTGTCGCCGGGAGAAAATAAAAATCGGCATCCTCAGGTAAAACATCTGTAACGCCTGCAAACAGTTCGTTGTATCTTGTCATAAACTCTTCGTAAAACATGGCAGCCACCTGCCCGTCATGGATTATCAGCGTGTTTTCGTCGTAATCATCTTCGGCCGAGTTGGTCCAGTTGTGAGAGCCTGTAATTACCACAGGGCCTGATGACGGACTGGTGGCATCGGCAACCCCGTATTTATGATGAAAAGAATTGGGAATATTTTCATGTGATAATACAGGAATACCTGCCGAAAGAAGTGAATTATATTCCGAGCCGAAATAGGAAACATTTTCGATAATTCCCTTAACGGTAGCGCCCGAATTGTGGACATTCACCACCGCATCACCAATCCCGTTATGGATAAAAGTGAATATGGCAAAGCAGAAATCCGTGGCGGCAGTATTAATAATTGTTTCTATATGGGCAGAAGTATTATCGCTTGGCGAAAAGTATAGCTCAACGATTTTTCCGCCTATGGTAAATGTGTGAGGAGTATTGTCTGTTTTAGCGTCCCCGAATTTGGAGTTAGACAAATTGGGTGTTGCCGTTGTTGAGCCCCACATTTCCTCGAACTCCGTGGTATAAGCCAACGCCAGTTGTTTATCCTGAATAAAAACCATATTATTGGGATCAACAGTCAAGTTATCCGGCGTATGATTTGCTGAGCCGGTAATCAGCCATGCATTGTTTTCACTATCCCTGTCGATGATCACAAATTTATTATGCATAATATCTGTCCCGTCATCCCTTTTAAGCAATGCTATAGAAGAATTTAAATCTGCCAGAGAAGAATTCAATGACGTGGTTTCTGAAATAAAGCGCACGGTAACGCCTCTTAAATATGCCTGGTTGACTGCCGTGATTATGGCATTGCTCCTGTTATCGTAAACGCACATGTCGAGTGTTTGTTCGGCTTTATTGATGTAAGCAACAATGGTATCTTCCATATGGAGATTACAAATGCCGTCAGCATATGGTGAAATAGTATTGTCAACCGGATTGGTAAAATATACCCGGATAATGCCTGATGATCTGGAAGTTAATGGCTGGGCTAAAATCTGTGGTGCCGCATTTAATATTATAATGCCGAAAAATAAAAAGGAGAAGATTTTATCCGGTTTTTTTTTAAAAGAGATTTTAAAAATATTTATGGCCATCAGCAATATCAACCCTTTAGATTGATTTTTAATTTTTGCCCCGGCTTTATGACATTCTTGGTTGAAAGATTATTTGTACGACGGATTTCTTCTACGGTAACACCGTTATATTTTTCGGCAATACCCCACAAGGTGTCGCCTTTCTGCACAGTATGATAAATAAATTTTTCAGAAGAATTTTTTTTGGAGGGCGCAGGTTTTGCCTGGGTTGTGGCTTGAGCCTGTGCCGGAGCGGGCACGGTGGTTTGTTCAGCAGTCTGTGTTGTAGTTTGCGCCGGGGGTTGTGTTTTGGCTCCGGCGGCTTTGGCCATCGCTGGGCTGGGTTTGGTTTTACTTGCCGACATGAGTTTCAGTTGTTCCTGATAAGCTGCCTCCTGCGGTGACTTATAGCAATAGATGGCTTCCTCATTACTGATAAATTCGCCCATGATTTTTCGGGGCAGACACAGTACATAAGGTTTTTCTTCGGTAGCAGGAATGATGCCTTTTTTATAGGCAGGATTCAGAAATTTTATTTCTTCCGGCGGAATACAGAGGTATGAAGATATCTGGCTGATATTATAGTTTTTGGCAACAGTAATGGTGTCAATTTCGCAATACAGCACAGGGGGTTGTAAAGGATAAAGGTTGTGTTCGGCGGCATAGGTCATCACATACGAAGCTCCGATAAAAGCCGGTACATAATTTTGAGTTTCCACGGGCAAAAATTTCTGGATTTTCCAATAGGTAATACGTTCATTGGTATCGAGATTGGCAACTCGTATGGCTTTGTTTATACATCCCGCCCCTGCATTGTAGGCGGCAAGTACAATAGCCCAGTCGTGGTAGACATTAAAAAGATCTTTGAGGTGTCTGCAGGCAGCCACAGTGGATTTGTAAGGATCAAAACGGTCGTCAACATACGAAGATACCTGGAGGTCATACATTTTACCCGTGTTGAGCATAAACTGCCACAATCCGCTGGCGCCGCAACGCGAACGGGCTATTGGGTTTAATGCCGATTCGATGATGGCCAGATATTTTAACTCCAGAGGAAGGTCGTACTTGTCAAGTTGTTCTTCAAAAAGGGGAAAGTAAATTTCTGCCAGGCCCAGCATCCTGGAAGTAAGTTTTCTCTTTTGTACCGAATATACGTCAATAAAGTTTCTTACCTGCTGGTTATATACATACTCAAATGGCGAGTTGATACTCATTATATTGATGCGTTTGCTATAAACGCTGTCGTCATAAACAGGTACCGAATCGACAGGAAAGTTATAAATGTTTAATTTGGATATATCGGTGGTAAATGTTGAATTGGTAAAAAATGCCAGTGTGGCAAGACTGTCGAACTGGGCAACCACAGGATTGTTTTTATAAAAAGAAGAGTCGGGATAATGCTGTGGTAGGGTGGAAGAAAGTGCAAAAGATAATGCTGAAAAAGCAAAAAATAATGATAAAAATGATGAAAGAAAAACCTTTTTGTAAAAAATCATGCGATATGATATTGATTTAGTTGTTGTTACATGTTAATCATGAATAATTGATTTCACAAATTAACAAATAAAATTTGTAAAACGCAAAATTTTTTTGGTTTTTTTTGAAAAAAACTTTTATAACAACCTATAGATCAAAAAGGTGTCTTGCAAAACGCAGAAAGGTACTTATCGGCAAACTCTCGCACACAACCCTGGCCGCCCCGTTGCGATAAAATAATAGTCACTTTTTCTTTCACAGCCTCGGTGGCATCAGCAGGACAAGCCGACAAGCCGACTTTTTCGATGACAGGTATGTCATTGAGATCGTCGCCGATATAAGCAATGTTTCGCAAGGATATTTTAAGTTCTTTGCACCATTTTTCAAGTACTTCCAGTTTTTTCCAGGTGCCAATATATACTTTTTTCACTCCCAAAACTTTTGCGCGTTGGGTTATGGTGTTTTGGGTAAAACCCGAACTGAGAAAGCCAACCTGATACCCTGCATGAATCAGGCTGATGATGGAGAGACCATCCTTGGCCTGAAATTTTTTTATTTCATCGCCATTTTCGGTATATATAATTCCTCCGTCGGTCATCACGCCATCGATGTCAAGCACCAGAAATTTAAAATCAAAGGTTTGGGCCAGTTGTTCGTTGGCTTGAATATTTTCGGTAAGAAGTCGTGAAATGGGATAATTTAGTGTTTCACAAATCATTAAAAGTTGTTCAGCATCGGGCAGTGCCTTTCTTTTCAAAAAATCACGGATAAGATCTTCTGAAATCCCCGTAAGTTTTGCCCATTGAACGGCATCTATTTTTCGGCGAGCCGACAAATATTTAAAATTTGTTGAAAAAAAACATTTCATATTATCGTTCGGTTAATAGCAGTGGCAATGGGTTTAAGGGTTTCAAATAAGGCTTCGAATTGCTGATGGGTGAGTTGCTGCGACGCATCCGAAAGGGCCACAGAAGGGTTGGGGTGAACTTCTATCAGCAGGCCGTCAACGCCCATGGCCATACACGCCCGGGCAAGGTCGGGAACACCATAGGCATACCCCATGGCATGACTGGGGTCGAGTACTACCGGCAGGTTGGTGTTTTCTTTCAGGTAAGCCGCGCCGCACAAATCTAGGGTGAAGCGTGTTTTGGTCTCAAAAGTGCGTATGCCGCGTTCGCACAACATCACATTGGGGTTGCCACCCGAAAGTATAAATTCCGCAGCCTGAACAAATTCTTGCAACGTGGTGCCAAAACCTCTTTTCAATAGGACGGGTTTTTGCGTCTTTCCGCATTTGCGCAATATCCCATGGTCGTACATCGCCTTGGCGCCAATCTGAATAACGTCGGCATAGTCAATAACATCGTCCACATGCGACGAATCGCGAACCTCGGTAATAATGGTGTACCCATAAAGCCGGCGCATCTTATCCAGCAGTTCCAGGCCTTTAACACCTAAACCCTGAAAAGTATATGGCGAAGTCCTGGGCTTAAAACAGCCGCCGCGCAAGGACTTTAACCCCATTTTTTTTACAAATTCTGCCGATTGAGTGATCTGCTCTTCCGACTCGACAGAGCATGGCCCTATGGTAATCAACACATTTCCCGAATCGCCGCCGATGTAGTTTTCTCCAATCCTGATACTTCTTTTTCCAGGAATATATTTTTTACTGGCTAACTGTATGTCGGTATCAAATACAAAAGATGAAGTAAAAAAATCCTTATCTGCATTTTCGGTTGCTTTTAATGCCGAAGGGGTGATCAGGATGTTATAATCGCTGGTTTTCAAAACAATGGCTTCATACTTATCGGCCAATTGCTGAAGTTTCTCTGGGTTAATATTCTTTTGGGTATGGAGTATCATGATTCGCCTTTGATTAAATAATTAAACTTTATGGCTCCGGAAATTTTTTTTTGCTTGTCTACTACCGGCAGGAACAATACAGGGAAATCCAGATTTTTTATATAAGCAAGCACGTCGCCCACGGTATCGTCTTCGTAAATAAAGGCCGGGTTGTGGTTAATCATTTGCCGTACATCAATGTGGTTCAGGTTGCTGATATCTCTGATGAGTCCTTTGCGGATATCCGCGTTGGTAATTATTCCCAGAAGCGTTCCGGCGCTATCGGTGATGTTGGTAAATCCCATTTTATATTGTTCGATTGACAGCAATACTCTTTCAAAAGAGAGGTTTGTTTCTTGAATCACCGGCAGCTCGTCGTATTCAAGCATAAAATCGCGTATGCGGTAATGGGAGCTTACCCCATCGCTTTTCAGTTGGACCATGGCCGAACCAATAAAAGAGTTTTTGAACAGGTACGAGCCGATGACCGCTGCATAAACACCCATGTTGCGCATGATAAACGACACTTCGGCGTTGATGCCGCCGTCCACATGAATTTTTTTGCCGGGATAGCGGGTTCGGAATTCCCTGATTTTTTTAAAATTCTGCTTGTTGAACACCCCACCGCTCATCCCCGGTGTGGTGGTCATGAACAGAATAAAACTACAGATATCTGCATAGGGCTCAAAAGCAGCTATGCCGGTTTCGGAAGTAATGGCCAACCCGAATTCAGTATTGATGCCTTCAGGGATCTTCAGGCCGTCAGTAAGATTTTCATACTGAAAAGTTACTAAGTCAACCTGGTGCCGGGCAATGAGGTCGAAGTATTTTTCCGGTGTCGGTGTGATGAGGTGGAGGTCTATGGGGGTTTTGCTCAGGGTGCGTATCAGGGCAATGTCGTCAAAAACGCGGGGATCATCGAGACAATCGATATGAAAAAAATTAACACCACAGGCATCCAGTTCTTCTATCAGCTCTGGTAGTTTTTTTTCTTTGTTGGAATAAATGGAAGCTGAAAATTTCATCGCGGATGGTAATTTTTTAGCAAAACTACAAACTTTTGGCTACAATATGCTATTTTTACCTTGATGTATTTATTATAAATTGATTTATTTATGACCATAAAACAAGCACAACAAACGGTTGATGAGTGGATAAAAACCACAGGCGTGCGTTATTTCAGCGAATTGACTAATATGGCAATGCTGACCGAAGAAGTCGGCGAGGTAGCCCGTATCATTGCCCGCACCTATGGAGAACAATCTTTTAAAGAGTCGGATAAAGAAAAAAGCCTGGCCGACGAGCTGGCCGATGTGTTGTTTGTACTTATATGTCTGGCCAACCAAACCGGAATAGATCTCACGCAGGCCCTGGAGAAAAATCTGGAAAAAAAGTCGTCAAGAGATGCGGAAAGGCATAAGAATAACAATAAATTGCAACGCTAAAAAATTTTAATTTGGCTATGATAAAACAATTTTCTGCTTTTGTTGCTCTTTAAAAAAAGTTCATACAAACGCTTGCCCGAGTGGCGGACCTGCCTGCGTGCCAAGCACTTGACAGGCAGGATTGGTAGACGCGTTGGTCTCAAAAATTATAAAAATATTACTTTCAGCCAAATCATTTTTCAGATATTATTTCACCTGATTTTTTATGAATTCTGCCCTGCCCATTA
>Ga0116186_1004068_pt1 | contig 12043 bp, 8 predicted proteins | sample AD_JPNNA4_MetaG_FD_89806 | JGI IMG/M metagenome (GOLD analysis project Ga0116186, IMG submission 89806) | Active sludge microbial communities of municipal wastewater-treating anaerobic digesters from Japan - AD_JPNNA4_MetaG | ecosystem: Engineered > Bioreactor > Anaerobic > Digestate | place...
ACGCGCCGATTGACCGAGTCGCTGGCCAACGCTGCCCCGCCATACATGCTGCGGTACAACTCGGTCAGTTCACTCGTGGCCAGGTTGGCCCGAAAGCTGACGTTGACCGGCTCCTGGCGCGACTCGCCGTAGAAATAGGCTACATTCGCCTCTTCGTCGTGATGAGACAAATGGCAGCGATAGCCAGCCAGCGCTTCCCCGAAGATCGCTTCGGGGTAGCCGCCGTCGATGGGAATCCACATCGGTTGGTAGTTCTCATCGCCGTCGTGGTCGAGCATAATCAGGATTTTGCCCAGGTCGGGATAGACCTGAAACAGGCGCATGACGTGATGGGGATTTTGCAGGGCCACGTCGGGCGGCAGCAATGGCTCCGGCACGCTGCCGCCGGCGTCCATGACATAGAGGCTCAGCCGGCCGCTCAGGTTGCTGACGAAGAAAATACGGTCGCCAACGATCTGCGGTACCTGGAAGAGCCGCGCCGACAGCAAAGACTCAATACGAGCAGTCATACTTTATTTCTCCAGCGTCGAGGTATCGCCTTCGGCCTGGCCCAGGGCGCGCGCCTTCAGAACACGGCGCATGATTTTGCCGGAGCGCGTTTTGGGCAGTTGCTCCACAAACTCAACCGTTGACGGCTTGGCGATCGGCCCCATCTCGTGGCCAACGTGGTCGATCAGGGCGCGGGACAGGGCTTCGCTGGGCGATTCGCCCTGCCTCAGGATGCAATAGGCCTTGATGATGTTGCCGCGCAGTTGGTCGGGCACGCCGATAACCGCTGCCTCGGCCACGGCTGGGTGGCTGACCAGAGCGCTCTCGATCTCGGCCGTGCCCAGCCGGTAGCCGGAAACCTTGATGACATCGTCGATACGGCCGATGATCCAGATGTAGCCGTCCTCGTCCTTGCGGGCGCTGTCGCCAGGCAAATACCAGCCCTGCTCTTCGTAGCGGCTCCAGTACTGTTGCACATAGCGGTCAGGGTCGCCGTAGATCGTCCGCAGCATCGCCGGCCAGGGCGTCTTGATGACCAGATAACCCTCGTCGTTGGGGCCTACTGACTGGCCCTCCTCGTTGACCACGTCCACCTCGACGCCGGGGAAGGCCCGCGTGCCGGAGCCAGGCTTCAGGGGCACGCACGGCAGCGGCGTGATCATGAACATGCCCGTCTCCGTCTGCCACCAGGTGTCCATGATGGGGCAGCGCTCCTTGCCGATGACGCGATAGTACCAGCGCCACGCTTCCGGATTGATCGGCTCGCCGACGGAGCCAAGCAGTCGCAGGCTGGACAGGTCGTGTAGCTGGGGCCACGACTCGCCGAAGCGCATCAGGCCGCGGATGGCTGTCGGCGCGGTGTAGAGGATGGTGATGCGGTATTTGTCGATCATCGACCACCAGCGGTCCGGGTTCGGGTGCGTTGGCGCGCCCTCGTACATGAAGCTCGTCGCGCCCAACACCAGCGGGGCGTAGACGATGTAGCTGTGGCCGGTAATCCAGCCGGGGTCGGCCGCGCACCAGTAGATGTCGTGCGGCTTGATGTCAAAAACCCATTTCAGCGTCGTCGCCGTGCCAACCATGTAGCCGCCGTGGGTATGGAGGATAGCCTTTGGCCGGCCGGTCGTGCCCGACGTATAGAGCATGAACAGCGGCGACTCGGCATCCATGTGCTCCGTCGGCGTTCGCGGGTCGGCAATGGGCAGAGCCATCAGGTCGTGATACCAGTGGTCGCGGTCGGCCACCATCTCGACCGCCTGCCCGGTGCGCTTGACGACGATGACGCTCTGCACCGGGTTGTTGCGCTGCAACGCCTCGTTAACGATGTTCTTCAACTCGACGATCTCGCCGCGCAGCCAAGCCCCGTCGCAGGTCACCAGCACCTTAGAATTGCTGTCCAGAATGCGGTCATAGAGCGCCTCGACAGAGAAGCCGCCATAGACCACCGAGTGAATCGCGCCGATTTTGGCGCAGGCCAACATCGCGATAACCAGTTCGGGGATGCGGCCCATGTAGATGGTCACGCGGTCGCCCCGGCCGACGCCCTGCGACTTCAGCACGCCGGCGAACCTGGACACTTCGTAGCTCAGTTGCTGATAGGTGAAGGTGCGCGTGTCGCCTGGCTCGCCCTCAAAGATAAGGGCAGCCTTGTTGCGTGTTGACGTGCGCAAATGGCGATCGAGGGCGTTGTGGACGATGTTGACCTGGGCCCCATCAAACCACTTATAGAATGGCGCGTTGCTATCGTCGAGCACCATATCCCAGGGCGCGTACCACTCGAAGCCCTCGGCGGCGATACGCCCCCAGAAGGCGGACAGATCGGCCGCGGCCTCGGCATAGACCTTTTCGTAATCGCGAATATGGGCATGGGCGACGACTTCCGGTGCGGGGTAGTACACTTCCCCGACCATCTGCTTCTCCGTAGACATGACGGCCTCCAATGCGGGATGGAACGGTGACCAAGGCTGTTAAGCAACTTTTGGCAGCGTAAGTATAATGGGAGCGGGCCAATTCGTAAATGAATACAAACGGACACCTTATGACACCACCGAAGATCGTGATAATCGGCGCGGGCAGCGCCAGCTTCGGCCCAACGACGCTGGCGACGATCCTGCGCGACGAGGCGCTGCGTGGCAGCGAGTTGGCTCTCGTTGACCTGAACGCCCGCAGCGCCGAGAATGCCGCCCGCGTGGCCGAGCGCATGAACGCCGCCTGGGGCGCAGGCATGACCATCAGCGCCACGACCGAGCGGCGCGAGGCCCTGCCCGGCGCGACGCACGTCGTCGTCTCTATCGAGGTTGCCCCGCGCGAGGCGCTGTGGCAACTGGACTGGGAAGTACCCCTGCGCCACGGCCTGCGCCAGCCCTACGCTGAGAACGGCGGGCCGGGCGGGCTGATGCACACCTGCCGGCAAGTTCCCGCCCACCTGGCCATCGCCCGCGACATGGAAGAACTGTGCCCGTCGGCCTGGCTCATCTTGTTCAGCAATCCCTTGCCCCGTCTCGTGCGAGCCATCACCAAGTACAGCCGCATTCGCGTCGTGGGCAAGTGCCACCAGATCAATGTCGGCTATGGCCTCGTGGCAGCCTTGCTGCGCGACCGCTACGGCGTCGACGTGCCCAATGGCGTAACGCTCCACTCCGATCCGGGCAACACCGGCGTCGTCCATACCCTGGCCACGACCGGGCGGCGACACGTCAGTATCACCTCGGCCGGCCTTAACCACTTCATCTGGCTGCTGGATATCCGCGACCGGGCCACGGGCGAAGACCTTTACCCCGCCCTGCGCGCCGCCGTCGCTGACGCCCCGCCGACCCTGGAGCCGCTGTCGCTCGACGTCTTCCGCGCGTTCGGTCTGCTGCCCATTGCCGGGGATACCCACCTGGCCGAGTACCTGCCCTGGCTCCACGATCCTGTCGCCAAGCCGTGGGAGACCTACCGGCTGCCGCTCTACGACTGGCGGGGCAACGAGGGCGTGCGCGATGTCTTGCAGGGAATGATGCAGATGCTGGCCGATGGCGTCTTGCCGGTTGAAGGGATGCGCGAAGCGCCCAGCGAGGGCGCGGCCGAACTCATCGTCGGGCTGAACGGCCAGACATACCTCGACGAGACGGTCAACGTGCCCAATTGCGGCGCGATCGCCGGGCTGCCGCCCGAGACAATTGTTGAAGTGCCGGCCATCGTTGGCCCGACGGGCATTCGCCCGGCTCAACTGGGCCAGTTGCCCCCGCCGGTGGCGGAGCTGCTGCGGCGCGAGGCGGCACTGGTGGAAGTGGTCGTCGATGCCGCCGCGACCGGCGACCGCGACCTGGCCCGGCAAGCCCTGCTGCTCGACCCGATGACCGGCGACATCGGCCGCGCGCGAGCCATCCTCGACGACTACTTGCAGACGTTCGCGGCCTATCTGCCGCAGTTCAAGTAGGGGCAGACCTGTCAGGTCTCACTGGTCGTCGAGACGTCTCCGTCCACGGGCACAGGGGTGGCGCCGTCAGCCTCGGCCAGCGGCTCAGCGGCCGGGTCCGGGAACAGGTAGCCGCAGTAGGGGCAGATATCCCAGTGTAACTCCAGCGGTGAGCGGCAGACGGGGCAAGGCTGGCGTAGATGGGTGTGGCAGGCAGGGCAGAGAAACCAGTTGGGCTGGGTCGGCCGGGCGCAGGTGGGGCAAACAGGCTTGTCCTCGATCTGCTGCAATAGCGCCTCCTGCTCCAGGGCGTGGTCATAGGCTGCGGCCAGCGTCTCGCGCGGCCGCAGCAACAAGTAGACCACCAGGCCAACGACGGGCAGCAGGGCCACGAGCAGGATGGTGAGCACAGCCGCCACAGTCGAACGCGAGCGCGCGCGGATATCGCGGTAGCCCCAGACGACCAGGGCCAGCCACACCAGGGCCAGCAACCCACCGGCCGCGCCTAGCAGTATCGTCAGGTAGCTCTGTAGACTCTCCATCGGGGCCTTACTCGCGGCCGATTGTACCACGCCGCCACGAAAAGGCCCCCGGTTTCCGAGGAAACCAGGGGCCGGGTTAACAAACTGATCAGGGGGATCGACCCGGGGCGCTAGACGCCCTGCTGCTGCTCTTTCTGCGACTTGCGCGTCCGCCGCGCCGCTTTCTTCTTGGCGATGCGAGTCAGTTCGCTCTTGGACACAAACCAGCGCTTGCGGCGCACGTCGGTCAGCACGCGGCTCTTGACGACTTCACGGCTGAAGCGGCGGAGCAGCTGCTCACCCGACTCATCGGGTCGAAGCGTTACCTTTGGCAGAGTATTCACCCCCTTTGTTTTGAAGTTTGCTCATCAGGGCGGATGATAGCACGGGACCGGCAACGCGGCAACCTGACGTTGGCAGCGCCGTCCACCGGGCTATAATCCCCTGGCTCGCCATCAACCGGCGGGCAATTCACACTCGGAGGCAACCATATGGAACCCGTTGGCATCGCCATCTTCATCCTCTTCATCCTGCTCCTGGCGGCAGCGATCATTCTGCCCAAGCTGCAACGCAATCGCGCGCGGCCGTAGGGTGTAGATGAAGAACCGCAGTAACTTGTGGCCAAAGGGCCGGCTCGTGACCTGGGTCGCGGCGGCCCTTTTTCTAACCATCGCCGTCCACCTCAGCGCCCAGCCTCCTCCTTCAACCGCTCTGGCCAACGAACCCACCCTCGTTGCCCGCGTCTACTACAACGACGCCGCCGATCTGGCCCGGCTGACAAACTATGATGTCTGGGAATACAACAACGTCGCCCAGCGCTACGTCCTGGCCGCCGTCGCTGGCGATGACCTTGATGCCCTCAGAGCGGCTGGCTGGCGCGTCGCTGTGGACGAGACGGCGACCGCGCGACTGGCCGACCGCGCCGCCAAGCCGATGTTCTTCGACGGTTATCGCTCGGTCGATGAACTCTACGCGGCCCTCGACGCGGCGGCGGCGGCTCACCCGGAGTTGACTGAGCTGCTCACCTATGGCCAGAGCTATTGCCTGGCCAGCGGCGGCTGCGTCACGCCCGGCGGCGACGCCCTGGCCGGCTACCCACTGCGCGCTATCCGCGTCACCAATGAAGCCATTGCCGGCAGTTCCCTCATCAGCGGCGCGACCGTCACGCGCGGCGAGAAACCCGTCTTTTTCCTGATGGCCAACATCCACGCCCGCGAAATCACCACGCCGGAGATTGCTCTGCGCTTCCTCGACTTGCTGCTGGACGGCTACGGCACAGACGCCAATGTCACCTGGCTGCTCGACTGGCATGAAATCTGGATCGTGCCCACGGCCAACCCCGATGGCCACTGGCTGGTGGAGTTGGGCGAGGAGCGTGCCTATGGCGGCCTGCCGTTCATGCAGCGCAAGAACGCTCGGTTGGGCAACAACATCGACGGGCTTGACGACTGTGACGCCTGGCCACCGGACGGCGGTACGCAGTTTGGCGTCGACCTGAACCGCAACCACAGCTTTGCCTGGGGCGGCTCCGGCTCCAGCGACGAGCCATGCGACCCCGTGTTCCGCGGCCGCGCGCCTGCCTCAGAGAGCGAAGTGGCCCGGCTGGAAGCTCTTCTGAAGGCCCTCTTTGCCGACCGGCGCGGCCCAGCGATGGACGACCCAGCCCCGGCCGATACGGCCGGTTTGCTGATCACCCTCCACAGCTTCAGCAACCTCGTCCTCTGGCCGTGGGGCCATCTGGACGTCGCCGCGCCCAACAAGACCGACCTACAGGCCATCGGCGACAAGCTGGCCACGTTCAACGGCTATCGCTCCTGCCAGGCGGCAGCCTATGACTGCCTCTACGCCGCCGCCGGGGCCACCGACGACTGGGCCTACGGTGAACTGGGTATCCCTGCCTTCACTTTCGAGATGGGCGACCAATTCATGCCATCTTACAACGAGGTTGACGGCGTCCAGTGGCCCGCCAACGGCCCGGCGCTGCTCTATGCAGCCACCATCGCGCGCGCGCCCTACCAACTCGCCCATGGCCCCGACGCGCGCGATGTGCTTGTGGCCGGGCCGGGGCCAGTGCGCTCCGTGTCGGCCACCCTCGACGCGACCAGCAACAGCGGCCTGCCCATTGCCGCGGCCGAATACACGGTGGACGTACCACCGTGGCAGGAGGAGGCCCTCCCCGTGGCCCTGACAGCGACGGATCATGTCTTTAACGCGGCTGTGGAGAAGGTCGTGGGCGAGATGAACACCTCGGCGCTGCCGCCCGGCGGTCACATCCTCTACCTGCGCGGCCAGGACAGCGCCGGCAATTGGGGGCCTGTGTCAGCCGCGTTCATTACGGTTGACGCCACGCCGGACACGTGGCTCTATCTGCCCAGCGTGCTAGGGCCATAGACATGGGGCCGCCGGCGCGGCGGGTTGCCCGTGTTGTGTGCAGCCCGCCGCGTTTGCCTGCGGCTAAACCTGCGCCCGGAATTGGGTCTCGTAGAGAGACGCATACAGGCCGCCGCCGGCCAGCAATTCGTCGTGCGTGCCCCGCTCCACCAGCCGCCCCTCGTCCATGACCAGAATGACATCCGCGGCCAGAATGGTCGATAAGCGGTGGGCAATGACCAGGCTGGTGCGCCCCTGCATGACGTGCTGCAGGGCATCCTGGATGAGTGCCTCTGATAGCGAGTCGAGGTGAGATGTAGCCTCGTCGAGGACGAGGATGCGCGGGTTCTTGAGGATGACGCGGGCGATGGCGACGCGCTGGCGCTCGCCACCGCTCAGCCGGTAGCCGCGCTCGCCCACAACCGTCTCATAGCCGTCGGGCAGCCCGGCGATGAAGTCGTGGATGTTGGCCGCGCGGGCGGCGGCGATCATCTCGGCCTCGGTCGCGTCGGGACGGGCGTAGAGCAGATTGGCGCGGATGGTGTCGTAGAACAGGTAGGTCTCCTGGGTCACCATACCGATGTTCTCGGCCAGCGAGTTTAGCGTCACGTCGCGCAGGTCGTGGCCGTCGATGAGCACCCGGCCACCGGTGGGGTCATAGAGCCGGGGGATGAGGTAGGTGACCGTCGTCTTGCCCGCGCCGCTCGGCCCGACCAGCGCGGCCAACTGCCCCGGCTCAATGCGAAAGTCCACGTCGCGCAGCGCCACCCGCCGCAGCGTGCCCGGCTCGGAGCCGTTCGTCCCATTGCCGTTGGCCGCGGCGACTTCGGCCCCGTCTGGCTCCCCGTCGGGGCGATAGGCAACAGGCCGGGGTTTGCGGCCTTGCCCGCGGCGCAAAAGCGTTTCGCCGCTGCCCCAATCGTAGCGCACTACCTCGGCCAGGGCGGCCTTCTTTTCGCCCGACGCGGCGTAGTCAAAGGTCACCTGGTCGAAAGCGATCTGCCCGGCGACATCGCGCAGCGGCACAGCGTCCGGCTCTTCGGCGATCTCCAGCGGAATATCCAGTACCTCGAAGACGCGCTCGAAGCTGACCATGCTCTGGGCAAACTCCACCGGCGCATTGGTCAGGGCCATGAGGGGGCCGTAGAGCTGGCTGAGGTAGGCGCCAAAAGCGACGATGGTACCAATAGTGAACGCGCCCTGAATGGTCAGGTAGCCGCCAACCCAGTAGACCAGCGCGCTGCCGACCGCGCCAATGATGCCCAGAACCATGAAGAACCAGCGGCCGATCACCGCCGAGTGGACGCCGAGGTCGCGCACAGCGGCGCTGTCGCGCCGAAAGCGGGCCAGCTCGCGCTCCTCGCGGCCGAACAGCTTTACCAGCAGCGCCCCGCTGACGTTGAGCGTCTCGTTCATCGTCGCGTTCATCTCGGCGTTGAGAACCATCGAACGACGGCGCAGGTCGCGCAGGACGCGGCCGATACGCCGCGCCGGCAAGTAGAAAAACGGCAACACGACCAACCCCAGCAGCGTTAGCCGCCACTCCAGAGCGAGCATGATCGCCAGCGTGCCGATCACCTGGACGATGTTGGAGAAGATGGCGATCAGCGTGTTGCTGACGGCCTGTTGCGCCCCGACGACGTCGTTGTTGAGCCGCGACATCAGCTCACCGGTGCGCGACTGCGTAAAAAAGCGCAAGGACATGCGCTGGAAGTGCTCATAGACGGCACAGCGCAGGTCGAAAATGATGCTTTCGCCGACGAAGGCACTCAGCTTGCGCTGCCAGACGCCGACGACGCCGTTGAGAATGGGCACGGTGATGAGCGCCGCGGCCAGCCAGGCCAACCGGCGCGTGTCGGCATTGGGAATCACGTCGTCGATCAGCGTGCGCATCAACAGCGGCGTGACCAGGGTAATGCCCGTCGTTAGCAAGATGCTAAGCAACAGCAGCACGACCTCGCGATTATAAGGACGTGCAAACTGCCACACACGCCCCAGCAGGTCACGAGTCACCACCGGCCGATCTTGCTCTTCATCCTGGCTGAGGAAGGCCCACCAGCCACCGCCATGAAAGCCCATAAGTTACTCCATAACTCCCCTAGACCACGCTACGGAATCGCGAACTGACCCAATTCTACGCTGTCTCGGCCATCGGGAAACCTCCACCTTTGGTTAGTCAAAGGGTCATAGAGGCCAGCGACGACGCGATACGTGCCGGACGGAGCCGATTCGGGCAAGGTGACCGTCGCCAGTTGCACCAGGGTGTCCCCCGGCCGCCAGCCCTCCCAGGCGGCGCTCAGCCCGTCCCACTGAGCCATGAGTTGCCCGCTCTGGTCGAGCACGTGGATGAAAATCTGGATCGGCCGGGGCGCGCCCTCCTGCCGCCAGATGGTCAGCGTAGTAATAGCGCGGCCGTCCTGTCGCGCCCAACTGTCCTGGCCATAGGCGACAGCGTTGCCGTTGAGCGAGAGACCGGCCTCAGTCGCGGGCGGGCGGGCCACGGCGCGGAAGAGGCGATAGCCGTCGCCAGCCGCCACGGCCGCCGGCCCATAGTCCAGGAAGGGGCGCAGCGCCGCCGGCACGTCCTCCTCGGCCGGCAACAGCAGCCACAGCGGGGCGACGCCGGCCGGCAACACCAGCGCCCGGTCGGCCTCGAACCACCGCGGCGTCACCTGGTTGGTGCCCAGTTGGGCGAAGTCGGCCGCGGCCAGGCTATCCATCTGCGTGCTGGCCAGCAGCAGATCGACCGGCTCGCCGCGTGGCGCGACCCGGTAGAGGAAGATGCTGTAGCCCACCTTGTCGTCGGCCGGCCGCTCGCGGAAGAAACGGAACTGGTCGTGGTCGGCGAAGTGGACACCTTGCAGGGTCGTCGCGCTGATGGCGTACCAACCCGGCGCGGGATCGTGGGGATAGAACGGCCGCGCGACGGGATTCATCAGCCGGGGCGGAAAGCTATCCAGCCCGTCATAGGCGATGCCATAGTACTCTGGCCGGCCCTCACCAAAGTAGCTCAGCCAGACACGCGCCACGCCACGGTCAGCCATCCACGTCTTCAGCCGGCCCAGGTCTTGCCCCCAGTCGATATTGCTATCCACCAGCGCCCGCCAGCCATTGTCCGGCCCGCCGGCCAGGACGTTGAAGAAGGAGATGAAGTGCGGATAGACCCACACCGTCGCCAATGCCAGCCAGGCCACGCCGGCGGTGACGACCACGGCCGTCCGGTTGCGCCCCGCCAACCCTGGTGCCTGACTGGCCCGCTTGCGGGCGGTTTGGGCCACGACCGCGCCAATCAGCACCATCAGAAATGGCAGCACCGCCAGCAGATGGCGATAGCCGAGATTGATGTCCGTTGTCAGGGCGATGGCGAAGTAACCCCCGGCGGGAATGAGCAGCGCCGCCAGGTCGAAGCCTGCTATCTGAAAGCGATCCCGCCGGCGCGGGATCATTGACGCGAGGCGAAATATGGCCAGACCAAACAGCAGCAGCGTTGGCAGCGGCGTTTTCAGCGCGAAGGCGACCGGGAAGTAATACCACCAGCCGGTGTCTGAGTAGCGCCCCAGCAGGAACGACGGCGCGCCCACTTGCATCCGGTTGCCAATGGCCAGAAGTTGCGCAAAGTAGTCGGCCAATGGCACGGGCGCGCCGCCCAACAAGCCCACCACCGGCAGCGGCGCGCGCAATGGCCCGATCTGAAAGCCACTCGTCGCCCAGAGCGTCAGCAAAGCCACGGCGGGATAGACGAGAAGCGTTTGCAGAAGGAGGCGACGATGGAGCGTCCGCCGCCGCGTCCACAGCGCCAGGAAAATGACCACGCCAAAGAGAGGCACAAACAGCAGCGCGGTGAACTTGGTGTTCTGCAACAGGCCCAGCCCCATCCCGGCCAGGATCGCCGCGGGCCACGACGGCCGCCGTAGAAAACGCCAGAGCGTATAGCCGGCCAGCGCGGCCCCCGCGGCCAACCCCAGGTCAGTCGTCGCCAGGCGCGTGTGGGCCAGGATGTTGGGATCGAGCGCGGCCAGGGCCAGCGCCAGCAGCCCCGCCCCGTTGGCGGCCGACCGCCCCAGCCGCCACCCGCCGGCCATCTGCCCCGCCCAGCGGCCGACCACCGCGGCCATCAGCATGCCCAGCCAGATCGTTGGCACGCGGGCCAGGAACATCGTCCGGGCGACATCGTTGCCGCGGCCCCACAAAAACAGCTCGGCCGGCCGGTGGAAGCTCGTCTCGCCCCAGGAGGGATCGTCCGAGGGCAGCCGGACGGTCGGATCGGCCACCAGCAAGACAGCGTTCAGCGCGTTGAGGCCGATGGGGTGGCCGACGATGATCGTCCGCGTGCCGCCGTGTTCCGGCCCGCGCAGATAGCCCAGCCCGCGCACGAGGAAGCCCTGTTCGTCAAACGTTGGTCCCTCGCCGGACAGGCTGGTCAGCGCCAGGGCAAACATGACCCACAGCAGCAGAACGGCCACCCAGGCCGGCCGGGACAACAGTTGGCGCACGACGCTTTCTCCCCATAGAAATGGCCGGCAAGTCCCCGTAAGGGTTCTTGCCGGCCACTGGTTCACGAACCGTCTAAGCCAATTAGTCGAGCGGCATTACCTGGACGTACTCGAACCGCCAGGTGAGATTGTCTATGACGTCAGTCGACGCGAACAAACCAAAGTACGGGCTATTGACCCAGCGGGTGTCGTCGTACTCGTATTGCAGCGTCAGTGGCTGGCCGGGCACGCCCGCGTAAAGCTTAATGCCGTCCTGCCGCACCTCGATGCGGTAATGGTTCCATTCAAAGGGGTTCACATTGCGGAGATTTTGCAGGTCGCTCGTGTCGCCCACACGCTTCATCGGGCTGCCGCCACAGCCTTGACACCATTCCAGCCGGTCGATGCGCTCGAACAGCAGTTGCAGGACGACGCGACTGGCATTGGAGTCGTTGTAAATGGTGTTGGTATTGTAGAAGTGGTTGAAACAAGCGCTGTGTTTGTACCACTCATCGAACGAGGTGCCCGGTGGGCAGGTCTGGCCAGTCCAGTCGCCGCCGAAGACGCCGCCGGCCGAGTGGGCGTAGATCTGGCTGATACTGCGCATCTCGAAGTCGATCGCATAGGGTAGGCGCGGCGCTGGTTTCAGCGGGCTGACAATGCCCCAGTCCCAGCGGTCGATGATCTGCATGACGTAGCGGCCGTTCTCATAGAAGCCCTTGACCTCCTCAAGATAGGTCGAACGACGCATGCTCCAGCCGCTGTTGGGATCGTCGAAGTCGTCGCGATAG
>Ga0116186_1004074_pt1 | contig 12036 bp, 9 predicted proteins | sample AD_JPNNA4_MetaG_FD_89806 | JGI IMG/M metagenome (GOLD analysis project Ga0116186, IMG submission 89806) | Active sludge microbial communities of municipal wastewater-treating anaerobic digesters from Japan - AD_JPNNA4_MetaG | ecosystem: Engineered > Bioreactor > Anaerobic > Digestate | place...
CGACCCCACGGCGGTGGAGCTGACGGAGATCGCCCGGGCGATGCTCGACGAGTGGCTCAAGGACCCCGGGGAGGTGGCCCGGGCCCTGGGAATCGACGAGGAAAAGCTCCGGGGGATGACCCCCGAGGAATTGATCAAGTATTTCCTCGACCGCCTGAAAGAACAGACGGAGGCCCACCACGGCGGCAACCGGTGGATCGGCACCCGGGGGACGTCGCCGGTGGGTCATTCGGGGAATCATCCCGGCGGGATGCGGGTCGGCGGACAATCCCGGAACAAGTCCGCCGTCAAGGTGGCCCTGGAGCGGCGCTACCGGGATTACTCCCAGGACGGCCCCCTGACGGAGCACCAGATGGCCGAGGCCCTGAAGCGCCTCCGGCGCCTCACCCCCTCGGGACCCCGGGATATCGTCAACATCGACAAGACCATCGCCCAGACCATGCGCAACGCCGGCGAGATCGAAATCGTCTTCGACCGGCGCCTCACGGACCGCCTGAAGATCATCCTCATGATCGACAACGGGGGCTGGTCCATGGACCCCTACGTGGATATCGTCCAGACCCTCTTTCACTACGCCCGGGCCCAGTTCAAGGACCTGAAGATCTATTTCTTCCACAACACGATCTACAGCCGTGTCTGGGCGGATCCCCAGCGGTACTTCAAACCCGAGCCGGTGGAGGAGTTCATCCGCCGGGACCCGGAAACCCGCCTCATCCTCGTCGGTGACGCCAGCATGGCCCCCTACGAGCTCATTCACGGCAACGGCGCCATCTATGTGGATCAAAAGGCCACCGGCGCCAGCATCGACCGCCTGAAATTCCTCGCTCGGACCTTCCACCACGCCGTCTGGCTCAACCCCGTCCCCCAGGAGGAATGGGGGCTGACCTGGACCATCGGGGTGGTGCAACAGGTCTTTCCCATGTTCGAGCTGACCCTGGACGGCCTGGAGAAGGCGGTCCTCCACCTCCTGGCCCGGCATTGAGCTACTTTTGAAAATTCGCCCTTTCCTGCTTGTGGCCCCGGCGAAAGACGGGGGTTCGAACACCTGAAAACACCGGATTCCCGCCGGCGCCGGCATCAAACCCGACTCTTATCGTCGGCGAAGGACATCTTCAGGTGATAGACCCCGGCGATCATGGCGGCCTGCAGGGGCCGACCGGTTTTCTCGAAGACCCGGAGCATGGCCTTGTTATCCGCCAGGATCGCGGCGGAAAAGCCGCCGAGGCCCTGTTCCCGGGCGGTGCGGATGAGGAGCTCCAGAAGCAACGTAGCGATACCCCGCCCCTGATACCGCTCATCGACCACAAAGGCCGTGTTGGGATAGGTGTTTTCCCGCCGGCGCGTATATCTTCCTTCGGCAACGATCCGCTCCATGCCCGCCTCTTCCACGGTCCCGACGATGGACATCACCCGCCGGTAATCCACGTTGACGTACTCCTGCATCTCTTCATGGGGCATCGTCTGGATGGGGCTGAAGTAGCGATAGTAAACGGCCCGGTCGGAAAACCGATAGAAAAGCCGGCGCATCTCCTCTTCGTCGGAAGGCTTGATGGCCCGGAAACGGATCCGTAGTCCGTCCTGGAAGGTATGCTCAACGGTGAGATACTCCGGATAGAGCGCCGCCGCTTCCTCCAGATAGATCTGATCCGCATAGAGGATATTGGCCCGTTTCGCTTCCGCTACCAAAGCGGCCCGGTCGTCGGGATGAGCGATGTCGATCAGGGCCTGGGCCCGCTCCCGGATGGTACGGCCGGCAAGCGAGGCGATCCCGTAGTCGGTGACGATCAAATCAAGGGATTCACGGTTGGTGAACTGGTTCGGAAATTCCGCCACGGAGACCAGAATATTCGCCTCCCCGCGGAGGTTCCGGCTCGGCAGGGCGATGATCGTCCGCCCGCCCGGAGAGTATTCCGCGCCGGCAAAAAACTCCTGGGCCTGGCCGGGGCTGCCGGTGACGTTGCCCCGACCGATCTGCAGGGCGATGTTGCCGGTGAGGTCCACTTTCCGCGCCGGGATCACGACGATCATCTTCTCGTTCATGCTGATCCGCCGGCGTTCGGAAACGATGTCGATGCCCTGGAACTCCACCAGGGGGTTGCGATCGAGCCACTGCATCAGTTCCCGCGACCCCTGGGCGTAGGAGGTGAGGGACTTCCCCCGGAAATAGCCTTTCATCCGGTTGTTGACGGCGCCGCACCTGACGAGATCCATCAGGGGATCCGTGAAGAAGAAGGTGTGGACACCGAGGTTCCGTTTCTGCATGAGATGACGCCCCAGGGCCTCGAACAGGGGGCCGTTGTAAAAGGAGATGCAACTGCCGTCTTCGATCATGGCCGCCACATTGGCCGCGACCCGGTCCAGGGCGTCGTTGACCGGCCAGCGGGGGAAATAGAGCGGCGGTTCCGTCGCCTTTACCAGATAATGAAACTGATCGACGTGCACGAAGGTGTTGCCCATGGTCCGGGGAACCTGGTCGTTTATTTCCCCCACGACGAGGGTGGCCTTTTCCATGGCATACTTGGCGGCATCGACGGAGACGCCGAGGCTGGCATAACCGGAGGCATCGGGAGGCGTAATCTGCACGAAAGCCGCATCCACCCGGATCGCCCCCGATTCGAGCAGACGGGGGATCCGGGAGATCCGGCTGGGGATGAGATCGATAGAACCGGAGGTGACGGCGTCGCTGGCCAACCAGCCGGAGAAGAAGGTTTTCAGCCGGAAGCGGCCCGCCGGGGATCTTTTATGGGAGGTGACGGCATCGCTGAGGCTGATGAGCTGCAACAGCTCCAAATCCTTGAGGTTTTCGAGGGGGGAAGCGATGAGGTGCCGAACCAGGGTGCGAGGTTCCGCCGCCCCCGTACCGAGAAAGATGCTCATGCCGGGCTTGACCTCCTCAAGAACCCGCTCCGGCGTTACCAGTTTCTTTGTCCAGTCCGGCAGCTGGTCTTCAGGCATGACCATCCCCCCTGCGTCGGCGGCTATTTCTCAAGACAAATAAGGGCGGATAATTCCTCTTTTTCTTTTGCCCCCGAAAATGAATCTCTAAACTGTCGATTTCATTGGTCATAACATTTCCTCCCCTTTAATTTCGCCAAAATATCATATCTGTCAGGAAATTGCAGCGGCGATTCTTCGCCGCAGGCAGGCCGCCCGGAACCAGACCGGCGCGGCAGGCCCTGTATGAGAAGCCGGTCCGGGACGACACGATGCTTCCGGCCCGGGGCCTTTTCTCTGTTGACGCCGCGGGAAAAAATGAATAAAGTTGATCAATGATAGAAACTTTCGTGGAAAACGCCGCCCGGTATCTTCAGGATTCGGCCCTCCTGGCCTATCTGGCCGTGTATGTGGGGGGGGTACTGGTAAGTTTCACCCCCTGCACCTATCCCGTCGCCCCCCTGACCGTGGCCTTCATCGGGGCCCGCAGCAGCGGTTCGAGATCCAAGGGCTTTTTCCTTTCCCTCGTCTACGTCTTCGGCATGTCCCTGACCTACACGGCCATCGGCGCTGTCGCGGCCCTGACCGGGAAGCTGTTCGGCCAGGTCCAGAGCAATCCCTGGGTGTTCTTTATCATGGCCAATATCTGCATCCTCATGGGCCTCTCCATGCTGGACGCCTTTACCTTGCCCATCCGGACGCCCCGGTTCGTAACCCGCCTCCAGCCCCGGGAAAAGACCCGGGGCGCCGTCGGCGCCTTCCTCGTCGGCGCCGCCTCCGGTCTCGTCATGGGCCCCTGCACCGCCCCGGTCCTGGCCGTCCTGCTGAGTTTTGCCGCCACCCGGCAGAGCATCCCCTACGCCATGTCCCTCCTCTTCGTTTTCTCCTTCGGCATGGGCACCCTGCTTATCATCCTCGGCACCTCTGCGGGCGTCCTGGCCAATCTTCCCCGCTCGGGAATGTGGATGACCCGGGTGAGTAAATTTTTCGGCTGGCTCATGATCGCCGCGGGCGAGTATTTCCTCATTCAGGCGGGCATGCTCTGGGGATGAATATTCAAACCGTGCCCACACCCGCAGCCGGGCTTAACGAAAGAAGTGACTATGCCGCTGCCCGGCGACGTTTTCACACCCAACAGCGAGGAGGTAAAATCGATATGCTCCGTAAAACCGTTTTCCTGGTCATCGCCATCCTGGTCATCCTGCCGGCAGCCGCGACCGGTGGTCATGCCGAGGAGTGGGCGCCGCTGTTCAGCATCCGGGACACAAACGGCCGGGTTTTCAGCATGAGCGACCACAGCAGGAAGACCGTGCTGCTCATCTTCGGGACCACCTGGTGCCCCTCCTGCCGCGCCGAGATCCCCCACTTCAAGGAGATATATCGAACTTACGCCCCGCGGGGGCTGGTGATGGTCGGCATCGACATCCAGGAACCGGTGGTGAAGGTCGCCCGTTTTGTTGACCGGCATCAGTTGCCCTACCGGGTCCTGCTGGATGAAACGGGAAGCGTGGCGGCCGCTTACGGCGTCCGGGGTGTCCCCACGATGGTCCTTGTCAAGAACGGCAAAGTCGTCACCCGCAACTACCGTGAGGTGGACGGCACCCTGGCCGGTTTGTTCTCCAAGTAAAAATGGATTTATGGGGATCTCTGCATAGAAGGTTCAGGGGTCCGGGGGCGGCCGGCGCCGGTGCCTGAGGGTCAGGCAGTTGCGCCCCTCCCGGCGGCAGTAAGTGATCTCGTCCATCACCCGGGAGATGATGTGGAGGCCCATACCCCCTTCGGGAAGGTTTTGCTTGCAGCGGGGGTCGTAATCGAGCCGGGGCCGACACGAAAGATCCAGGGGCTTCCCCTCGTCGCAGATCTCGAAGACGACCTCGTCCCCGTCAACCGTGACGATCACCTCCACATCACGACCGGCCTGCCCATCATAGGCGTGCTTGATGGCGTTGTTGACCGCCTCGACAACCGCCAGTTCCAGGCGGAAGGCAACGATCCTGTCCATGCCCAGCTGGGTGCATATCCCCCGCACCGCATATCCGACCATGAAAACCTGATCGAGGCGGCTGTCGATACTTACCCTGAGGCGACCCTGCGGGGGGGGATGGACGCTCATTTGCAATCAAGATCCGGGCATCCCGGCTATGGCCTCCTCTACGGAAGGCAGGATCCGAAAAACCCGGTTCATCCTGGTGAGGCGAAACAGGCTCATAACCGTTTCCCGGGGGTTGCAGATGGCAATCTCGCCTGTCCCGCCCAGGGCCTTCAAAGAGGAAACGATGGCCCCCAGACCGGTACTGTCGATAAAATCCACTGCCGCCAAATCGAGAACGATATAGCGCTCCCCCCGCTGAATCAGCTCGACGAGTTTTGTTTTGAAAACGGCGGCGGCAGCGGCGTCGAGGCGTCGCTCCATAGGTCTGACCACCATCACCAAGCCATGTTTTTCTTCTTCAACCCTCATTTCCGCCTCCTCGATACTCTATGCCCAAGAGGGTAATGTCGTCCTGGGGACTTTGACCGGCCAGGAAAGAATCTATCTCCCCGACGATCTTCTCCATCATGACCCCGACGGGACGGTCTTTCACCGCCGCCAGGAAGCGATAAAATCGTTCCTCCCCATATACTTCTCCCGGCGTGCGCCGGCAATCGCTCACCCCGTCGGTGTAGACGACGAGTTTGTCCCCCGGGGACAGGACGACCGTCCCCTCTTCAAAGGGGAGAATCCCCCCCAGACCGATGATAGGACCGCCCCGGACAAGCAGTTCGCAGGGTCTCCCGGAACCTATGAGTACGGGCGGGGGGTGTCCGGCGCTGCTGTAGGTCAGCAGACCCTCCCGCAGGGAGATGACCCCATATACCATGGTGAAAAACTTGTCGAAACGTTCCAGGGGGTACTCCCGGTCCAGGGCCGCCAATACCTCCCGGGGTGCCGCAAAAAACTCCCGGCCCTTTTCGTCCCGGTCATGGTGGGGCTGCAGGAACTGGGAAACCGATACCGTCACCAGGGCGGCGGGAACACCGTGACCGCTGACGTCGAGCATATAGAAAGCCAGCCGCTCCTCGTCGATGGAAAAGACATTGAAGATATCCCCGCCGATGGTCTCGCTGGGGATGTAGCGCCAGGCCAGTTCACAGGCCGGCAACGCCGGCAGGCGATGGGGAAGGAGGCTCTGCTGGATCCCCGCCGCCGCCCGCAGGTCCTCGTCCAGGCGCCGCTGCTTCTCCCGGAGTTCCCGGTTGGCCGCCAGGACCTCCCGGGTAAGCAGGCTGATCTTCAGATGGGTCCTGACCCGGGCCAGAGTTTCCCCCCGGTCGAAGGGTTTGGTGATGTAATCGGCCCCGCCGATCTCCAGACCCCGGATCTTGTCCCGGCTCTCCCCGAGGGCGGAAAGGAAGACCACGGGGATGTCCCGGGTTTGGATGTTGTCTTTCAGTGCGGCACAGACCTCGTAGCCGTCCATCCCGGGCATCATGATATCCAAAAGGACGAGGTCGGGAAGGGGGGCGGCGGCGAGCATCGCCAAACCCGCCGGTCCGTCGGCGGCTTCGCTGACCTCATAGCCGGCCTTCCCGAGCATCATCTTCATGAGGTTCCGGCTGTCTTCACTGTCGTCGATAATCAGGATCCGCTCCCCCATGCCCTATCGAATCCCCCATATGTCCCGGGCATAACCGGCGATGGTGCGGTCGCTGGAGAATCTACCCATCCGGGCGATGTTGACGGCCGCCCGGCGCGTCCAGAGGACCTCATCCCCGTAATCCCGCCCGACCCGCTCCTGGGCCTCCTGATAGCTCAGCAGATCGGGAAGATGGAAATAGAAGTCCCCCCCGGCGATGATCCGATCCCACACCCAGCGGCTGAGATCGCGCTCCCGGGGACTGAAGAGGCCGTCACGAAGGGCGTCCATAACCCTCCGGATGGGGGGATGGTGGCGATACCACTCCCCGGGGTCGTAGCCGCCGGTCCGGCGGAACCGGCGGACCTCCTCGATCGTCAGGCCGAAGATATAGATATTTTCCGCCCCGACCTCATCGCGAATTTCGATATTGGCGCCGTCGAGGGTCCCGATGGTCAGGGCGCCGTTGAGGGCGAACTTCATGTTTCCCGTCCCCGAGGCCTCGGTGCCCGCCGTGGAGAGCTGCTCGCTGAGGTCGGCCGCCGGGATGATTCGCTCGGCCAGGGAGACACGGTAGTCGGGGATGAAAACGACCTTGATGAACTCCGCCGCCCGGGGATCGCCGTTGATCACCTCCCCCAGACAGTGGATGAGTTTGATGATCTGTTTGGCCTGCCAATACCCCGGCGCCGCCTTGCCGGCAAAGATATGGGTCCGCGGGATCGGGGGCACCCACCCGTCCTCGACCAGGAGCAGGTACTCGTAGACGATATACAGGACCTTCAAAAGCTGGCGTTTATACTCGTGAATGCGCTTGGCCTGGACGGCGAACAGACTCTCCGGGGATACAGAGACCCCGGTGGTTGCGCGGATGACTTTTTGCAGATCCTCCTTGTTTCGTTTCTTGACGTCCCCCAGGGCCGTCAGGAAGGACCGGTCTTCGGCAAAGTCCTCAAGCCGGCGCAGCTCCGGAAGGTCAACGACCCAGGTGTCGCCGATGGTGGCGGTAATCAACTCGGCCAGACGGGGATTGGCCTTGAGGAGCCAGCGGCGCGGCGTTATCCCGTTGGTCTGATTGCCGAAGCGTTCCGGCCAGAGGGCGTGGAAATCGGGAACCAGCTCGTTTTTGATCAGCTCGGAATGGAGGGCGGAGACGCCGTTGACGGCATGGGAACCCACAACCGCCAGATATGCCATCCGCACCTTCTTTTCCGGGTCCTCCTCGATCAGGGACATCCGCCCCATCCGGTCCGGGTCACCGGGCCAGCGGCGCTCGATTTCCGCCAGGAGACGGCGGTTGATTTCGTAGATGATTTGGAGATGGCGGGGCAACACCTTCTCCAGCAGTGCCACGGGCCATTTTTCCAGGGCCTCGGACAGGAGGGTGTGGTTCGTGTACCCCAGAGTCGCCACGGTTATCTCCCAGGCCCTCTCCCAGGGCAGCTCGTATTCATCGACCAATTGGCGCATCAGTTCCGCCACGGCCAGGGCAGGGTGGGTATCGTTCATCTGGATGGCCGTTTTTTCCGGAAAGGCGTCGAAAGAGACATGCCGGTGACGGTAGCGGCGGATGATATCACGCAGGGCGCAGGCCACGAGAAAATACTCCTGGATGAGCCGCAGCTCCCGGCCGGCCGCAAAGCTGTCGGCGGGGTAGAGGACCTTGGAAACCGTTTCGGCAGCGATCTTGTCCTGGACCGCCCGCAGATAATCCCCTTCGTTGAAGATCTCCGTATCGAATTCCGAAGAGGCCCGGGCGGCGTAGAGACGCAGATAGTTCACGGTTTTCCCGCCGTATCCCGCCACCGGCATATCGTAAGGAACGCCGACAATCACCTGCCAGTCCAGCCACATGGGATTATAACCCCCGCGGCGGTCCACGCCGTGCTCGATGCGCCCGTAGACGGGTACGAGGCAAGCCTCGTCGGCCCGTTCCAGCTCCCAGGGGTCCTGGCGGGAAGGCCAGAAATCCGGTTTCTCCCGTTGATATCCGTTCTCGATCACCTGTTTGAAGAGACCGAACTCGTAATGAAGGCCGTAACCGAAACCGGCGATTCCCAACGTCGCCATGGAATCCAGAAAGCAGGCCGCCAGGCGCCCCAGACCTCCGTTTCCCAGCGGGGCGTCCCTTTCTTCCTCCCGGAGCCTCTCGAGATCCAGGCCGGCGGCGGTCAGGGCCTCCTGAAATATTTCGTAAAGGCGCAGATTGAGGAGATTGTTTCCCAGGGATCTCCCGATCAGAAATTCCAGGGACAAATAATAGACGCGCTTTCGATCTTCCCGGACATAGCGGCGCTCCGTCTCGATCATCCCGTCGATGAGCCGGTCCCGCACCGCCAGGCAGAGGGACTTGAAATAGTCGCCGGCGCTCGCCTCCCGCCGGTCTTTGCCCAGGGTGTACCGGAGATGCCTGTAGAGGTCTTCCATAATCACCGGCCGGTCACGGCCGGCCCCGGCAACCGCTTCGTTCCCCATTATTCAGACCTCTTGCCGGAATAATCTCCGTCCGCCCCTTTCCCGCACTTTCCCTCGATGCAGGACATAATTGTCTCCATCAGGCGGGCCTTTTTAATCGGTTTGGTCAGATGGGCGTCACAACCCGCCGCGAGGCTTTTCTCCGCATCTTCCTTCAGGGCGTAAGCCGTCAGAGCCACGATGGGGGTATGCCGGCGCCCCTGTTCCCGCTCCCAGGACCTTATGTGCCGTGTGGCCGAGTAACCGTCCATGACGGGCATCTGCATGTCCATGAGCACCAGGTCGTAATCGCCGCCTGAAAATTTTTCCACCGCCTGCGCCCCGTTTTCCGCCATCTCCACCGTGTAGGGGGTGTTCTTGAAGTAGGCCGCCATGAGGAACCGGTTGTCGTCCGAATCGTCCACCAGCAGGATGCGCAGAGGCCGTGCCGTCGTCCGGGGCGCCGGGACGGTCGCGGCCGCGGGCATGGCCGCCGTCCCGTTCTTCCGGTTTTCCACGGCTCTGACTACGGCCCGCAAGAGTTCCGCCCGTTTCACCGGCTTGACCAGATAATCGGCAATGCCCATCGCCGCCGCCTGGGCGACATCGGGACCACGGCTCTCCGAGGTCAGCATGAGAATGACCGTCCCCGCCAGCTCCCGCTCCTGCCTGATTACCGCTGCTGTTGCCAGGCCGTCCATCTCCGGCATCCGCTGATCCAGCAACACGACCTCGAAAGGCTCCCGGCGCTGGTGGGCCTTCTGCAGCAGCGTCAGGGCCTCCCGGCCGTTGTCGCTCGAGGTGACGTTTCCGCCCACTCTGGTCAGGGTTTCCTGGAGAATCAGGCGATTGGTGGCGTTGTCGTCAACGACGAGGATCCGCAGCCCCGCCAGATCGATTTCCGGTTGCGCTTCGGAAGCGACGCCCCCCCCACCGCCGCGCTTGAAGCGGGCCGTAAAATGAAAGACGCTCCCCCGGCCGAACTCGCTCTCCAGCCAGATCCTTCCCCCCATGAGTTCCACCAGTTGGCGGGAGATGGTCAAACCCAGTCCGGTGCCGCCGTATTTTTTGGTGGTGGAGGCATCGGCCTGGGTGAAGCGTTCGAAAATCCGCTCCTGTTTGTCCGCCGGGATCCCGATGCCCGTGTCCCGGACGGAAAAATGAAGGAGACAGTCATCGTCCTTTCCATGGGGGCCGTCGGATGCTGCGCAATCCACCTTGACGATGATCTCCCCCGTCTCGGTGAACTTGACGGCATTGCCGACGAGATTGATGAGGACCTGCTGGAGGCGGGCGGCGTCGCCCAGGAGGTCCATACAGACATCGGGGGCAAGCACGCAGGCCAGCTCGATGTTTTTTTGATGGGCCCGCACGGACATAATTTCGCAAGTTTTCTCTACTACTTCACCAAGATGGAAGGGAGATTCGTCCAGGGCGAGACGCCCCGCTTCCACTTTTGATAAATCGAGAATGTCGTTTATCAAACTCAGCAGGCTCTCGCCGGCGGAACGGAATATCTGTAGATACTGCTGTTGTTCCGGGTTCAACGGCGTTTCGGCCAGGAGGTCCGCCATGCCGATGATGGCATTCATGGGCGTGCGGATCTCGTGACTCATGCCGGCCAGAAATTCGCTCTTGGCGATATTGGCTGCCTCGGCTGCCTCTTTCGCCTCCATCAGGGCCTGCTCCGTCATCTTGAGGGAGGTGATGTCCTCCTGGATGCCCACAAAATGGGTTATTTCCCCGGCGGAGTTTTTGATCGGCGATATGGAAGCCGAGGCCCAGTAATAGCCGCCGTCTTTCTTCCGGTTGTGAAAAATGCCCTGCCAGATCCTCCCGGAGCAGATCGTCTCCCACAACACCCGGTAATCCTCCGCCGTCTTATCTCCCGATTTCAGGATCCGGGGGTTCCGCCCCGTCGCCTCCCCGGCGGTGTACCCCGTCAGCTCCGTAAAACGGGGATTCACATAATCGATCTTGCCGTCCGGGGTAGTGATGATCACCGCCACCGGACTCTGTTTTACGGCCTGGGAGAGCTTGCGCAGTTCCTCCTCCGCCTGACGGCGGGCGGTGATGTCGCTCCCGATCCCCAGGAAGCCCGTTATCTCACCCTCCACGTTCCGCAACGCCGTCACGGACAGGGACACGGGGAAACGACTCCCGTCTTTCCGGATGTAAGTCCACTCCTGTTCATCGGCGATACCGAGGCGGGCCTTGGCGACAAAAACCTCGAAGCCCGGCGCGATGTCCGTTCCCAGTTCCCGGGACAATTCCTCCGCCCGGAGCCGGATCTCCTCGGGAGCATGAAAGATCGCCGGGGTATGGCGGCCGATCAGTTCTTCGGCCTGCCAGCCGAGCCAGCGCTCGGCGGCGGCGTTGAAGGTCTTGATCGTCCCGTCCGGACCGGTGGAGATGATGGAGTAATCGGCTCCATCCAGGATGGCGCGCTGCAGTACCGAGAGCTCCCGGAGGCGGATCTCCCGCTCCTGGATCATCCGTTCGGATTCCTTGATCTCGCCGATGTCCCGGATCGTCACCAGATTGGCCGTCCCCTCTCCCAGGGGAATCCGCGTCCCCAGCCCTTCGACCCAACGCTCCTGGCCCCGGTTCGTGATCACCCTGTAGCGACTCAGATAACCGCCGCCTCCATCCCGGACATTCAGCAGATCGTTGAGGACGGTCGCAAAATAATCGGGGTGGATGAACTCGGCGGCGTTGCGACCGATGCCCGCTTCCGGCGAAGCCAGCTCGACCAGATCGGCGGCCGCCTGATTCGCGAAGATGATGACGCCGTTCCAGTCGAGGATCAGCAAGGCGTCCAGCATATGATCCACAATGCTGTGGAAAAGGGATTCCGTAATCACCAGGGGGGGATCGGCGGGGGGACGATTTTCCTTTGCTTCCTTCATAATTCAATCATAATTAAATTGCGGCCGATGTTACCCGGACCCGAAATCAAACCCCCATGACGGCACGCCGTCACAAGGCAGGATGAAAACGGCGGGACACGCTCCGCCTTGTCCGCAGCGGC
>Ga0116186_1004083_pt1 | contig 12022 bp, 9 predicted proteins | sample AD_JPNNA4_MetaG_FD_89806 | JGI IMG/M metagenome (GOLD analysis project Ga0116186, IMG submission 89806) | Active sludge microbial communities of municipal wastewater-treating anaerobic digesters from Japan - AD_JPNNA4_MetaG | ecosystem: Engineered > Bioreactor > Anaerobic > Digestate | place...
ACCTCCACGACCTCAGACCCGACCTCGACGCCTACCTCGGCGACCCGAAGGCGGGCACCCCCGTGCAATCGCTCGGCGAGATCGTCGCCTCGGGCAAGTACCACCCCGGCATCGAGCAGAACATCAAGGAGGCCATGGCCCTGAAACGGGATGCCGGCTACTTTGAGCGGCTCGCGAAGCGGGCGAAGCTGCAGGACCGCATCATGGCGCTCATGGCCGAGCACGCGCTCGACGCGCTCATCTTTCCGCACCAGAAGCGCCCCGTCGTCCCCGTGGGCGAGAGCCAGGTCGAGCGCAACGGGAGCCTCAGCTCCGTGATGGGCTTCCCGTCCATCGTCGTGCCCGGCGGCTTCACAAGGCCCACCGAAACGGCCGCGATCGGCGTACCCGTGGGGATCGAGTTCCTCGGACGGCCCTGGACGGAGGGGCGGCTCATCGAGATCGCCTACGCCTACGAACAGGGCACGAAGAACCGGCGCCCGCCCCCGACGACGCCCGCCGTTGCCTGCGGGGCGTGATGTCCGGAAATGCAGGAGGACAGACGAATGGACCGAAACGGCTACACCCTTCTGCCCAACCGCGAAGACCACCACTGCTTCGGCTGCGGCCCCGCGAACCCCCAGGGCCTGCGGATGCAGTTCTACACGAACGGCAAGACGGTGGCCTCCTGGATCACCGTGCCGCCGCACCTGTGCGGCTGGAGCAACCTCGTGCACGGCGGCATCCTCTTCACGGCGCTCGACGAGATCATGGGACGCGCCATGATCTACCTCCTGCGATGCTTCATCCTCACCAAGTCGATGACCATCGAGTATCGCAAGCCCGTGCCGATCGGCCGTGAGTTCAAGGTCGAGGGCAGGGTCGTGGAGGTCCTGAGCGATCGGGAGGCGACGGCCGAGGGCGTCATCACGAATCCCGAGGGCGAGATCTGCACCCGCGCCACGGGGCTCTGGGCCACCTTCACCCCCGACGCAGCCCGCAAGCTGGGCATCGCCGACGAGGAGACCTTCCGCTGGTTCGAGCAGCTGATGGCGACGAAACGCCGATGACCGGGTTCGGAGAGGGATAAGGGTTGAGGGAATAGGAACGAAAGGTACACGAAAAGAGCAAGTCCCCCGTCATCCCCGTTGCGAAAGTGAAACAAGAGCGGGCGTTTGGTGCGTGCGTTTTGTGTCTGGATGGTTGTGTGATATTTTTTCAGAAAACGCTTCAGGATAGTATCCATGGCCCTGATCATTGAAGGCGGGCTCGATCTCCCTCTTCCCCGCATGGTGGCCGTGCGCCAGAAATTTCCCGACGAGCAGATCGCCGACATCCCCGGGGAAATCTCGCGGCTGATCCGCCTCGACGGCAGGACAGCGCGCATTCGCGCGGGCAGCCGGATTGCCGTGGCCGTGGGAAGCCGGGGGATCCACGCCATCGACCGTATCACCCGGACGGTTGTCGACGAGATCCGGCGACTCGGTGCGAATCCCGTCATCGTTCCCTCCATGGGGAGTCACGGGGGAGCGACGGCCGAGGGCCAGAGAAAGATTCTGGCAAACTTCGGGATCACCGAGGATACCATGGGCGCGCCCGTCGTCTCGTCCATGGAAACCGTCCAGGTGGGCGCTCTCGAGGACGGCACCCCCGTCTGGCTGGACCGCGAGGCAATGGCGTCCGACGGCATCGTCGTGATCAACCGCATCAAGCCCCACACGGCCTTCACGGGCGATTACGAGAGCGGCCTCCTCAAGATGGTCGCCATCGGCCTGGGCAAGCACCGCGGGGCCACGGTTTTCCACTCCTGCGGCATGGACCGTTTCGCGGAGCTGCTGCCGAAACTCGGCCGCGTGGTCCTCGAAAAGGCGCCGATCCTCTTCGGGCTTGCCGTCATCGAGAACGCCTACGAGCGGCCTGCACGCTTCGAGATCGTCTGGAGCGAGGAGATGATCGGGCGGGAGCCGGCCCTTCTGAGGGAGGCCCGTGCGCTCATGCCGAGGATCATCCCCGACAGCCTCGATGTGCTGGTGGTCCACGAGATCGGCAAGGAGATCAGCGGCTCCGGCATGGACCCCAACATCACGGGGCGCTCGAGCTCTCCGTTCTTCAAGCGGGAGAATTCCCTCAAGGTGCAGCGAATCGTCGTCCTGAGCCTGTCGAAGGGGTCGGGCGGCAGCGCCATGGGCATCGGATTGGCCGACTTCACGACGGAACGGGCCGTGAAGGCCATGCATATCGATACGACGTGGATCAACTGCATCACCGCCGGCGTGACGGCATCGGGGAAGATTCCGATTCACGTGCCCACGGACCGCGAGGCCATCCTGCTTGCGCTCAAGACCTGCGCCCGCGTGCGTCACCCGCTGAGCCGCATCGTGTGGATCCGCAACACGCTCGCCCTCGAGCACATCCGGGTCTCAGAGCCCCTCCTGGAGGAGCTGAAGGGCCATTCGCAGATCGAGATCGAAGGCGACGCCGCCCCCATGCCCTTCGACGGGCAGGGCAATCTTCTCTACTGAAAGGGCTTCCGGTATAGGGCACAGGCAAGAAAAGGATCGCGGAGTGTACGTCCACGACCCTTTCGCCGTTTTTCTTCCCCGACACCCGGGCCCGAGTCCCGATCCCCTGTTTTTCAGGCCCTGACCAGCTCCGAGTAGGCGGCCTGGAGGCGGCGCGTCACCGGACCCGGCGCACCCGTGCCGACGGGCCGCCCGTCGAGGCGGACAACCGGTGTGATCTCTTTGTTCGTGCCCGTGATCATGATCTCGCTCGCCCGGTTGAGTTCGTCGCCCCGGAAGGCCTGCTCCTTGTATGCGATGCCGAGCTTGCGGCATAGCTCCAGCACAACGCCCCGCGTGACGCCGGGGAGGATGAAGTTTCCCTGCGGGTGCGTGACGAGATGGCCGTTGAAAACCGCAAAGACGTTCGTGTGCGTCCCCTCGGTAACGACGCCGTCGCGGACGAAAATGGCCTCCTCGGCACCCTTCTCCTTTGCCTGTTGAACGGCCAGGACGTTCCCCATCAGGCCGATCGATTTGATGTCGCAGCGAGACCAGCGGAACTCGGGTACGAGGATAGCGCCCACGCCCCTCTCGCGCATCTCGGCGCAGGACGGGGCCTGGGAGACGAGGATCATTCTTGTCGCGGGGACGGGCGGCTCGGGAAATGTGTGTTTCCGGGGCGCAACGCCGCGGGTCACCTGGAAGTAGAGGATGCTGTCCGTCTTCTCCAGCCCGTTGCGGGCGATGAGATGTGCCCCCGCCACGGCCAGGTCGGCGACACCGGGAAAATCGATGCGCGTTTCCCGCAGGCTGCGGGCCAACCGGTCCATGTGCTCGGCCATCTTGAACGGCCTGCCGCCGTAGGCACGAACGACCTCGTACACCCCGTCGGCAAACAGGAAGCCCCGGTCATCGACCGAGATACGGATTTCCTCCTTGCGAAGGAATTTGCCGTTGAAGTAAGCGATCATTCTTGCCGTTCCCCCCTCATTGTCTTGCCTTTTCATTTTCGATCATCTTCGCGAAGCGCTTCATCCCTTCCTCGATCTGGGCCGGGGTGGCCATGCTGAAGCTCGCACGCATGCAGTTCTTCAGGCGTCCCGTGGTGGAGAAGCCGATGCCCGGCACGAGCAGGACCCCGAGGGCCACGCCGTCCTTTTCCACCATCCGGTCCGTGTCGTACCCCGCAGGCAGCTCGAACCACAGGAACATGCCCTCGTTGGGGATGTTGAATCGGATCTCCGCGGGCAGGTGCCTGCGGGCGGCCGCGACCATGGCGTCACGGTTGGCCCGGTAGAAGCGGCAGTTCTCGCGGATGAGGGACCGGAACTCCTCGTGGGAGTGACTGGCGAAAAACCCCGCCAGCAACGACTGGTCCATGGCGCTCGTGTGCAGGTTGGCGCCCTGCTTGTAGAGCTGGAAGAAACCGATGATCTCCGCCGGCCCCGAGGCGTAGCCCAGGCGAAGACCCGGCGCGAAGATCTTGGAGAAGCTGTCAAGACGCACCACGCGTCCCTCGCGGTCCATGGATTGCAGCGTCGGGAGGGGGTCGCGGTCCTCGAGCTGCACGAGCTGGTAGGGGTCGTCCTCGATGACGGGCAGATCGAAGCGCGAGGCAATCTCGAGCAGGTGCCGCCTGCGAGCCACCGACAGGGCCACGCCCGCCGGGTTGTGGCCGTTGGGGACCTCGTAGATGAACTTCGGCATGGCCTGCCCGGCCTTGCGCCGGGCCTCGAGGATTGCCTCGAGATCGGCCGTCTTCATCCCCTCCGCGTCGATGGGCACGGGGATGAAGTTCTCCGTAAAGGCGCGGAACGCCCCCAGGGCGCCTGGGTAGGCCGGCTCGGAGAGTGCGACGGCATCCCCGGTATCGAGGAAGAGATAGCCCATGATGTGCAGCCCTTCCTGGGCCCCCGTGAGAACCTGTACCTGCTCGGGAGTGAGTTCGACGCCGTCCTTGGCCTTGTGCCAGGCCAAAAGGTGCGGCTTGAGCTCGGCGTGGGCGTCCGTCGGACCATACTGGCAGGCCAGGTCCATGGCTCCATCCCGGATGGAAAAACGCCTGCCGCTCTTGAAGACGACTTCCATGGCCTCAAAGGCGAATGTCTTGGCGTTCGGGTAGCCTCCCCCCAGGGACACCATTCCCGGCTGGCGCATCAGGGGGACGAGCTTGCGGATGGGTGACGGGGACAGCCCCTTTGTACGTTTTGCCATGAGTCGTTTGAAGTCCATGCGAGGCTCTCCTGTGCAGAATAAAACCTTCCCTGCCCGCCTTTCTGCCGCCTTTGTCCGCTCTGCGGGGCGGCCGGCGAGGAACGAACCGGACACGGCTGCGCACCCTGGCAGGACGCGCCCCCGGTCAAAGGGAGGAGTCACGGCCGCCCCCTTTGAAAGGGGGTGTAGAGGGGGATTTTGCCGGTGAAACAACCGTTGGAGCGGGGCCGCCCGGGCGGGCGGCCCCGCTCCCGCGTTGCGTGTCTTCTCTTCCTCCGCTGTCAACCTGCAGGCGGCCTACTTCAGGACGCCTTTCTCCTTGTAGTACTTGATCACGCCGGGGTGCAGCGGGATCGAGAAGCCGTTGACGGCCGTCTTGAGGTCGATGCTCTTGCCCTTCTCGTGCACCTTGACCACGTCGTCCTTCCTGTCGAAGAGGGTCTTGATCATCTTGTAGACCAGATCTTCGGGCAGCTCGGCCTGCACGCACAGGGTGGCCAGCGAACCCGTCGTCACGATGTCATGGTCGATGCCCTTGTAGGTCCCCTTGGGGATGACCGTGGCGGCCGAGAAGAAGGGGTACTTCTTGACGATGGCGGCGATGTTGGCCCGGTCGATCGACAGGATGTCGATCTTGTGCTGCGTGCCGATGTCGATGATACTGGAGTTGGGGGCGCCGGCGTCCACCATGACGGCGTCCACCTGGCCGTCCTTCAGCAGTTCCATGGCCGGGCCGTAGGCCAAGTACTGGGGCTTGATGTCCGTGAAGGGGATCCCGTAGCTCTCGAGGACGATCTTCATATTCAGGACGCTCGAGCTGCCCTGGATCCCGCAGGCCACCTTCTTGCCTTTGAGGTCCTTGTAGGTCTTGATCCCCGAGTTGGCCTTCACGACGGTCTGGATCGTGTTGGGGTACAGGGCGATGAAGCCGCGGATGTTCTGCACCGGTCCGCTCTTGAAGTACTCCTCGCCCCTATAGGCCCAATCGGCCACCAGAGATTCGACGAAGCCGATTTCCATGGTCTTGTTCTTGATGTGCCGGGCATTCTCCACGGAGCCGCCCGTCGCCTCGGCCGACACGTTGAGGCCGATGCCCGCGTTGGTCCAGACTTTGGCAATGGCCACCCCGAGGGGATAGTAGGTGCCGCTCATCGCACCCGTGCCGAAGGAAATGTTCTTCGTCTGCGCATAGCCGGCCGCCGGCAGGCCCACCGCGATGGCAAGGACCGCCATCAGGCAAAGCAGGGTCATTTTGTTCAAACGCATGTCCATGAAACCTCCTTTTTGAAATTTCCGTCCGCCCGGACACCCCGGGCGTTTTTCCGCCATATCGGTTCGCCCCCCTGTTGTCACGAGGAGGGGCCGGATGCCGCGCCCTTCGCCGTCTTGCGTTGCCAGAGATAGATGCCCGAGAGGAGGACAAGCCCCGCAAGGTCCGTCATCCAGCCCGGCGTGATGAGGAGGACGCCCGCCGCAAGCAGGGCGAAACGCTCCCAGGCTGCGCAGATCCGATGCAGGTAGTTGCCGACGAAGCCCGACAGGGCGATCACGGCAAGCGCCGTCGACGGGATCATCATGACGATGTCCTCGATCGGGCCGCGCAGGATGAGCCCCGGGTGGTACACGAAAAGGAAGGGCACGATGAATCCCACGATGACGTTGCGCGTGGCGATGGCCCCCGTTTTCATGGGATCCCCCTTGGCGATGCCCGCAGCCGTGTAGGCCGCCAGCGCCACGGGGGGCGTGATGTCGGCGAAGACGCCGAAGTAGAAGACGAACATGTGGGCCGTGAGCACCGGCAGGCCGAGGGCGACGAGGGCCGGCGCCGCCACGGAGGCCTGGACGATGTAGTTGGCCGTCGTCGGCAGGGCCATGCCGAGAACCAGGGAGGCCACGGCCGTAAACATCAACGCGAAGATCAGGTGCCCCTGGGAGATCTGCTCGATGAGGTTGGCGAACTTGATGCCGAGCCCCGTCATGCTCACGGTGCCGACGATGATGCCCGCGCAGGCACAGGCCGCGGCGATCCCGACAGTGTTGCGCCCGGCCGCAACCAGCGACTCCCAGAAGACCGTCGGCCCGATCCGGGTCGAGGCCTTGAGCAGGCTCAGGACGATGAGCAGACCCATGGCTGAGAAAGCCGCGCGGGCGGGGCTGAACCCCAAGGTCAGCACGACGACCAGGGTGACCACGGGAAAGATGAAAACCCAACCGTCGGCGAGCACCTTCGACGTCTTCGGGATCTCCTCCTCGGGCATGCCCTCCAGGCCCGTCCGGCAGGCCTCGAAGTGGACGTTCATGAAGAGACTGAGGTAGTACAGGATGGCCGGGACGATCGCCAGGATCACGATCGTGAGATAGGGTGTGTGGGTGAACTCGGACATGATGAAGGCCGCCGCGCCCAGGACGGGGGGCATGATCTGGCCGCCCGTGGCCGCCGCCGACTCGACGGCGCCGGCGAATTCGGAGCGGTAGCCCACCCGCTTCATCAGGGGGATCGTGAAGGTCCCCACGGTGGCCACGTTGGCGATGCTGCTGCCGGAGATCATCCCCATGAGCCCGCTGGCGATGACGGCGATCTTTGCCGGGCCGCCGCGAAGCCTCCCCGCCAGCGACACCGCGAGATTGATGAAGAACTGGCCGCCGCCGCTGCGCTCCAGAAATGTGCCGAAGAGGATGAAGAGGAAGACGATGGTCACCACGACGCCCAGGGGGATTCCGAAGACCCCCTCGGTGGTCATGTACATCTGGTTGAGAATCCGGTGAACGTCGTAGCCCCGGTGGCCGAAGTTGCCTGAAATCTGGTTCCCGAAATACGCGTAGAGCAGGAAGAGGCCGGTGACGATGGGCAGCGGCCAGCCGATGGCGCGGCGAGTGGCGTCGAGCACCATGACGACACACAGGGTGCCGAGGACCTTGTCGACGTCGTTCATGTCACCCATGCGGTTGACGAGATCCTCGAAGTCCCAGAGGACATAAGCGCAGACAACGATGGAGAGAGCCGCCCAGAGCCAATCGATCCAAGCCAGCGCCTTCCTCTTCGGGAACAAGGGGTACTGCATGAAAATGATGAAAAGGCTGAGCATCAGCACACCCGCCCTTTGCATCATCGCTGGCAGCGGATAGAAGAGCATCGTCGAAACGATGAAAAGGGTGATGCCGGCCCCGCCCGCTGCAATCAGGCCGCGTACGACGCGGTTGGCCTCATCGAATGTCGTTGCCTTCTCCTCGGACAGGATCTCTGCCGGTTCCTTCAACATGAGGCCTCCTTCCGTTTGTGATTCCGCCTCCCTCGCCGCGACGCTCTTCCGGGGGCCCGGGATGATTCCACTGTGTTTTGTATGCGCGACGGAACCCCGGCCGGATACTCTGCGGGTAAGGGCCTGTGCCTATTCCTGCGCGTCAGGCCTCCCGGATCCCGCTTCCCGCCGGCATTTTCGCTTCGCCGGACCGCAGAACCGTGAGTGAAGCGTCGAGGTTCAGCAGGTGCCGGCGCACGGCCTCCTTGGCCTTGGCCGGGTTTCGCTCCCGGAGGGATTCCAGGATCTCCGAGTGCTCCCGGTCGGTCGTCACGTGCTTCCCCCTGCGGTCGAGAAGGCGGAAGCGGACGATCTGGATGTGGGCGTTGAGGTTGCGGTAAATGTTCAGCAGGCGCTGGTTGCCCATGATCTGGAAGAAGAGCAGGTGGAACTCGCTGTCGCGCTCCATGTAGGCCTTGTAGCTGGCCGGGTCGCTCTCCCCGGCCCGAAACGAGATCATCTGCCGGAAGAGTTCCTCGAACCGGCCGATCTGCTCGTCCGTCAGCGAGGCGGTGATGGCCTCCACAGCTGCCGTCTCCAGGATGATTCGGATCTGCAGGATCTCGTGGATGTCCTCGAGAGTCACGTCCTTGACGTAGGTGCCCTTGCGGGGGGCGATCTCGACGAGCCCCTCGCCGGCCAGGCGGAAAAGGGCGTCCTTGATGGGGGTCGGGCTCACGCCCAGCAGTTCGCTTAACTGGTTGAGATTGAGATTGTAGCCCGGGGGGTAGTTATAGTTGGTAATATTTGACTTGATAAAGTTGTAGACCTTCTCGTTGATGTTGCTCACATCGATCAGCGTGGTCTGCTCTTCGGCGGCCATACTGCCATCCTTCTCTGAATACGGTAAAAGGCAATCCCACGCGTCCCGCAGGGACGCCTACCTTTAGAGAAAGCAGGACGATTCGGTCTATGAAGTCTGAAATTTCAGATTATCGATAACTGCTAGCATGGTCACGGCATCGAAAGCAAGCTCTTTTTTATCTGGACCGGAAATGCCCTCACATCGATGAATAACTAATAATATTGAGCATATACAAATTAATCGATGGTCAGAAAAAACCCTTGACAACCCATGGCGGGCAAGTGTATCAGAACACATTGAATACAAAATTTCAGATTGATGATTTCTGTATGGCCGTCGCAAACCTGAAAGCACGGGAAAGGAGACCGGCCTTTGAAATATCAAGTCCTTCTGACTGAACCGATCTCTCCGATAGGAATTGGCATCTTGGAGAGTTCGGCGGCAGTGACCATCGCACCCTCACCCTCCGATGCCGACCTCCTGCCCCTTATCGGCAACGCCGATGCCCTTCTCATCCGCAGCACCCCGCTGAGCAGCGCCGTCATGATGGCCGGCAAAAACCTGAAAGTCATCGGCCGCCACGGGATCGGGATCGACAACATCGATGTGGCGGCGGCGACACGGCTGGGAATCCAGGTGGTGAACACGCCCGGGGCCAACACCAACGCCGTGGCCGAGCACGCCCTGTGGGCCATCATGCACTGCGCCAAGAATTTCAACCGCGCCGAGAAAGCGCTGAGAGAGGGGAAATTCTCCGTCACCGGCTCGCTTCCGGGGCTTGTGCAGAAGTTTGGATACAGCACCCTGGAGCTCAAAGCCAAGACGCTGGGCCTCGTGGGCTTCGGCCGAATTGCGCGGCGGCTCGCGGAGTTGGCGCGCACCCTCCAGATGGACATCAAGGCCTACGACCCCTTGGTGGGCGACGAGGTGTTCCAGTCGCTCGCCGTGCGACGCGTCCGCACTCTCGAGGAGGCGATAGCCGAAGCCGACTTCGTCTCCCTGCACGTCCCCCACATGAAGGAAACCCACCACCTGGTGGGCGCGAGGCAGCTTTCGCTGATGAAGAAGGAGGCCTTCCTGATCAACACCTCGCGCGGGGGCATCGTGGACGAGGACGCGCTTCTGGCGGCGCTGAAGGAAAAGCGGATCGCCGGGGCTGCGCTGGACGTCTTCGAGCAGGAGCCTCCGCCGGCGGACCTGCCCTTCTTCTCGCTGGAGAACGTGATGGTGACGCCTCACATGGCGGCCATGACGGATCTGGCCCTCGTGAACATGGCCGTCGATGTTTCGCGGGGAATCCTGGAGGCCTTGGAGGGCAAGCGGCCCGAGTTTCTTTGCAACCCGGAGGTCTGGGAACATCGCAGACGCTGAGAAGCGGGTATCGGGGGTAGGGTGTCGGGTACAGGGCGACAAGAAAGACGAGGATCAAGACAGTAGGAACATTCCCGGATCGTCCTCCTTTGCAAGAGGGGGATGGAGGGGAATGGTATGAGCATCACATCCCTAAAGAAAGGATATCTCTCTTGGCTAAGGAAATTCGATTAATGCAGGGCAACCAGGCCATCGCGGAGGGGGCGATCTATGCCGGGGCGCGGTTCTACGCGGGCTACCCGATCACGCCGTCCTCCGAGATCGCCGAGGAGTGTTCGAGGAAGCTGCCGAAACTGGGGGGCGTTTACATCCAGATGGAGGACGAGATCGCCTCCATTGCCGCCGTGATCGGCGCCTCGCTGGCGGGGGCCAAGTCGTTCACGGCCACCAGCGGCCCGGGGTTTTCGCTGATGCAGGAGAACCTGGGGCTGGCCGTCATGGGCGAGGTGCCCTGCGTCGTCGTCGACGTGCAGCGCGCGGGCCCCAGCACGGGCTTGGCGACGCGGCCGGCCCAGTCGGACATCATGCAGATTCGCTGGGGCCGCCACGGGGACCAGTCGGTCATCGCCCTGTGCCCCTCGAGCGTGAAGGAGTGCTTCACGCTGACCGTTACGGCCTTCAACTTCGCCGAGCGCTACCGGGTGCCCGTCGTGCTGATGCCCGACGAGATCGTGGGTCACATGCGCGAGAGCGTCGAGGTGCCCGCCCCGGGCGAGCTGGAGATCGTGGACCGCAAGTCCCCGGCGGGGCCTCCCGCCGAGTACAAGCCCTTCAAGGCCGACGAGGACGGCGTGGCGCCTCTTGCCGCCTACGGCGGCGAGTACGTCTTTCACGTCTCGAGCTCCATGCACGGGCTCGACGGCTACAGCAACAACGACCCGGCCAACGCGGCCTGGCGCGTCAAGCAGCTCCACGAGAAGATCGAGCGGCACCGCGACGAGATCGTGCTGACAAAGACTTTCGACACGGACGATGCGGACGTGCTGCTCGTGACCCTGGGGGCAACGACACGATCGGGGCGCGCCGCGGCCATCGAGGCCCGCAAGCAGGGCGTGAAGGCCGGCGTGCTGCAGTTGCAGACCGTGTGGCCTTTCCCGGACAGGGAAGTGGCCGCGTTGGGCCGGCGGGCCAAGATGGTTGTCGTGCCGGAGATGAATTACTCGGGCCAGATCGCAGGCGAGGTCCGCAAGGCCGTGGGGCCCGACATGGATCTGCGGCGGGTCAACAGATACAACGGGACGATCATCACGCCCCAGGACATCCTGGCCGTGATGCTCGCCGCGAGATAGAGGAGAAAGGAGGCGGGCGTGTCACACGCAACGGGAACCAAATACCTGAAAGGCGGGATCCTTCCCCACATGTGGTGCTCGGGCTGCGGCATCGGCACCATGCTCGGGGCGCTGCTGCGGGCCTTCGAGGAGCTGGGCTACACCACGACCGACACGGTCGTCGTCACGGGCATCGGTTGCACGGGCAAGGCCGACGACTACCTGATCACCAACGCCCTGCACACCACGCACGGAAGGGCCCTCGCCTTCGCCACCGGCATCAAGGCCTACAATCCGAAGCTCAACGTGGTGGCCATCATGGGCGACGGCGACGGGGTCACGATCGGCGGCAACCACTTCATCCATGCCTGCCGCCGCAATATCGACCTGACGGCCGTCATCCTCAACAATCTCAACTTCGGCATGACGGGCGGACAGGTTTCGGGCACGACACCGCCCCAGCGCTATACGAGCACGACGGCCTACGGCAACCCCGAGCGGGACTTCGACATCTGCGCCCTGGCCGAGGCGGCGGGGGCCAATTACGTGGCCCGCTGCACCCCCTACCACGGCTGGGAGATG
>Ga0116186_1004084_pt1 | contig 12019 bp, 12 predicted proteins | sample AD_JPNNA4_MetaG_FD_89806 | JGI IMG/M metagenome (GOLD analysis project Ga0116186, IMG submission 89806) | Active sludge microbial communities of municipal wastewater-treating anaerobic digesters from Japan - AD_JPNNA4_MetaG | ecosystem: Engineered > Bioreactor > Anaerobic > Digestate | place...
CGCTTCACGCGGTCACGCGGTATCGCGTCCTCGCGCGCGGATCGAGGGCCGACCTCGTCGAGTGCGAGTTGGAGACTGGACGGAAAAACCAGATCAGGGCGCACCTAGCCTATCTTGGCCACCCGATCGCCGGCGACGAGGTATACGGCCGCGCTGCGAGCCGCGTTGCGGAACCGCGCGGACACGCCGCTAACCGACTCGCCCTCCACGCCCGTGTACTGGCCTTCGTGCACCCGTTCACGGGCGAGGCGCTTCGCTTCGAGGAACCCGAGCCTGCATTCTTCGCGCGGGAGATAGGTGCGGCGCAGAGCGCGGCGCAGGGCGCGGCGCAGAGCGCTGCACGGGGCGCTGCGCAGGGCGCCACGCGCAGCTCGACCGCAGACGATATCAGCACGACGCCCGCGAAGCGAGCTACCATCGACGACAAAAATAAAAAAGGCGCGCCACGCGCGCCCTCGAAAGCTTCCCGCACAAACCGGCGAGATACAATCCCGCCGAACCATCGAGCGAAGCGGAAAACCCGCTAGCCTTTCCACGGGAAAATAAAGTCCTTAAAGCTACGGTCGCCGACGGTCTCGACGTCATGCTCGAGAAGCTCGGCCCAGGGAATCGCGCGTCGCGCGTCGCGCGGGGTGCGATCCCCATTTCGCTCGAGCCAATCGTACTTATACAGGCGAAGGCGCAGCGCCTCGTTATGCCCAAGGAGTACGCCCGACGGCCCCGGCACGAGAAAGAAGATAAAGAACGAAACGAACAGAAGAAGCGCGCCATGGACGAACATGAATACGGAGAATCCAGGATTATCGAAGAAGATCACGAACGACTTGCGCAGGCAAACTGCGAACCCTCCGCCAAGCTGGCTCCTGATCGGGAGGAACCACTGAAGGGAGAGGGCCACGATAGCCGCGGCCCAAAAGAGGACGGCAGCCAGCAGGTACCCAACGAAGCCGCCGATCTTAAAGTAAAAGGGGATCGAGACCGAGACGACGAGGACGGCGGCCGCGACGAGAAGGCCAAAGAGGACGCCGTGCCCCCAGGACTCGCGGATGAGGGATACGACATCCGAAAGCCGAAAGCTTTTGTACGAGGCGACCTTTGCCATGCACCCCGAAATCCCGACGAGAACGACCCCGATCGCGGCAGCCGTGGCGCAGAGGATGGCAAGCGAAAGAGGGACGATCGACGCGACAACGCCGGCGAGAAGGTATCCCCCGATGGCAAGGCCGAGGAGCGGGATATTCAAGCCGATTATCGCGATCAGGTTATCCCATCCAGAATAAAACGATTTCTTCAGGAAAAAGCGTATCATATATTTATAGTAGCATAAGCCTGGGTTTTTTACTATTATTGTTTCATACCGATTCGATTTGGGGGAAGCGCATGAACAGAAAGATACCTCGAACCCTTGTCATCTTCCTCGCCCTCGCCATACCGTCCTTTGCGGCGGGCGGCGCAGAGAAAGAAGGTAAGCGCGTCGCCGTTTTCGTCCCCGGGGTCGTCTCGGGTAGCCCGGTGTACGAAATGTTAACGGCAGGCGCGCGACGAGCGGTCGAAGAGGCGGCTTCGCGCGGCGTTCCCGCGTCAATCCGCGTCGTCGAGGCCGGCACCCGACAAGCCGAATGGGGGCAGCTACTCACCTCCCTCGTCGCCTCGGGCGAGTACGATCTCATCGTCTCGTCGAACCCCGCGCTTCCCGACATCGTAAAGCCGATATCGGCCCAATTCCCCTCGCAGCGCTTCCTGATACTCGACGCCTACCTCGAGGGCAACCCCTCGGTCACCACCTATCGCTACAATCAGCGAGAGCAAGCGTATATCTCCGGCTACCTGGCCGCCCTCGTCAGCTCGAGCCGAATGCCGCACGCGAACCGGGAGAGAAAGATCGGCCTCGTCGCGGGGCAGGAATACCCGGCGATGAACGGGATCATCCTCCCTGCCTACATCGAGGGCGCGCGCGCGGTGGATCCGTCCTTCGAGGTCGACTTCCGCGTCGTCGGCAACTGGTACGACGCCGCGAAGGGCGCCGAGATCGCGCGCGCGATGAAGGCCGCCGGCGTCGACGTGATCATGCCGATCGCGGGCGGCGCTAACCAGGGCGTCATCGCCGCCGCGCGAGAGCTCGGGATCTACGTAGCCTGGTTCGACGATAATGGGTACTCGAAGGCCCCGGGCTACGTCATCTCATCGTCCGTGATGGCACAGGAACGGCTCGCCTACGAGGCGGTCAAGGCATTCCTCGACGGAAAGCTACCGGGCGGGATCGCGCACACCGTCGGGATATCCGATGGGTACGTCGACTTCGTCTCGGATGACGCGAGCTATCGCTCGACCGTCCCCGCCGAGCTCCGCGCGCGCCAGGACGAGCTGATGCGGCGTCTTCGCTCCGGGGAACTAAAGCTACCGCCGCGATGATCGATCGAGCGGGCGACGCGCCCGTCTGCGAAACGCGCGATCTCCGCAAGGAATTCCGCTCGCGTCCCGACGAGACGGGGAACTACCGCCTCGTCGTCGCCCTCGACGGGGTAAGCCTCGCGTTTCGCCCCGGCGAAGTTCACGCCGTGGTCGGCGAGAACGGGGCGGGTAAGTCGACCCTGATGCACGTCCTCACCGGCCTCGTCGCGCCAACTTCGGGAGACATTCTCGTCGACGGCGTGCCGCGGCGATTCGCCTCGCCCGCGGATGCCCTCGCCCTCGACATCGCGATGGTACACCAACGCCCCCTCCTCGCCGCCGGGCTCACCGTCCTCGAAAATTCGTTCCTCGGTTCCCGCGGGCATTCGCTCGACCGCCCGCGCGCCCGCGCGCGGATCCGAGCGCTTGCCCGAGAATGGAACGCGCCCCTCGACCCCGACGACTGTGTGTCCGAGCTTGGGCCCGAGGCGCGCTTCTTCGCCGCTTTTCTTGAAGCGGTCTCACGCGAACCGCGCCTGCTCGTCCTCGACGAGCCGACCGCCGTTCTCGGGCCGAAGGCGCGCGACGCCTTCCTCTCGACGCTTCCCTCCCTCGGCGCCAGTATCGTCCTCGTCACCCACCATCTCGAGGAGGCCGCCCGCTGGGCTGACCGGGTTACCGTCATCCGCAAAGGACGGGTTACCCTGGAAGCCGACCGCGCGCAGGGCTTCTCGGCCGCCGATCTCGAAAAGGCGATGTTCCCCGCCGACCTTGACCGTCCAGCGCGGGCGGGAGGCACCGGAACGGGACAGGTCGCCCTCGCGGTGAACGAGCTCGACGCGTCAGCGCGCGGGCGCGTCCCCCTCAACTCGGTCAGTCTCTCCGTGCGCGCGGGATCATGCGTCGCCGTTACCGGGCTTGCCGGCAGCGGGCTCGATACCCTTGAGGACGCCCTCTGCGGAATGCTCCCCGCGGACGCAGGGACTCTCTCCCTGCCCGGCGCGGGCGCGGGAACTATATCCCTCCGATCGGCGAGCCCTCGACGCCTCCGCGACGCGGGTCTCGCCCTCGTGCCGTCGGACCGCGCGTTCCGGGGATCGCATCCCGAGCTTACCGTCGCCGAGGTCGCGTCCGTCCGCGACGCGGGAGACCCTTCGTCCGTCGCGCCGATTCTCGAGCGGGCGGGCCTCGAGATCGACCCTGAGCGCGCAGCGCGCACGCTCTCGGGCGGCCAGCTCCAACGGCTGATCCTGGCGCGGGAGCTCGCACGAGCGCCGCGCGCGGTCATACTCGCCTCGCCAGACCGTGGGCTCGACGCCCGCTCTACCGCCGAGCTCAAGGCTACCCTTTCGGCCGAGGCCGCGCGGGGAGCTGCCATCCTCGTCCTTACCGAGGATACCGATTGGGCGCGCGACCGCTCCTTCTTCGACGAAACCTACGTCCTCTCCGAGGGGGCGATCGAATGAGGCGCTTCATCGTACCGAGCGGCGCCATCCTCGCGGCGATCGCAACGATCGCCGCCCTCGTCGCCACGCTCGTCCTCGTCGCTATTTCGGGCGACTCGCCCGCTGAGAGCCTTGCCGCCTTCGCCGTGCGCCCATTCTCGTCAGCCTGGTTCCTCGGCAACCTTCTCGACCGCGCGGGTCTCGCCCTTCTCGCCGCGCTCGGCTCGTCCGTCGCCCTTCGCTCGGGGAACCTCAATCTTGGCGGGGAAGCGCAGATCTACGCCCCGGCCCTCGTCTCCGCCGCCATGCTTTCCGCTCCCGGCGCCGCCGCCTCTGGCCTCCTCGCCTTCGTCGCCGCCCTCCTCGCCGCGATCGCCCTAGGCGCCGCGCTCGCCCTCGTCCCCGGCGTCCTGAAGACCCGCCTCGGCGCGAGCGAGATACTCACGAGCTTTCTCCTGTCGGCGGCCATCCTCCCGGTCCTCGACTACCTCGTCTCCGGCCCGCTCCGCAACCCGGAGGGAAATCTCCTCGCCACCCGCGAGATCGAGCAGTCCTTCCGCCTTCCCTCGCTTCTCCCGCCATCCAGGCTCAATCCCTCGTTTCTCGTCGCCTGCGCCCTCGCCGTCGCTGCCGCCTGGTTCATATCGCGGACACGAGCGGGGTATCGACTGAGGGTCAGCGGGACGGCGCCGGAGTTCGCCCGCTTCGCCGGCATCAATGTTGGCTCGGTAACGGCGGGCGCGATGGCGGTCTCGGGCGCGCTCCACGGACTCGCCGGTTTTTGCGCGATCGCCGGCACGTGGTTCGCCTGCCACGAGGGATTCTCCGCCGGGATGGGATGGACCGCCCGCGCGGTGGCCTTGATCGCCGGACGTTCCCCACTCGCCGCGATACCGGCCGCCCTCCTCGTCGCCTGGCTCCAGGCGGCGGCGGACGCGACCTCCCTCTATTCCCGCGTGCCGGTGGACGTAACCGCCTTTATCCAGGCGGCGATCTTCCTCGTGATCTCGGCGAGAAGCCTTCCCGGCCTCGTCGCACGCTCGCGTCCGCGGGGGGCTCGATATGACTGACGCCCTGTTCGCGATCCTCGCGTCTGCGGCCCCTCTCGCCTTCGCCGGCCTCGGCGCACTCGCGACCGAGCACGCGGGCGTCCTCGCCGTTTTCATGGATGGGGCGATCACCCTTGCGGGCCTTCTCTGCGTCCTCGTCGCCTGCTGGACCGGTCAACCCGCCCTCGGCTTCCTCGCCGCTGCCGTCGCCCTTCCCTTCCTTCTCGCCCTCGTCGCCATCTTTACCGAGCGATTTCGCGCGAATCCCTTTATTACCGGGCTCGCGGCGAACCTCGCCTTCGGGGCGCTGAGCGCGACGCTCTCCCTCGCCGCCTTCGGGACAAAGGGCGTCGTTTCCCTTTCCGAGCGCGGGGTCGACGTCTCGTTCCCGCGAAACCTCTTCTTCCCCGCCGCCCTCGCCGCGGCTTTCGGCCTCGCCTTCGTCCTCAAGCGAACGCCGTTTGGGCTTAGGCTTCGCGCCTCCGGGCCCGATCCCGACGCGTTGCGCGCGCGGGGGCTCGATCCCGCCCGATACCGCGTCGCCTCATGGGCGATCGCCGGCTTCGCGGCCGCCTGCTCCGGCGCCATTCTCGCCTTCGGGCTCGGCGCCTTCGTCCCGAACATGAGCGCGGGCCGGGGATGGACCGCCCTCGCGGCGGTCTACCTCGGTTACCGTCGCCCCCTGCCCATCCTCGCCGCCTCCGTCCTATTCGCCGCTTGCGACTACGCGACGACCGTTCTCCAGGGCGTCGGGGCGGTTCCGTCGACCGTGATCCTCGGTTTGCCTTATGCCCTCGCCCTCATCGTTTTCCTCGCCATTCCAAACCATTCGGGGAAATAAATAAAAGTTTTTTTACATTTTACTTTGTTTTTAAAAGTACTTTGTGTTAGAATGTAAATAGATACTCACGATAAAGGAGTTACCAATGGAAACAGAAATGAACGCGCAAGAACAGATGGACTTAATCGCCCGGATGATCAACGACTCGCGGAGCGGCCTGCGCGAGAGCGGGATCCCGTACGTCGCGTGGGGGGCGGCCGGGTCAGTCGGAACGGCCGTAAGCTACGCGCTTGGGGCGGCGGGACGGGCCGAGCTCATCATGCCCCTCTGGATCGTCCTCGCAGTCGCGTTGGCGGGAGCGCTGCTCGCGCACGGCTGGCTCCGCGCGAACAAACGGGTTCGCCGCTTCTCCACCAGGGTATACGGGACTCTTTGGCTGGCGATCTCCGTCTTCGGGATCGGGCTCTGGATCGCCTCCGCCCTTCCTCAGACCGCCGTGAGCCTCGGGCTATCCCTCGCCCTTATCTCGGGGATGATCGCCGTCGGCTACGCGGTCAGCGCGGTATTGACGGCCTGGCGCTTCCTCGGCATCGCAGCCGTCCTGTGGTGGCTCGGGGGGATCGCCTGCCTTCTCGTCCCAGGGCGTTGGGCTCCCGCCGTAGTCGGCTCGCTCGCCTTCCTCCTCGAGTTCCTGCCCGGCGTCTACATGCTCGCCTCGGCAAGGGGTAGCGGCCGTGAGCGGTGAGCGGGAATTCGACCACCGCGAGATCGACGAAATCCTCTCATCCCGGATCCGGCTCGCGGCGGTATCGCTCCTCGCGCGGTGCGAGGAGGCGGAATTCACCTGGATCAGGGACCAAACGGGGACGACGGACGGGAACCTGGCGACCCATTGCCGAAAGCTGGAGGACGCGGGCTACATCGCGGTCCGCAAGGCCTTCGCGGGAAGGAAGCCGGTTACCTGGTACAGCTTGACGGAGCTGGGCCGCGAAGCTTTAGTGCGGCACGCGCACAAGCTCGCAGCACTACTCAGCGGCGGCGCAGAGGCGACAAAGGAGAGACATGATGAATAACGCATTGATGGCGCGAGCCTCGGTCGCGCTCGCGATCGCCCTACTCACCTCGACGTCCCTCGCGGCCGAGGAACCAACACGGAACGGCCCATCGGCGAGCCTCGGCCTCGTATGGGCGCAAGGCGACTTCGGGTTTCAGGGCTCGGCGACGAGCCCCTGGCTTCTCGGAAACCACCTCGCCTTCCGCGCGTCGGGCTTTTACCACTACCGCGTCCCGAGCGACTGGGAGCCGTATTGGGGCGGCAGGCTCGGCGTCGTCGCGGGGTCATTCATGAGCTCGGCGAACGTTCGGCTCTACGGCGACGCGGGCGTCCTCGTGGTCGCGCCGGGGGACTTCGACGACGACGCGGTGATCTTTGGAGGATACGGCATGTTCGGGTTCGAGTTCTTCGTCGCGGACGCGGGACGGGGTCTCGCTTACTACCTCGAGCTCGGTGCTAACGGCATCCCGGCCGAGGCGGAGGGCGAGGCCGGAAGTCCCCTCTACCTCAATGGGTTCGAGGGGACGGTCGGCCTTCGGTATTACTTCTAGCTTAGGGATTCATCGTGACGATCGAGCCGTCGGGGCGATACTCGAGCGAGCAGAACTTGACGCAGCGCTTGTGGTTGATCCCCTTCGAGAGCTCGCAGTCGTGGTAGAAGAGATACCACTTGCCGCGGTACTCGACGATCGAGTGGTGGGTAGTCCAACCGAGGACCGGGGTAAGGATCACCCCGCGCCAGGTATAGGGACCGTAGATGTTTTTCGAGGTCGCGTACACGAGCTGGTGGGTGTCGCCGGTCGAGTACGAGAAGTAGTAGGTACCGTTATACTTGTGGAGCCACGGGCCCTCGAAGTAGCGGCGGTCGTGGTCGTTGGCCTTGAGCGGGACGCCCTTCTCGTCGACGATCACGAGGTCGCGCGGCTTCTCGGCGAACTCGAGCATGTCGTCGGAGAGCCGGGCGAACTTCGGGCACACGGCGGGCACGTCGCCCGTCGGCTCGTCGCCCTTCGGGTCGAAGGAGCCGGAAACCCACTTGTCCAGCTGACCGCCCCAAATGCCGCCGAAGCCCATGTAGGAAGCGCCGTCGTCGTCGGTGAAGACGCAGGGATCGATGCTGAAGCTCCCCTTGATCGGGTTCGGCTGGGCCTTGAAGGGCCCGCCGGGGTTCTTACCGACCGCGACGCCGATGCGGAATATACCGTCCTTGTCGCGGGCGGGGAAGTAGAAGTAGTACGTGTCACCCTTTTTCGCGGCGTCGGGCGCCCACAGCTGCTTGGAAGCCCACGGCACGTCCCGAAGGTGGAGGGCGAGGCCGAGGTCCTTCGGGGCCTTGGTCATGTCGTCCATCTCGAAGATGTGGTAATCGTCCATGTCGTACTGGTCGCCGTTATCGTTCGACTCCATCTCGATGTCTCGGTCGTGAGACGGGTAAATATAGAGCTTCCCGTTGAAGACGTTCGCCGAGGGGTCGGCCGTGTACATATGGGTAATCAAGGGTTTCTTCTCAAGCATGCTTCGCTCCTTTGTCTTTCATAGTGTAACGCCCATTTCCGCCGGACGCAAGCCAAGCGACCGTTTACGGTCGCCAGGTTCAGTAAGGCCCGAGGATGCGCGCGAGGCGCTCTCGCCCGATGATCTTCATAAAGCTCGCGAGGCGCGGGCCCTGGTCCTTACCGATCAGCGCTTGGTACGCAGCCAGGAACAACGCCTTCGACTCGATACCGAGGGACGTCGCAATACCCTGGCACGCCTCCGTGAGGGCGCGCTCGTCGAGCGCGTCCATCTTGGGCAGGGCCTCGTCGCGGATGCGGCGCACGGCGTCGAGGGCTGGCCCGGAGAGGTCGGCCTTCGACCCGTCCTTGCGAAGGGCGAAGCGGAAGTCCTCGGGGGCGCACTCGGTGATCCAGTACCAGGCGCAGCGCGCGCGGGTCCGGAGCCGCTCGAGTTGGTCGGGCTTTACGTCGGGCAGCGAGGCTATCACGGCCTCGGCGTCCCCGTCGTTCGTCTGCAGCAGGTTGCAGAGGTGTCGGAACGGGATTTGGTACGAGGCGGAAGGAGGCATATCGCCGACCTGCGAAAGCTCGTAGATCCTCCGCTCGCGCGCGTAGGTTTCCTCGTTCTTCGCCTTCTCGAGGCCCCAGGCGATGCGCTCGGTCTTGTCGTAGTCCTCGTAGATCTTGATGACGTCGAGGTCGAAGCTGATGACGAACTCGGTGTTCGGCCTCGTGCCGGCGAAGAGGTAGCGCGCGATCTCCGGTTGGTAGACGCGGAGGATGTCGTAGAGGTCGACGACCTTTCCCTTCGACGAGGACATCTTGCCGGGGGTTCCCTTGATGCCGATGAAGTCGTAGCGGAAGGTGACGGGAGGCTCCCACCCGTAGATCTCCTTCGAGACGAGCTTGGCGGTGTCGAATGAGCCGCCCTGCGAATGGTGGTCCTTACCCGCGGGCTCGAACAAGGTCTTCTCGTAACTCCAGCGCATCGGCCAGTCGACGCGCCAGCCGAGCTTCACGCCCTTGGCGGAACGAATGTCGGCCTTCTCGCGGTGACCGCACTCGCAGGAGTACGTAAGCCCCCAGTCGCCGTCCCACGCCTCGACCGTCGTCGTGTCCTTGTTACAGGCCGAGCAGAAGACGGAGACGGGCCAATACTCCTCGGAGTCGGGGATCTTGTGCGCGTCGTCGCGGTAGCGGTTGAGGCAGTCCTTGATCCGCGCCCGGTTGTCGAGGGCGACCTTCATCCCCTCGGCGTAGGTCCCGGCCCGATAGCGCTCGCTCTGGTAGAGGAATTCCGGGCTGATGCCGACAGCCGGCAGGATCGACTCGACGTCGACCTCGTGGTGGCGGGCGTAGCTTTCGTCGCGGCCGAAGGTGTCGGGCACCATGGTGATCGGGAAGCGGAGGTATTTCTCGAGGACCTCGGGTTTCGGCATGTTCGCCGGGACCTTGCGGAAGACGTCGTAGTCGTCCCAGGAATAGATGAAGCGGACCTTCTTCCCGCGCGCGCGCAGGGCGCGGACGACGAGGTCCACGGAGATGATCTCGCGAAAGTTGCCGATGTGCACGGTGCCCGAGGGGGTAATGCCCGAAGCGCAGGTATAGAGCTCGAGGTCGCCGCGTTCGCGTATGATCTTGTCGGCGGTTTGGTCCGCCCAATGGGAAAGAGTAGCGTTGTCCATAGGAATGAAGTATAGCCGAAAAGGCGCGGCCGGTTCAATGCCGGCCCGGCGCTACGCCGGCCGGCGCTACGCCGTCTCGCGAACGACGAGCTCGGGGACGATCACCAGGCTCTCGCCGGGGCCGTTGACTTGAGACTCAAGGGCGAGCACGAGGGCTCCGGCGCCGGCGATTATCAGCCGCTGGCGAATGGTGGTCAGGGCGGGTGAGAGGAATGAGGAGATCGGCAAGTCGTCATACCCCATCACGGCGAGGTCGTCGGGGACCGACACGCCCTTCTCGCGCGCGGCCTTGATAAAGCCGATGGCGGTCATATCCCCTGAGGCGCAGAAAACGGCGTCTGGGAGCCGACCTCGGGCTTGAAAGTACTCGAAGCCGCGAAGCCCGCTCGCCGAGTCGTAGTCCGGCGTCTCGAAGACGAGGGACTCGTCGAAGGGGATGCCGCAACGCTGAAGGGCGGTCAGGTAGCCGATAAGCCGCTCGGCGGGAACGGACCCGGGCTCCGCGCCGCCGGTCGGACCGTTCATCAGCGCGATCGAGCGGCGACCCGAGCGCGCGAGGTAGCTCACCCCGATCGACATGCCCTTTTGGTTGTCGAGGGTCACCGACTGCGCGCCGGGAATGGATGACTGGAGAAGGACGAGGGGCTTTCGGGCCGCGCGCCACGATTGGACAACATCCTCGCTCGGCTTGATGTTCATCGCGATCGCGACGTCGACGCCGGGGTTCCCGAGGAGGGCGCGCAGGGTATCCTCGCGGTACGCGGGCGAGAAGCGCGTCGGGAAGGCGTTGATCGTAACGTTGAGGCCGAGGGCCGACATCGCGCGATCGATCCCCCGAAACGCCTCTATGCCGGAGGCGGAGGTGAACGTAGGAGTGACGACGGCTATCGAGGCGGTGTGGGCGCAGGTTCGCCAGCGATCGAAGGTATCGAGATACCCCGAGTCGCGGATCGTCTGCATCACGAAACGGACGACCTCGGGCTCGAGGGACGAGGGGGTCGTCAGAACCTCGAGGATGGTCTCGCACGAGAGGGACGCGCGCGAGGCGACGTCCCTGATCGACACGGCCGGCATCGTGCGCCCCGACCGGCTAGAGGGAGGCCTTCCCGCCGAGCCCGTTCGACTCGACCACCCGAAGGCCCTTCTCGAGGTCCTCAACCTTGAAGATGACCACCGCGGTCTCCCCTACCTTCTCGAGGGCGGCGTACAGGTACTCGATGTTGATGCCGTCCCGCTCGAAGATCGCGAGGATGTCCGCGAGGCTCCCGACCTTGTCGGAGATCGTCACCGCGAGGACGTCGGTCGTCTTCGTCGTGAACTTCGCGTTCGTCAGGATCGACAGGGCGCGGTCCGGGTCGTCGACGATGACCCGGAGTATGCCGAAGTCGGCGGTATCCGCGATCATGATCGCGCGAAGGTTAACCCCGCCCTGCTTCAGGACCCGGGTCACCTCGGCGAGGCGCCCAGCGGCGTTCTCGAGGAATATGGATATCTGCCTGATCTTCATCGTTGCCTCCTTCCGTTCGGTGCCGGCCTAGATCTGCCGCTTGTCGATGACGCGTTTGGCTTTCCCGGTCGAGCGCTCGATACTCTTCGGCTCCACGAGCTTAACCCTGAGGTTAATCCCGAGCTTACTCTTCATCGTCGACTCGATCCGCGACCGCAGCGCTTCCATGTCCTTCGTCTCGTCGGAGAACTCGGCCGGGTTAACCTCGACGTGGAGCTCCGCCTCGTCGAGATGCGTCTGCGCGCTCCGGTCGACGATGATCAGGTAATTCGGGTCGACGCCCTGTATCTCGATCAGCGCGTGCTCGATCTGGCTCGGGAAGACGTTGACCCCGCGGATGATCAGGAGGTCGTCGGTCCGGCCAAAGAGGCGGTGTATGCGCCTGGTCGTGCGGCCGCAGCTGCACGGCTCCTTGATGATGAAGGTGATGTCGCGGGTCCGGTATCTGATGAGGGGCGTGCCTTCCTTGGTGATCGTCGTGATGACGAGCTCGCCCTTCTCCCCGTCGGGGAGAACTTTTCCCGTCGCGGGGTCGATGATCTCGGGATACCACAGGTCCTCGTTGACGTGCATGCCGTATTGGGCGTCGCACTCGAAGGAGACGCCGGGCC
>Ga0116186_1004089_pt1 | contig 12012 bp, 4 predicted proteins | sample AD_JPNNA4_MetaG_FD_89806 | JGI IMG/M metagenome (GOLD analysis project Ga0116186, IMG submission 89806) | Active sludge microbial communities of municipal wastewater-treating anaerobic digesters from Japan - AD_JPNNA4_MetaG | ecosystem: Engineered > Bioreactor > Anaerobic > Digestate | place...
GGGGACCCGGGGGCCGGGCCCGGAGGACGCTCCGCAGGCGCGCGCGACCTTGCGGGGGCCATCCATGCCCCCGCGCGCGCCGAGGTCGCAGACGCGCCCCGGGGGCAGCGCCCCCGGGGCGACGTTGTGTCCGAAGGACCGGACCCCGGGCCACCCGCCACCCAACGCCCCGCTCCATCGCCCCCCAGCGACCGCATCCCCCGCCCACGCCCCGCTCCACCACCCCCGGGCGACCACCTCCCTCGGGGGGACCGGGGGCCGGGCCCGGAGGACGCTCCGCAGGCGCGCGCGACCTTGCGGGGGCCATCCATGCCCCCGCGCGCGCCGAGGTCGCAGACGCGCCCCGGGGGCAGCGCCCACGGGGCGACGTCGTGTCCGAAGGACCGGCCCTCGGGCCCCCCGCCACCCAACATCCCGGAATGGCGGGAACAGGTCCGGATCGCCGGAAGGTCAGCGGACCTCGAGGCCGGGACAGGTGGCCGTCGCGGCGCTTGTGGCGTCGTAGTAGAGCGACGCGGTGCTGGAGGGGCACTGGACCTTCAGGGGATAGCGTGCCCGCAACTGATACGAAAGCACCAGTCGCTGCCCCGCCTCGATGGCATCCACGTAGACCAGGATCTGCCGGTCCGTCGTCTCGAACTTCTGGATCGTCCGGTCCCGCACCGCCTGCTCCAGCCCGTCAGGCAGCAGGTCGAACCCCGGAGGCATCCCCAGGTCCACCAGGACCATCGGCGCCACCTTCTCCGAGACGTTGCGCACCGTCGCGGTGACGTTCACCACGTCGCTCACCGCCAGGTCCGTCCGGTCATAGACCACGTCGATCTCCAGCGGTCCGGTCCCCGGGCCTCCAGAAACGCCGGGGACGTAGTGGGACCACACCACCTGATACATGAGCGTCCCTTCCCCGTCGAAGCGCAGGTCCACCACGTTGGGCCCCGCCGGGTCCAGGCGGTCCGACAGGTCGAACTGGAAGAAGACGTCGGCGTTCTCCGGCGTCACCTCCTGGGACTCGGCCGCCTCACCGTTGAGCATCAGCGTCACCAGCCCCCGAGCGTCCTGGGTCAGGGACGACAACGAGGCCGTGAAGGCCTTCAGGGCCAGGATCGTCGCGTGGGTCGATCCCCAGTTGCCGAAGGAGTCCTTCTTCGAGGCCAGGTACCCGATGGCCCCCGAGACCAGGTCCATCGCCCGCCCGGCCTTCATCAAGGCCAGCGATGCCAGCGCCGTCGCCTCCAGGTCCGTGCCCTCCCCGCCGCCATACCAGCACGAGTCCTGGCTCACCCCGGCGCTCCAGTGCACCAGGTCCCCCTCCCGGACCGCCCGCCCCTCCAGGTCCCGGAAGGCCTGGTCCGTCGCGGCCCCATTCGGGTCCAGGACCGCCAGCGCGTTCGCGCAAAGGGCCAGGGCGTACGTCGAGGTCCCGGCCCTCAGATGCCCGGCGATGTAGGAACGGGCATTTCCGGCAGACGCCCCGGCCCCTCCCAGGGCCCATCCAATGAAGCAGGTCGTCATCAGGTCGTCGTACTGCACCGTGGCGAACTCGCTGCCCTGGGTCTCGTGCCAGGACCCGTCGGCGGCCTGTCGACCGGCCAGGAAGGCCGCCGTCCGGGGCACGATGGCCTCGTCGATGTCCATCACCGCGCCGATGTCCGAAAACTCCATCACCCCCATCGCCGACAGGATCAGGTTCGGCGGATTGGGGTCCCCGAACCAGGTGAAGCCGCCGCCGGTGCACTCGAAGGTCAGCAGGCGCTGGTAGCCCAGGCTCACGAACTCCCGGGCCTTCAGTTCGATCTCCGGCGTGATCTTGCCCGACAGGGCCGCATACTGGAGCACCAGCGCATCGGGCCACAGCGTCGCCGTGGTCTGCTCGAAACATCCCGAGGGCATCTGCAGGATGCTGTCCAGGCCCTCGACCACCTGGGCCATCACCCCCGGGAAGACCTTCACCAGGACCTTCGGCGTCCCGGGGATCGCCTCCACCGGGAAGGTCACGGTCCGGGTCACCGGCTGCGTCAGGCGCCCCTGGTCCGACCCCCGAACCTCGATGCCGTCGGGCAGCACCTCCAGCGTGCGCATCACCGCATCGGCGACCCCGCCGTCCCCGTAGGCCCGGACCAGCACGCCATGCCAGCCCACCTCCCGAGCCCGGAGGGTCACCGAGACCCCCTTCACGGCCCCGGGTTCCACCGCGACGCTGGGTGCCGTGTCCCCGGCCAGGTCGGCCCAGGCCCCCGCCTCGATCTCCAGCCGCACCGTCTGGGTCGTGTCCAGGTAGTTGTAGACCGCCACCGGGAACGAGACCTCGTCACCCCGGGTCATCGTCCGGGGCAGGTCCACGTCCACGAAGAAGGGCTGGAAGACCCGGATGCCCCGGTCCACGGACCCGAGGCGCCCGTCGGCGCTGTTGGCCAGCGCCGACAGCCGCCACTCTGTGATGCTGTCCGCGATGGGGAACGAGACCTCGGCCCGCCCGTCGGGTCCCGTGATCACCTGGGGATTCACGTACAGGGTCTCCGGGAACCAGTTCCGCACCCGGGGTTGCCCCTCGCCCTCGGCCACCGGAGGAGTGGCCCCCGCATCCATCCCCATCGCGGCATCGGCGGCCCCGGGGACCGCTCCGCCGCCCCCGTTGAACTCCCCGTCCTCCCAGCCCCGGTCGATGGCCTCCCACAACTCGAACCGACCCTGCCAGTCGTCGGCGGTCCCCTCCCGCTCGTCGGGCCCGCGGCTGGCCATCGTGACCGTGTAGCCGTCGGTCGAGTCGAATCGATAGAGATTGCCGAAGAAGTCATAGAAGTACTTCTGGTCCTTCAGGAACGACAAGGCGTTTTCCCAGGTGATCTGGCCGTTCTGGGCCATCGCCCGGGTCACCGACAGCACCCGGTCCCGCTCCTTCTGGTAGTAGGGGTTCAGGGCCGTCAGCGCCGTCTTCAGGTCCTGGTCCCAGGACGAGGCCGCCCCGAGGGCCTCGGGGGTCTGCATCGCCGCGAAGGCCGCCTGGGCCTGCCGGTCCTGCCGGGCCCGGGCCTCGGGGTCCTCCGGGTCCTCGGTCACCAGATCCACGACCGGGAACGAGGCGCCATGGATCTCGTACTTCGGCTCCCGGATGGCGTCCTCCAGTTCGAACCAGGTCCGGAGCAGCCCCGGCTGGTTCTCCGACAGGGCATAGACCGCCTCGTCCACCACCTGAAGGCCCAGGGCCGCCACCACCGGGTCCCCGCTGGCGCTCCCGGTCACCCGGATGCCAATGCGGGCCTCCTCTGCCGGCGCATAGGTCTCCCGGGAGGGCTCCACGTCCACCTGCAGCCCGTCCGCCCCCTGGACGAAGACCACCTTCTGGTCCCGGATGACCCGGCCCTTTGACGACAGGTAGAACGCCGACACCACCAGGTCCCCGGCCAGCTGCCCGTCCAGGTCCACCTGGGTCGTGGCCCGGCCGTCCTTGAGGTCCAGGGCCTCCTGGCGCACCAGTTGTCCCTGGCGCAGGAGGTCCAGGTAGATCCGGTCCTTCCCGTCGGGGGCCAGGATCGTCACCTCCAGGGTCTCCCCGACCCGGTAGAGGGCCCGGTCCGTCCGGACCAGCACCGCCTCCCCGGAGGCCCCGGGCATCATCATCTGCCGGGTGGTGGCGGTGGCCCCCTGGGCGTCCCGGGCCGTCGCCTCCAGGATCAGGGCCTCCGACTCGGGGGTCAGCAGGAACTCCCCGATCCCGGTCTCGTCGGTCTGCAGCGTGATGGCCGGGGCATCCTCCCCGACCTTCACGGTCACCTGGGCCTTCACGGCCTGCCCCGAGGGGTCTTCCACGAAGACGAAGACCCGGTTCTCGATCCCGGGCACCAGCACTCCCGATTCGGGGATCAGCACCACCTTCAATGGGTCCTGGGCCACCAGCACGGCGGCCTGCTTCGCCACCACCTGTCCGGCCGTGTCCGTCACCTCCACGGCCGCCTTCACCAGGGCCTTCCCCTGCTCCAGAGGCTGCCCGACCAGGTAGGTCGGCAGCCGCGCCTCGAAGGTCCACAGGCCCTCGGCGCTGGTCGTCCCGGTCAGCGTCGCGAAGTCGCTGAACTCCACGTCATAGGCCGACAGGACCAGTTTCACCGTGCCCCCGGCCACCGGCTTGCCGAAGAAGTAGCGCGCCGAGACCTGGCCCTTCACCACGCCCCCGACCAGATACCAGGGGCGGTCCAGCGCCAGGTCCAGCCGGAACTTCGGCAGCGTGTAGCGGTCCACGGTCACCGCCTTCTCCGTCACCGTGTCCCCGACGGTGACCCGGACCTTCCAGGTGCCCAGGTTCACCTCGTTCGCGATGCGCATCCGGGCCGAGGCGATGCCGAACTCGCTGGCCTCGGCCTGGACCTTGAAGACCTTGTTGCCCTTGGCGTCCATCACCTCGATGCGCACCGGGGCCCCCGCATCGGGATGCAGCGCGGGCTTCCGCAGCGCCAGCACCCGCAGGTGCATCTCCTGGCCCGGCTGGTAGAGGGGCTTGTCGGTGGTCACCAGCACCCGCCGCAACCGCACCACCTCCCCCTGGCTCAGGGCCTCGATCCGAGTCCCACCGGAGGCCTCGCCCAGGGCCCGGATCTGCAGCGTTCCCGCATCGGGGAAGGAGAAGGCCACCCGCGCCAGTCCCTCGTCATCGGTGGTCACGGTGGCCGTGCGTCGCACCTCCTGAGGGTTCCCATCGGGGCCCGGAACCGCCAGCACCCCCTCGACATCCAGGGTCTTGCCAGCCAGCGGCGCTCCCGTGATGGGGTTTCGGGCGAAGAGGCGCAGTGCCGTCTCCTCCCCCTGGAGCCAGGTCTTCGGCCCCATCAGCACCACCGACTCCTTCGGCATCGCCACGAAGAGGCTCCGGGTGCCCTGCAGCGTCCCCACGTTGCTTTCGACCCGGTAGCGGAGCAGCACCACCGCCTGCCGGGAGGCCTCCTGGAGGTCCGGCAGGGCCGCCACCCGCACCGGCACCGTCTCGGCCCCGGCATCGAAGGTAAAGGCCGCCTCCCCGGTGGAGGTCTGCGTCTCGTCCTCCAGAGACAGCAGCGTGATCCGGACCTTCCCGTCGATTCGCCCCTGCCCCTCCCGGTGCAGCACGACCGAGACGCGCAGGTCGCTTCCGTCCAGGAAGGCCGCGATGTCGTCCTCCTGGAGACTCAGGGGTCCGGTCGCCGTGACCTCCGGGGACGGCGGCTCCGGCACCGGTCCCACCGACCCTCCCAGGCACCCCCCGAATCCCGCCAGCGTGAGCCAGCAGACCATCCTTCCTGCGGTGCGCATGAGGACCTCCTCCCTCCCTGGATTTCCATTGTCGGGAACGGCACTTCCGATTGCAAGGGACCAGCGGACCAGGAGACCGGTCAGCGGAGGGGCCAGCCGGGTCCGCCGGAGGATCCGTGCCGGGGAAACGGCACGGACATGGTCCCGGATGTTGGTCGGCGGGCCGGGGCCCCGTGGGCGCCAGGACCCATGGCTCCCGGCACCCGAGGTCCCTGGAAGGAGGTCGCGGCGGTCGCCCCTGCCTCCGGGGCCCGGTCAGCGTCCGTCCGGTGCCGGGTCTTCCGTTTGCCCATCCAGGCCATTCTCCGGGTCCCGGGGTTCCAGGTAGAACTCGTCGTGCATGAGTCCCTGGCCCATCTTGGCCTGCAGGATCCAGGTGAAGAGCAGGTGGTGGACTCGGTCCTGAGGCGGCAGGTGGCGGAAGAACGCCCTGTAGAACGCCGTCCTGGCCCACCGCTCCCGGAAGCGGTAGCCCTCCCGGGAGACCCGACGCCACTCGGCCACCAGGGCCTCGTCATCGAGCCCCGGATGGCGCAGGTTCAGGAACCGCCGATCGTCCAGGCGCCCCTCCCGGTCCAGCCGATCATGGAGCCGCGTACCCGGCAGGGCCTTGATGGGGAAGATCACCGGCAGGATGCCGTGGGCGCGGCAGAAGTCCAGTGTCCGCTGCCAGGTTCCCAGGTCATCGCCCTCGTAGCCCACCACGAACCAGCCAGACACGATGAGCCCCTGCTCCTGGAGCCACCGGACGTGTTCCGCCATCCGCTGGACCGGGTCCTGGGCGTCCCGGACCCCCATCTTCCGCACCGCCCCGCTGGCCTGGAGCGTCGCCGGATTGATCGACTCCATGCCGACCATCACGTAGAGCAGGCCTGCCTTCACCGCTGCCTGGATCACCTCCCGGCCCCGGGGGTCCGCCACCGCGTCCAGGTTTCCCTGGCCGATGAAGAACCGGCGCCGGGACAGTTCCCCGATGCGCCGATAGAGGTCCAGGTAGTAGTCATAGGTGGCCGGCTTGCCGAAGACCGTATCGTCGAGAAGGTAGTAGTAACCCCGGAAGGTGTCGATTTCCGCCACCACCTCCTCGACGGGCCTGCGCCGGAAGGTCCTGCCGAACATCGAGGGCACCGCGCAGAAGTCGCAGTCGATGGGGCAACCCCGCACCGCGAAGACCGTGTCGAAGCGGTAGCGCCGTCGCATCCGGTGCCGGTGGGCCCTCGGGATCGTCGCCAGGTCCGGGTATTCGTGAACCTGATGCACCCGGAGTCCATCCGGGGCATCGAAGGTCCCGGGCGAGCAGACGTAGAGGTCCTTCAGGTTCCCGGCCTCCGCGTCGCGGACGATGACGGGCCACAGCGGTTCCCCCTCGCCGACCGCCACCGCACTGGCGTGCCGCAGTGCCCGGAGCGGCACCGCCGAGGCCTGGGGTCCCCCGATCACCACCGGAATGCCCTTTCGCCGATAGCGTTCCGCGATGCGGTAGGCCTCCGTCTCGGCCGTGTAGCGCATGCTGATGCCCACCAGGTCCACGTCCCCGGGCAGGTCCCGGGGGTCGTCCCAGAGCAGGTCCACGAGCCGGTAGTCATGGTCCGGGGCCGTTGCGGCCAGCAGCGGCAGCGCCAGCGGCATGAATGGGTCGTTTCGCCGCAGCGGGTCTGTGGGCGACGATGCCAGCACCAGCAGGATCCGCACCCCTGTTCCTCCCGACCCCTCGGGGCGGCGAACCCTAGCGCAACGGCGCCCGGCTTTCAATCGGTCCGGGTCGTGAGGCCTGCAAATCGCTGGTTCCTGCCCGGAACGGGAGGCGAGCCCGCGCAGGCAGGTTCACCCGCCGTCGGGAGCACCCCCTCAGGGACGATCGATGACCCAGTAGCGGACCTCGGGATCGCCCTGCCCGATCTGACTCGACCGGGGAAACACCACCGCCGCCAGATGCAGGGCTCCCGTGGCGTCCACGGCGGCGGCAACGGCGTCGGACGGGTCCTGGTGCAACTCCAACTCCGGGGCCGCGATGCCCACCCGGTTCAACTGCGCGTCATACAGCGCAACGCGGGGCCCGAATTCCGACTCGCGCCAGGCCACCCAGAAACGACCATCCCCGGCCGGAAGCACGACGGGATACTCGGAATGGTCCGTAAATCCAAAGGTCTCCGAGACGTTGACGAACCCACCCTCCACCGCCGGCACCCCATCGGCCCCGAGCACGTAACGCTGCAGGAAGATGTCATATACCGCCGTGCTCCCCTCCGGGCGACAGTAGGTCAGGACCCCATGATCAGGACCCAGGGAATGGATCTGCATCCACGCCTTGGGCTCGGAGTCGGGCAGGTCCAGATGGCCCCGCATCACGGGCTCCAGCCAGCGCCCGTTGCGCCCCTGGGACCCGGGTACCAGGCGCGCAACCGCCCAGGCGAACCCTGGCAATCGCGTTTCGCCCCCCTCGACGTTCCACTGCGGGAAGGAGGCCACCACGAGGGCCGCGGGCCCAGGACCCCACTCGGCCCGAGACGCCAGGGGCGCGATGGAAGGGCTCTCGCCGTATCCCAGGTAGTAGCCGCCCGGGTAGTCGGCCATCTCCACCGTGGCGTCTGGCCAGGGAAGAGGAGGGTCGGCAGGCCCCGGGATCGGAAAGGCATACACGACGTCCCGTGCCTTCTGGCTGGGCCCCGGGGTGCCGTCGGGGTTCATGACCTGCACGGACGGCTCGATGGAATCGATCACGGCCAGGGGCCCTGACGACGACCAGGCCACCGAGAGGCTCCGGGCCGGATTCCAGTCCAGCAGGGGAATCCCCCGAAGGTCGATGATGGAGGTGTCGGGGGCCTCCACGGCCCCATCCCGCCACCAGGCCGTCCGGAGGTCGACCTCGCCAAAGGACCACAGGACGACGGCCCGCCGGGCCCCAGGATCGGCGGCGATCCTGGGCGGGGCGTAGCGGGTCACCCCGACGCCGGGCTCGTCGCGCGTGCTCAGCACGACCTCGGAGCCGTCCACGGGTCCGGCCCGCAGGACCAGTTCCTGGTCCGCACGGGTGTAGGCCAGCAGCACCGTTCCGCCCGCGATGGCCAGGGCCGGGGTCGTGGCCCCCGGAACGACCAGGCGGGCCTCGGGCCACTGCAGCCTCGCGGGGTCGCCTCCGCCCTTGTCCTTGCCGGAGTCCCGGGAGTGGTCGTAGGCCGATCCGTCGGGCCCGTCCTCCAGGGCATCGCCGGGGGGGCTCAGGTGTCCCCCTCCGCAGGCGACAGCCAGGAGGACCAGTTCGGTGGCCCATTCCAGCCTCGGAATCCGCCGGGAGATGCGCATCATGGTGGGGTGCCTCCTTCCGGGGCCGCGGGAGGCGGCGTCGCGGCCGGATCCTGTCGCTGGTCGTCCAGGATCTCTTCGGCCGTGTCGCGAGCCGCTTCGGCCGCATCCCGGGCCGACTGGGCCGGGTTCGTGACCGTCTGGATGGCCCGGGCGACCGAACGCACGGCGTGCTCCCCTCCCTGGACCGCGTGGTTCCGGATGCGGTTCCCCTTGTCCGCGGCGATGTCCGTGGCCCGGTCCGCCTCCGGCCGGATGTCTGCGGCACGCACCGTCGCCTCGTTGGCCTCCCGGACCTGCCGGGCATTCTGACCATGGGCCAGTTGTCCGATGCCGTAGAGGACCGCAAGACCTACCGAAACGGCCCCCAGGGCGGCCCATCCCAGAAACCGCCCGTTGGGGTCCGCCCTCAGAACGGGATCCCCGGCGGCATAGGTGTAGGATCCCGCCATCGGCGCGAAGCCCATGGGTTCCGGCTGCAGGAACTCGCCGATGGAGGGGTCATAGAGGCGGGGGCCAACGCCATACAGGCCCGTCTCGCCGTCGAACAGGACTCCGTGGAACCCCGGAAGCGGTCCCGTCATTGCGGGGGCAGCCAGAGGCGACCCGAAGCAGTCCTCCCGGGCGACCTCGAACGTCCCGGACTCGTCGGACCAGCCAAGGACGCGCCCAAAGGGGTCGAAGTGGACGAACCGCTGAGCACCATCGGCAGCCACGGCGGCGCCGAAGCCCAGGTGCCCCTCCACGTCCACCACCATCCAGTCGCGGCCGGAGGGCTCCCTCACACGCACCAGCCGGTCCGTATCCGGGAGGTAGCCGTAGTACCAGGCCCCCTCGCCGGTGATCCGCTCGACCCGGCGGCCCAGGTCGTCGTACCGGTATTGCGCCACGAGGACGCCGTCCAGGCGGGCCTCCGAGGGCAGGCCACCGGGCCCATACCGCAGTTCCAGCACCGGCAGGCCCTCGAGGCGCGGGGTCCGCTTCGTGACCCGGCCCCGGGTGTCGTGCTCCCAGGTGGCGGACCCGCTGTCCAGCAGGCGCCCTCCTTCATCGCGGATCCAGGCCCCGGCGGCCGACGAGGCCCGGGCCGCACCCCGGTCCCAGGTCGCGGTGTCCCCCGTGTCGCCACAGGAGACCAGGCGCCCCGCGCCGTCCCACCCGTAGTCGCGATCCACCGACCCCAGGCGCACCCCCGTGGGTCGAGGCCCCTGGCCGTAGCGCCACTCCACACGATAGGTGCCCCCCGGGGCCTGCTCCTCCTGCCAGGCAGGTCGTCCCAGGTCGTCGTAGGCCCGGACGGTGCGGACGCCGTTGGCCCGGTCGATGGCCACGACCCGGCGCCCCGAGTCACGATGCACCTTCACGAGCGAGGAATATCCGCCGGGAGTGCCCAGGGGCTCGGCCCAGACCTCCTCGACCCTATCGTCGAAGGCCCGGCGGATGCGCAGAGACGCCACCCCCAGCAGGTCCAGGACCTCGTCGCCCACCTCGTCCGATGGGTTCCTGTGGAGGACAAAGGAGACCCCCGCTCCAGTCGTCCCCGAAGGGGAGACCGACAGCGCCACCACCCCCTTTCCCTTCTCCCAGGTGAAGACCTCTCGGACAGCCCCATCCACGCGCTTCTCGACGCGCCCCAGGGCGTCGTGCTCCACGGTGGAGCCTCCCCCCTCGGCTGGCCCGCCAGCGGTCTGCCGCCAGGGACGGCCCGCATCATCCCATTCGATGGCCAGAGTGCTGCCGTCTCCCCAGCGGATCGAGGTCAGTCGTCCCGCGAGGTCGTGGCCGTATTCCTCCGTCCCGGCGGCCGCGTCGAGACTTCGAGCCCGACGCCCGTGCTCGTCCCAGTCCTCGGTCCAGACCCGTCCCTCCCCGTCCTCGGCCCGCAGGACGGCCGACGCGGGGATGGGCTCCCCCACGGACTCCCAGGCCGCCGTGGCCGCCCGAGTGAAGGCCCAGGACTCCAGGACCTCCTGGCCGTCCCCCGACAGGCGGCGATGCCCCACGAGCCCTCCCCGTTCGTCCCAGTCCGACCGGGACACCCCCGTCCGAGGGTCCTCCATCCGGATCACCCGCCCCACGGCATCCCGGGTCACCCGCCAGGACCAGCCGGCGGTGCCGTCCGGTCGCCCCTCGAAGACCTCCGTCGTGTTCCCGGCAGCGTCGTGGGTGACGACATGCTGCACGCCTGCGCCGTCAGTCAGGGTCCGCAGCAGGCCCTGGGCCGCCCCCGTGGTCTCCCAGGTCCACCGGGTGGTCCCGCCGTCGGGGTCAACGCGCAGGGAGAGGCGGCCAGCCTCGTCCCAGTGGAAGAAGGTCGTGCGGTGAAGCGGGTCCTCCCGGGCCAGCAGGCGGTCGTCCAGAACGGGACGGTATCCCGGGAGGTCCTCGGGACGCCCCCAGCGGTACCTCCAGGTCTGGCCGGTGTCCTCGTTCCGTAGTTCGGTCAGGCGACCGGCCGCGTCGTACGTCATCGCCAGCACGCCCCCGTCACCGGCCACGCGCCGCGTCGGGCGCCCCCAGGGGTCCCGGTCCCAGCGGGTCGTCCGCTCCCCCGGTCCGTCCACGCGCAGTCCCCGAGCCGTGACGGCCACCGAGACCTCGCCCCCGCCGGGCAAGGGAATCACCCCCACGGCCTCCCGGGCCCGGACGTCGTTGGCGATGCGAGCCGCACTGAAGGCCGACGGGGCCACCATGACCTGCCCGTCGGCCGCCACGATGAGCCGCCCGCCCCGGATGGGACTCAGGACCGACAAGAGGCGGAAGCCGTCATACTCGTAGGTCCAGGTGCCTTCATGACGCTGCGGCATCTCCAGGCGGCGCTCCACCAGGCGCCCCTCCTCGTCGTGGCGGAACGAGGCGGTCACCTCCCCGGGAAGCGAGACCTGGAAGGCCGTCGCGCCGGGGCCCCCCGAGGTCCAGACCGCCGTCCGCCCCGTCGCGTCGGTGACCTTGGACAGGCGGCCGTCCGGACCGCCGTACTCGAAGGAGAAGAGGGACTCCCCGGCCAGCGTGATGCGATCCAGGCGAGGGGGTGCCAGGGGCGTTCCGCAGGTCTCCTCCTCCCGGGGGAGGTCCCAGTCCCGGGCATACACGAAGACGAGCGGCGGGTGGCCGTCGCGCCCCCGAGACTGGAGGAGGCCTCGGGCGTCGTAGGTCTCCATCGTGCCGTCGTCCAGCACCCGGACCCAGGTCCCGTCTGGCTGACGGGTCAACACGGACCCGTCGCCGGCACCGTAGGTCATCAGGACCGTGGCCGGGGGCTTTAGAAGGTGTGGACATAAACAACTGACCGTCCTACAATCTTTCCCAGGTCGGCAACGACGGGGGAGGCATGTCCGACACATCCAATACCATCGCGGGTAAGCGAAGCGGGCGACGGCCGAAACTGGGCGAGGCGGAGTTGGTGGTGCTGCGCCGGATCGGGCTGGA
>Ga0116186_1004095_pt1 | contig 12009 bp, 8 predicted proteins | sample AD_JPNNA4_MetaG_FD_89806 | JGI IMG/M metagenome (GOLD analysis project Ga0116186, IMG submission 89806) | Active sludge microbial communities of municipal wastewater-treating anaerobic digesters from Japan - AD_JPNNA4_MetaG | ecosystem: Engineered > Bioreactor > Anaerobic > Digestate | place...
CATCATTCAAAAAGAAGCGTTTACAGACAGCGCAGGCGTTACACTCTCGAAAAGCGATACCCTTTCATTTAAAACAAAACGCGAAAGCCAGTACGGAAGCATCAAACTGCATTTTAATAATATCGATCTTGCAAGGCACCCGGTTATACAGTTTGTGCAAAGCGAAGTAATCGTTAAATCAATCGTACTTACTTCGGCAGACTGGTTTGCAAAATTGTTTGAGCCCGGCGAGTACCAGCTTCGTGTATTGTTCGACGACAACAAAAACGGCATTTGGGATGCCGGTAATTTCGCAGCCAAACTGCAGCCTGAAATTGTGCAGCGCATTCCCCGCAAACTTGTAATAAAAGCAAACTGGGATAACGAAGTAGACATCAACTTATAGCGGTGATATTATTTTCCCGATAATTCTTTTTTGGGGCCTGGCAATTGAACAGATGGCATCGTTCCTTGCGTCGCACCAGACTGTAAAAAAACTCAATTATAAGTTTTGTCCATACCCTATTACGTTGTGTAGAGGCTGGTATGTTCACAACAAGAAATTTTTACTATGGTTATTAGTTTGCTGCTCTCATGCTCTAATAGTGTTTATATAATCAATCAGCTTTATTTTTCCCTTTTTCCCGATTTTTATCCTGCATTTGCCGCATTCCATGCGTTTAATTTAGCGACAAGGCCCACTACTCCCAGGATCGTTATCGCTCTTCGCATGTTGTAGCATGTAAATATCAATGATATTTCTCCTGTTACTTTTTTCATTCCTTTTAGTAAAGTATATGAATAGCCCCATGCCCGTTTAACAGTTCCGAACGGGTGCTCTGATACGCATTTTCTTTTTTGATAAGCCTCTTTATTTTCTGCTACTCTTTTATTGTTGGCGTCTATGGCTTCCTGGTACTCAAATCTTGTAAGCACCCTTCCTTTATCAGCCCTGGTACACAAGTGCTTTAGAGGACAGGTTAAACACTGTGCAGTTTTGTATTCCTTATACTTTGCATCTATATCTCCTCTGCCTAATTTTTTTGTGCGCTTCAACCATGTACCGTTTGTTCTAAGGCTGTGTCCTTGGGGACAAGTATAACTATCCTGTTCTTTGTTATATACAAACTTATCTGCATGGTATCTTTCATCGGGCACTTTGCATGGTATTACATATTCCTGCGGCGCTACCAGTGTAATGATGTGATCTTTTTCACAGGCTTGTAACTCTGTTCCTGCATGATAGCCTTTGTCTGTTATTGCTGTAATTTCTTGTACACCCAGCGTTTCTTTTGCAGCCACTGCTGTACTGTGCAATGCATGCCGGTCCCCTTCATTGGTCACTGCAAAGTCAACAATAAGACTATGCTGTGTATGATTGGCTGATTGTATATTGTAACCTACTATGTTGCCTCCGTCTGCTGCGTGCATTAATCTGGTATCGGTATCCGTTGTGCTTACCTGAGTGCTGTTTGTTTGCTCCATTTGTTTTTTCAAACCCTCATACTTCTCTTTCTTTTCTTTCAAATTTTTCAACAGGTTTTTTACTGCTTCCTGTTTTATCTCTAATGGGTTAATGCCAGTCCTTTCTTCTTCTTTATCTGCTTCATCTAATTGCTGCAGGTATTCTTCGTTTTTTTTCTCCAGCCATTCCAGGTACCCTTCTACATCTTTTTGAGTATAATTATTTGCCTTACTATTCAAACCTCTTATTTTAGTGCCGTCTATACATACTTCATTACCCTGCATCAATCCTTCGCTTCTTAAAAACAATCCGAACTTTTTAAATACTGCTTTCAACTCTTTTGGATGTTCTTTTCTGAATGCAGAAATAGTTGTATGGCTCGGCTGCATTTCTGCAATCAGCCACATTAATTCTATATTCCTTTTGCATTCTGCCTCAAGCTTTCTGGTTGAACGAACTTTAGCGCCGCCACTGTAGCCGTATAAATATAACTTCAGCATCATTGCCGGATCATAAGGCGGACAACCTTCTGATTTTACTACTGCATGGGAAAAGCCCAACTCCCGAAGTGATAAACTATCTACAAAGGCATCTATCACTTTTACAGGGTTGTCTTCGCTTATCCAATCGTTCATACTGATGAACTGGATTTGATTGCGGTCTTTGCCTGTTTTGTGTTGCATGTTCTTAAGACAACCTTGTCGTTGTCTTTGTTGCTCCTTATAATATCTTGTTGATAAATCGTATCTTTTTTTGATCTTGGTTTTTTTACAGTCTGGCACACTTGTACGTTTGAAAATTTTACTCATCTTTCAACAGCCCTTCCAGAACTAAAAGCGAGATTATTATTGCAGGTATTTTAAACTACCGGCTTCTGAATATATTATTACAATATTGCCAGTAATAGCCGCAAATACTTAGTGTGTGATCTTCAATCAGGCTCAGGCTTTTCTTCTTTACACCAAAATTTGAGATTTGTTATTACGGTCTCTCTTACATTTAATTAATATATTCGTTATATGAGCTAAACAATCTTATGACTTTGCTTGCATTGTTACAACATAAAAATATAGCAGTATTTTCATTAACCCATTTCCTTACCAAATCTATATGACACGCTATTCAAAACAAACAAGAATACTGATTGCAGTTGATTGTATAATTTTTGGCTTCGACGGTCAGCAAATGAAACTGCTCTTAATAAAACGCAGCTTTGAACCTGAACAGGGAAAATGGAGCCTGATGGGTGGTTTTGTACAGCCTGGAGAATCTTTTGAAAATGCAGCCGCCCGTGTTTTAAAACAATTAACAGGATTGGGGGATGTTTATATGGAGCAGCTTTTTGCTTTTAGCAAACCCAACCGCGACCCAATGGAAAGAACCGCATCAATTGCATTTTTTAGCCTTATAGATATTCACCAGTACGAGCAGCAGATAAGCCACGAATACCATGCAGAATGGGTACCCATCAAAAAAATGCCTGCACTTATTTTCGACCATAGAGAAATGATTGAACTGGCTAAAGAAAAATTACGCTATAAAGCAGCGCTACACCCGATCTTATTTGAATTGCTGCCCGAGAAATTTACGCTGCCCCAATTACAAAATTTATACGAAGGCATTTACGATGCAACAATTGATAAAAGAAACTTCAGCCGTAAAATATTATCAACAGGCCTGCTGATGAAACAAAAAGATAAAGAGAAACAAAGTTCTAAAAGGGGCGCTTATTATTATAAGCTCGATAAAAGAAAATACATTTCTAAATTCAACGCTTTTTTAAACTTTGTACCCAACCCCAATAAGCTTAAGTAAACAATTTTGCTGTCTTACAGCTTAGCTGGTTTTATAATGTGTTACCTTCATAGCCAATCAAAAAAAGTCAGTATGAAAAAGAAAAGAATAATTTTTTTGCTATGCGTTGCAAGTATTTTTTATTTTATTCAATCCCCTGAAAGTATTGCATCACCTGTATTTCACCATCCATTAGGTGATACTGCAAAAGACAATCAGTTAACAAAAAAAGAAAAGAAAGAAGGCTGGAAATTATTGTTCTCCGGTAACAGTCTCGATGGTTTCAGAACCTATAAAAATGAACCAGGATCATGGTCTGTAAACGGTGGCGTTATCTGCAGTGAAAAGCCTGTTACAAACCACAACCCCGATCTTATTACCAACGATGAATACGAAAATTTTGAACTGGCGGTTGACTGGAAAATATCCCCGCAGGGCAACAGCGGCATTATGTACATGGTAACAGAGCAATACGATGCGGCTTATGAAAGTGGCCCCGAGTACCAGTTAATCGATGATAAAGGCTTCCCCGAAAAAATTCAGGACTGGCAAACAACAGGTGCCGCTTATGCTATAAAGCCTCCGGCACTCTACGCCGCAAATACTCCGGGCGAATGGAACCACACGGTGATCATTGTAAACAAAGGCCATGTAGAGCACTGGCTTAACGGACAAAAAGTTGTGGAGTATGAACTTTGGAGCGATGCCTGGAAAAAAGCGAAAGGCGAAGGCAAATGGAAAGATGATGCTGGTTACGGAATGTCTAAAACCGGGCATATTGCGTTCCAGGCTTCGCACAGCAATGTAAGCAACACCGGCGTATGCTTTAAAAATGTAAAAATTAAACTGCTGTAAATTATTTTTTAAAACCATTGTGAACCCGGCATCAGTTCTTTATTGAACTTCTGTTGCGTCGCACTCTTGTACGTTTGGATCAAAAATGAACAAGTCCGAAAGTCAGGAAAGTCAGGAAGACGGAAAGCCAAACGATCTGTAATTTTCTTTCGGACTTTCGGTCTTCGGACTTGCCGACTTTCTTGTTGCAGTCCAAGTGTGCGACGCAAGGAACGATCAATAGAATTACATCTGCCCGGTTCCCAAAAACTTACAATATAAAATTTCTGTTCGCTTAACTTTCTTATAATTTTATACATTCCATTTCTTGAATGAGTAACTGTTATGAAGCTTGCCGCGGTTGTTTTATTTGCTTTCTCAATCTTTGGCTATAATAAATTATACGCCCAGCGCTGCGATACAATTACCTACCAATCCATGTATTGGACAGACGGCTTTAGCGGCCTTTTTCCACAAAAAATATTTGTATCGGCAGATAATATATTTACAACCGGAATAAGCGCTCCTCTTAATACCGAACGGCCTGAAGCCGGTGAAGTAATGCTTACAAAACTAACCGCAAGAGGCACCCCGCTTTGGTGTAAAAATATTGGCAACTCGGGTTTGCCTTTTCAAAATGACGACTTTGCACAGGATGCTATAAAAACAAATGATGGGGGCTTTGTTTTTGCAGGAAATACTCAGGCCGATAATAACAGTCATTACGATGGCTGGCTGGCAAAAATTGATGCTAACGGAAAAGTTGTGTGGACTGAAATTTTTGATTCGCAGGCCAGCCGGCTTTTTAAAGTAATACAGTTAAGCGATGGAAGCTTTGCTGCTATTGGTGTATCGTATACCAACTTCGAATACGATGGTTATGGTAATACTACTAAAGTTTACAACAACGAAGCATATATTGTTCATGTGGATAAAGATGGCAAATTGCTATGGTCAAGGTCTTTTTTTTCGAAACAAATCAACGCCCTCTTTTCTATAACGCAGTTGCAGGATGGCAACCTTGTTATACTGGGCGAAACAAAAGATAATGGAATAACAGATCCCTGGTTTAGGTATATGGCAAAAGTTGATTTTACAACAGGCAAATTTATATGGACCAATGGCTATCAATATCCGGAGACTGGTTACTGGCAGCCTGATGTAAAAGAAATGCCCGATGGCAGAATTTGTATACACAACGGAAGTAATGTGAGCTATTTTGATGAAAACGGAAATGCTTTAAAAAATATCTTTTTTACGGTTGCAGATAATTCCTGGGACGGGCAATTTGTAAGGTATATTGGCACGGGCTTGCCGGGTGAAGATTACTATTATGCATTCAAATTCAGGTACGTTTATTTGTTTAAAATAAAGAATGATTCTGCGGTAATATGGGCACATACCTATTCGGTTAAATCATTGCCGGGTTCCATTACAGAAATGCGGGATGTAGTTATGGCAAACAATAGCTTTTACATGAATGTAGAAATACAAACGCAGGATTTTCCTAACGCCGGTAGTAATTATTATCCTTACCTGCTAAAAACTGACGCAGAAGGCAATACCCCATGCGCCGATACTTTTTCAACAGCATTTAAATTTTCAAGCCCTGATGTTATGGGCAATTTTGCCATCTCATTTACAGATAACGGCTCTCCGCTAAAGCCTTTTTTTCGCGGCCTGCATTCGAATGACAATTCGCCGCACCAGGCCAAAGATTGTTATCAATTCAGTTGCTGCACCGATACACTTATGTATAAGAACGCCTCGCTTTGCGAAGGCAGCAGTTATACACTCCCAGATGGAAATACTGTTTCAGCAGCAGGCGTTTACCCCACCGCTTTTAAAACTTTCAAAGGCTGCGATAGTGTAATTTTTACAACCGTAAACCTGCAACAAAAAGTAAAGATTTCTTTGGGGAATGATACCTGTTTTGCAAACTCAAATCCCATCACGTATAAATTATCTTTTCCACAACAGGTACAATACCAATGGCAGGATGGCTCCGCAGATTCAATGTATGCCATTACTAAACCAGGGCAATATTGGGTTAAGGTTTCCACCGCCTGCAACAGTTCTGCAGATACCGTGGTGGTGTTCAGCAACTGCGATTTTCCTGTTTACATCCCCAGCGCTTTTACACCCAACAACGATGGACGCAACGATGTTTTTCGGGTGCTCAATTTTCATAACCAGCATTTATTAAACATAAGTATTTACAATAGATTTGGTCAAAAGATTTTCATTACCGCAGATCCTGCTAAAGGTTGGGATGGAATAGCAAACGGAACCATGCAGCAAACCGGCACTTACATTTACATAGTTAAATACAACGATATTGCCGGTCATTATCATGAACAAAAAGGAACGGTAGTTTTAATAAGATAATTTGCCGGTATTATCAATGTTTATTTAAATACAGTATGTTCCCGGCATTTGAAACACTTATGAGGCTTCTGTTGCGTCGCACACTTGTACATTCGGATATTTTATTCAGCATTTACCAAAGCAAAGATTGAAGCGGATGTTTTACCGCAGAGAAAAGAGAGACGCAAGGGAAAAACACTATTGATTTTCTTTGCGCATGTAGAATAGTTTTACATGATCGAAGATATAGTACATCACATCTTCGTCGCTGGTATTTTTACGCAACCAATCATACTCCGGCCTGTATAAATTAATGAACTGCTGCAAAGTATCTCCGGTAAAGCCTGTGTATTGCTGAACAGTTTCTCTTGAAAACCTGTAGTTGATATATGCATCTTTTTCATGCTCGTCTTCTAACTTATATCTCTGCCTTTTACTCTTTTGAAACTTACTGAAATAATCAAGATTTACCACCATGCCCTGCCCATATTTTTCCGCTGTAGCCAGTTTTCTTTTTGGTCTAACAAGATCGGTTAAAAATTCCTGTCTACGTATCATACTGTCCTGTTGGTATTTCGAATAGCCTTTTGCAGTAACGGTTACAGCGGCAAGTTCATGAACCAACGGTGCCATATAAATGATCAGCGTATCCTGCAATAAACTGGTGTAAAGGAATGTTCTGAAATGATAATTATCAGCATTTAAAAAAAGTAGATCATTTATTCCGGTGTACATTGAAAATATTCCACTGGCATTTGTTGTTACAACTTTAGTAGTATTTGTATTGGTGATTTGAGCATTGGTAATTGGCGAATAAGTGATACTATCCAACACATAACCATACACCATTCTTTTTTGCGCAGTTGCATATATTGTTGTCAAGCTTAGCAGAAATATCATCAACAAATAAGTACATTGCTTTGTGTATTTTTTTTGCAGTTTTATAATACAGAAGTATAAATAAGTCATCGTGCAATTGTATTTTTCCATAGCAAATTAGCAATTGTACAATAGCAGGGTTTGTTAATAATTTTATGTACCGGGCTTAAGAATTACTATGAAGCATTCTTGCGTCGCACACTTGTACGCCATAGCCTTGAGCGGCGGCGTACTTGTACGTTTGGATTATGAATTGGGCTTTTTAAAGGAGCGGTATATTTAACTGAAGGATCCGAAGGTTTGGACAGAGAGACGCAAATGTTTTTGGTATAGCGGAAAAGCCGTTTTTGGGTGATGGAGAAATGATTTTCAGTTAGTGGAGAAATGATTTATGAGTGAAGGGAGATATTTTTTGGTTAGTGGAGAAATATTTTTTGGTAGCAGAGAAGTTGCTTTTTGGTAGCAGAGAAATGATTCTTATGTGGTTGAAAAGTAATTTTCTGGCGATAGAGTAATTGCCTGTTTTAAGCAGAGAAATAATTTATGGATAATAGAGAAGTTATTTATGGGTAACAGAGAAATGATTTATTGGTGGCAGAGAAATGATTTATGGGTAATTATGGCATAAAATAAGGGGAAAACATGCCATTTTTTGAAGAAAATAAATTTCATTTTTTTTAAATAAAATATTATTTTGGAATTGCAAATATTGCATTAACACCAAATCTACCAAAAAATGGCAAAACCTATTGTGGCTGAGTACAAATGTACACAGCAAGAACTCTACAGCATAAGTGACACTGTTTACAACAACTTAGAAGACAATTTACCAACTTTTGCGGCCTACAAATCGAAGTATGATGCTGGCTTTGTTGCGGCATTGAAGGCTAACCGAAAGGCTGCAATGGACCTGCCGGATGTGGAGGCAAGGAACACTACATCTGAAACACTGAGGCTGGAGCTAAGCCCGTTGGGCAATAACTGTAGAAGCTATTTCCAGACTTTGAAGGGGTATATTAAGGATGCTTTTCCGGAAGACCAGCAGAAGACCAAATATGATGCAGCCGGGCAAAAGAAATATGCTGCGGCTGCAAATGAAAACTGGGAGGAACTGACGGGGATGAACACAAGCATGAATGATTTTATAACCACCAACATGGTTGTATTAACTACGAAAGGTTTTATGCCTGCTACATTTGTAACCAATGTAACTACGGCAATACAGGCTTTTGCAGATAAATACAGTGAATTTAAACTTGCACGGCAAACGCCCCCGCTAACTGCAAAAAAACTTACTGCCAATAACCTGCTTAATAAGGATGTAACCGACCTGTGTGCGGAGGGACAGTTGGTTTACAGGAATGATGCAGAAATGAAACAACTGTTTGTGTTTGCGACGGTTAAGGATTTGGTTTCACCGCCGGGGAGTGCAAGTTTAAAAACCGCGATTAAAAAGAGCGGTGCGAATACAGTGATACCGAATGCAAAGGTTACTATACAGACTGAGGGTGGTGTGGCGATGGTGGCGATAAGCGGGGAGGATGGTACTGCTGTACATGATAAAATTGACCCTGGTACTTACAACTGTACCGTGGAAGCTGAGGGTATGCCGACTGTGAGTTATATAAAGGAAGTAAATACGGGTACTGCGGCAAGGAAGGAAGTATTTGTTTAAAATTAAAAGTGGTTTATGCTTTTATAAAGGCCCTGCAAGTGCGGGGCTTTTTTGTGTTATATCAGCTATGGTATTTCATAGCATCGGCTATTGTGTCACTTGCCGATCTTATCGGCATCCCGATGTTACACTTGAACCGGGGCTTGTACTTTTTGTTTTTTATAGCAATATTGGCTGCGTAACAATATTTTACAATTAACCAAAACTGCTTCTAAAAATGGTTTACGTATAGCCATTTTTGGCTATTGTTTAAACAGAAAAAATAATTCAACTTGCAAACGCAACCAAAACTCAAACCCAATGAGGTTCTTTATAACGATTGTTTGTACCTTTCTATTAAGTGTTTTGTGTCATGCACAAGGCATTGATACGACTGCACTCTCACAACAAAAACAACTTACCCAATCAATTGAAAATATATCTTCTAAATCATTAGCTTCTATTAACGATCAATATACCAAACTCACTACTACCATTGAATCTCAAAGTGAAAAAGTATTAAAGCGCATACAGGATAAAGAAGCCAAACTGCAAAAGAAATTACAAGGTATTGACAGCACAAAAGCCAAAGAATTATTTTCAGACACCAAATCAAAATACCAGGAACTGCAGGCAAAATTAAAATCACCCGTAGATCAAACTATTGCACAACCCCTGAAAGAATATATCCCAGGTATCGATAGCCTGCAAACGTTATTCAAATTTCTGAATCAGCCCAATTCAAAAATACCGGGCATACCTGCAGATAAATTACAACAGGTTCAAGCGGTGAGCAGTCAGTTAAAAGTGCTGCAAACAAGGCTGCAACAGGCAAATGATATACAAAGCTTTATCAGGGAACGGGAAGCCGAGTTAAAAGCATCACTTGCCAATACAGGGCTTGCAAAAGAGTTGACCGGGTATAACAAAGAAGTATTTTATTACCAGCAGCGGTTAACAGAATACAAAACAATATTGCATGATAAAAAGAAGATGCAAGAAAAATTATTGGCTACCGTTAGAGACTTACCTGTATTTCAAAAGTTTATGCAGCAGCATAGTTATTTAGCCCAACTGTTCAGGATGCCTGAGAATTATGGCACGCCGCAGGCATTGGTTGGGTTACAAACAAGAGCCAGTACTCAACAACAATTGCAGCAGCGTTTAGGTAATATCAGCGCTTCCGGTGGGGGTATGAATCCTCAACAGTATATGCAACAGCAGATTGGAGCAGCACAACAACAAATGAGTGTCTTAAAAGATAAGCTCAACAAATTAGGCGGTGGAAGCAGTGATATGACCATGCCTGATTTTAAATCAAATAACCAGCATATAAAATCATTTTTACATAGGCTTGAATACGGCTTTAATGTACAAAGCGAAAAGAGCCGCTATCTGCTGCCTGTTACCAGTGATATAGCATTAACAGTGGGCTATAAGTTGAATGATAAAAGTATTATTGGAATTGGTGCCAGTTACAAACTGGGTTGGGGAAACGGGTTAAGCAATATCCATTTTACCAGTGAAGGCATAGGCCTGCGCAGCTATACCGATATTAAGCTCAAAGGAAGTATCTGGATCACCGGCGGTCTTGAATATAATTACCTGCAACGGTTTAATGATCTTTCTTACTTGAAGAATATTGATGTGTGGCAACGCAGTGCTTTAATTGGGTTAAGTAAAAAATATAAAGCAGGGAAGAAGAACGGCAATATGCAGGTGCTGTATGATTTTTTGGCTGCAAGGGAAGTGCCTGCAGGGCAATCTTTAAAATTTAGAATTGGGTATACATTTTAAAATAAACCACAATTAATGAAACAAAAGTTTATCAATTTGGTGATAGTAAGTAACCTTTTATTGGTGTTGCATAGCATCGCTCAAACCACTCCCGGTTTAAAAAAATTTACACCTCCTTCACCAAATGCTGCCGCGCTGGGAAAATATGGGGATATTCCGGTAGGTCTTTATACAGGCATCCCAAGCATAAATATTCCGATATACACCTTAAAAGGTAGGGAGCTTGAATTGCCAATTAATCTTTCTTACCATGCAGGGGGTATAAAAGTTGAAGAGATCGCTTCTTGGGTTGGGATAGGGTGGAGTTTAAATGCGGGCGGTGTAATAACCAGAAGTGTGAGGGGGTTTCCGGATGATGTTTCCACTGGCTATTTTAATACAAGGAATACCATTGTTCCTTTAGCCAAAAAATATATAGCGAACCTTAACCCTACAACAAGTTATTTAAGTGATGCAGGAAATGCCGACCCGGCAGATTTACAGATGTTAAACCAGGTAAAAGACCAGATAACTGATGCAGAGCCTGATATTTTTTATTTCAATTTTGGAAAATACTCAGGAAAATTTTTCATGAACGAAAGCGGGCAGTTTGTTGTTTCCCCACTTGAAGCGCTTAAAATAGAATATCAATACATTTCAGGTATAAATGCCAATCAAATTGCAAGGTGGACCCTGACTACTCCAGATGGCGTAAAATATGTGTTTGGCAATTCATTAGACGGGCAAAAAACAGCTATTGAAAAAAATGATAATGCAGCACAAACAGGGATAACCACTACTGGTTGGTATTTGGTAGAAATATACAGCCCCAATAATGATTTAATAACTTTTGATTATAATACCATTTCTTATAATTATAATAATAAATCTGCGGAGACGGTAAACCTCATTTTGGGCGAAAGCGGTTCTCAGCCACCAGCCCATTTGCCCTCTTTTGATAAGAATGTAGTTACTAACTTTATGACCGTTCCCAAGCTAAAGTCTATAACATCTGCCATTGGGAAAATCACTTTCGATGTTACGGCAAGAAGAACGGATTTGCCGGGTGATAGCAGTTTGAATGCCGTTAATATATTTAGCAATCTTGATTTAAATAATCCACTACGGAAGTTTGTTTTTTATTATGATTACGCAAACGGGGGCCGTCTAACTTTAGACAGCCTTGCAGAGCTTTCAGCTACCAATACAACATCAGGCAATAAATATAAATTTGAGTATAATGCAACACAACTTCCCAATC
>Ga0116186_1004109_pt1 | contig 11976 bp, 10 predicted proteins | sample AD_JPNNA4_MetaG_FD_89806 | JGI IMG/M metagenome (GOLD analysis project Ga0116186, IMG submission 89806) | Active sludge microbial communities of municipal wastewater-treating anaerobic digesters from Japan - AD_JPNNA4_MetaG | ecosystem: Engineered > Bioreactor > Anaerobic > Digestate | place...
GGCGGTGTCGTCGGCGTGCCGCGCCCGGCCTTCGAGGTCGTCGGCGACCTGCTGGAAGGCGGCCTTGACCGACTCCAAGCCAGCCTCCGCGTCCGACTCGGCCGGCTCGTTGGTCGGCGGCTTCACCGCCGGCGCGACCTGGACGACCGGCCCGTATGCCGTGCCGGGGCTCACGCCAATGCCCAGTCTCGTCTCGGGCCCGTTCGCAGGCGTGGTCCCCGGCTCGGCCATCGGGCTCACTCCGCGTCGAGGTCGCGAGAGAGCAGGGCGACCAGGGTCTCGAGGGCCTCGTCGGCCCCGTCGCCCTCAGCCGTGAGGACGACCTCCTCGCCGTGCTTTGCGCCGAGGGCCATGACGCCCAGGATGCTCGTCGCGTCGACGGCGTCCTCACCGGGGCGCCCGATCTCGACGTCGAGCCCGGTGTCCGAGGCTGCCTCCACGAACATGGCGGCCGGGCGGGCGTGCAGGCCGACGGACGAGGCGATGGTGACGGTACGACTGGCCATGACTGGCTCCTCTTTCGTGGGTGATGACGTCGGTGACGCCGGGGTGGGTGTTGGAGCTGGTGGTTGGACTGAGCCTGTCAGGCGAGGGTGTCGGCGGCAACCACTGAGTCAGCAGCGCCGGTGCGGGACTTCAGGACGACGACGATGAGCGCCATGACCAGAACCCCGACAAGGAGCGCCACAAGGAACATCAGGAAGTTGCCGATGAGCGGCAGCACCCAGATGCCGCCGTGCGGGGCCCGCAGGCTGGCACCGAAGACCATGGAGAGGGCACCGGTGATCGCCGAGCCGACGACCGAGGAGGCGATGATGCGCACGGGGTCCGCGGCCGCGAACGGGATCGCGCCCTCGGAGATGAACGAGGCACCGAGCAGCCAGGCCGCCTTGCCGTTCTCGCGCTCCGGTTCGGTGAAGAGCTTGGGACGCACGGTCGTGGCGAGGGCCATGGCAAGAGGCGCGACCATGCCCGCAGCCATAACCGCGGCCATGATCTTCAGCTGCGGCGAGTCCGTCGCAGTGCCCGCTCCGGCGAGACCAGCGGTGGCGAAGAAGTAGGCCGTCTTGTTGACCGGTCCGCCGAGGTCAAAGCCCATCATCGCCCCGAGGATGAGGCCGAGGACGAGCGCGCTGCCACCGGACATGCCCTCGAGCCAACCGTTGAGACCCTTCATGAGCGCCGCGATCGGACGACCCAGCAGGGTGATGAAGAGTCCGGCAGAGACGAAGAGTGAGAGCAGGGGGATGACGACGACCGGCATGACGCCGCGGACTCCCTTGGGCACATTCCAGCCTGCGATCCAACGAGCAATGAGGCCGCCGAGGATGCCGGTGACGATGCCGCCGAGGAAGCCGGCGCTCATGGCGTTGGCGATGAAGCCACCGACGATGCCGGGCACCAGGCCGGGGCGATCGGCGATCGCGAAGGCGATGAAGCCGGACAGGATCGGCACGAGGAAGCCGAAGGCCGCTCCACCGATGACGAACATCAGGGCTGCCCAGGACGTGATCGTCAGCGGGTTGAAGTTGTTGACGATGTCGTAGGCACCCTCCTTGCCGATGCCGTACTTGACGATCTCGACCGGGCCGTCCTCGCCGAAGGCGAAGTTGGAGAGCATGAAGCCCAGGGCGATGAGGATTCCACCCGCGGCGACGAACGGGATCATGTAGGAGACACCGGTCATCAGCCACTGACGGATCCGCGTGCCCAGCGGCGCCTCGGAGTCGACCTTGCTGGCGAGCCCACCGCCGCCACCGGCTGCAGCTCCGGCAGCGACCGTGGCCACCGACCCGGGGTTGGCACGGTGCGCTGCGGCGGCCGTCGCGGCCTCCTCGATCAGTTGCGGACCGTCGCTGATGCCCTTCTTCACGCCCACGTCGATGACCGGCTTCCCGGCGAAGCGGGAGATGTCCTTGACCGGGAGATCGTGGGCGAAGATCACGGCATCGGCGGCCTCGATCTCCGCACGAGACAACGGAGTTGAACCCGCCGACCCCTGGGTCTCCACCTTCATGGTGTGACCGGCGGCCTTGGCGGCGTTCTCCAGGGACTCCGCCGCCATGTAGGTGTGGGCGATGCCGGTCGGGCAGGAGGTCACGCCGACGAGGGTGAGACCACGATGCGCATCCGTGTCGGACGTCGATGCCGGGGCTGCAGTCGCCGTCCCGTCACCCGACGCCGCGTTGGCGACCGTCGCCGCCACGGCACCACCTGCGGCCCCAGCAACTGCCGGGCCAGCGGCCGCCGCAGCCTCAGCGGCAGGCGCGGGGTCCAGCGCCACCTCGGCGTTGACGATGTCCACGACCTCAGCCGGGGTCGTCGCGGCCATGAGTGCCGCCTTGAAGTCCTTCTTCATGAGTGCCCGAGCCAGCTTGGGCAGCATCTGCATGTGCGCGTCGCCGCCGCCCTCGGGCGCGGCGATGAGGAAGACGAGCTTGGCCGGGCCGTCCTTCGCGCCCCAGTCGATGCCGTCAACCGCGCGACCGAAGACGAGCGAGGGCTCGGTGATCGCGGCGCTCCGAGCGTGCGGGATGCCGATGCCGCCGGGCAGGCCGGTCGCCATCTTGGCCTCGCGGGCCCGGACATCGGCGAGGAAGACCTCGATGTCGGTGCAGCGACCGCTCTCGACGAGACGCTGCGCGAGCAGCGTGGTCGCCTCGTGGCGGTCTGGCGCCGACAGGTCGAGGACGACCTGCTCTTCGGTGATGAGTGACATGTGGTGGTCCCCTTTCGGGATGGGTGGGAGCGGGTCAGCCAGCGAGAGCGCGGCTGAAGTCGGGGGTCGTGGTCAATTCGACGGGTATGCCGTGGAGGTCGGTCGGCGTGGGCACTTCGCTTCCCGGGAGGGTCACCGCTGCGGCACCCCAGGTGACGGCCGCGGACAGCGCCTCGGGGGCACTCGCTCCGGTGGAGAGCGCGTGGAGCAGACCGGCGAGCATGCAGTCACCCGCGGCCACCGTGGACAGGGGCTTGGTGATCGTGGCCTTGGCATGGAGGACCTCCTCGGCGGTCACGAGGAGCGCCCCGTCACCGCCGAGGCTTACCGCGACCGTCTCGATCCCTTGCGCCACAAGGTCTTTCGCGGCATCGCGGACGTCGCCAAGGGTCGGCAGGGAGCGCTCGACGAGTTCCTCGAGCTCCTCGTGGTTGGGCTTGATGAGGTGCGGGAGGGCTGCCACGGCCGCCTTCATCGACGCCCCGCTCGAATCGATCGCCACGCGCAAGCCGCGCTCGCGAGCGCGACCCACGAGCACGGCATACAACTCGGTGGGGGCGCCGGGCGGAAGGCTGCCGCACCCGACGACCCAGCCACCCTCGCTCGCCGCGTCCACGGTCGCGTCGAGGAGAGCGTCGACGTCGGCGGGCGTGAGGGTCGGGCCGGGCTCGTTGAGCTTGGTCGTCGTGCCGTCGGGCTCGAGGACGCTGATGTTCATGCGGAGCGAGCCCTCGACCGGCACCGTGCTCGACGGGACCGATGCATCGCTCAGCAGGTCGGCCATGAGGTGCCCCTCCGGCCCCCCCGACGGGAAGACCGCGAGGGACTCACCGCCCTGCGCGATGATCGCGCGCGAGACGTTGACGCCCTTGCCGCCGGCGTCGATCCGGCTCGATGTGGCGCGGATGACCTGGCCGCGGTCGAGCGCGGGGATGGTGATGGCTCGGTCGATGCTCGGGTTGGGGGTGAGGGTGACGATCATGCGAGGACGACCTCCGGTCCGGTGGCGCGAATCTCCTCGGCGACCTCGTCGGCGAGGGAGTCATCGGTGATGAGCAGGTCCAGGCGAGCCAGGTCGCCGAAGCGGTGCAGGTGGTCCTCGCCGGCCTTGGTGGAGTCGGCGAGACAGATGGTGCGGCGGGCAGCGGCCATGAGGGCGATCTTGACCTCGGCCTCGGCCTGGTCGGGAGTGGTGAGGCCGCGGGACGCGGAGAAGCCGTTGGTGCCGAGGAAGGCGACATCGGCGCAGATGGACGTGAGCGGGTCGGTCGCCCAGGCTCCGACCGACGCAGCGGTGATGCCCCGCACGCGACCACCCAGGACATAGAGGGTGATGCCCGGGCGGTGGGCGAGTGCCGCAGCCGCGGGGATGCTGTTGGTGACGATCGTGAGGTCGATGTCTGGCGGCAGGAGTTCGACGAGGGCCTGGGTCGTCGAGCCGCCGTCGAGAAGGACGGTGCCGTTGACGGGGAGCTCCTCGAGGGCGCGGGCAGCGATCCGGCGCTTGACGTCGGCGAGGTGGCCGACGCGGGTGCCGAGGTCGGGTTCGAGTGAGAGGCGCTCGACCGGGATCGCTCCCCCATGCACTCGTCGGAGGGAGCCACGGCGCTCGAGGACGGTGAGGTCGCGGCGGACGGTCTCGGCGGTCACCCCGAGGTCCTCCGCCAGGGCCACCACCTCGACCCGGCCCGCGGCACGCGCGACGGCGAGGATCTGCTGCTGCCGCTCCGCTGCGTACACGGGATCCGCCCTCTCGCTCGATGGGAGCACCAGTGTGGTGCTGCACACATCAAAGCAGCACGGTGAACCACATGTAAAGCGATTCGGGCATTTGTTTTACTGTTTTTTACCTGCTTGTGTTGATTCATGCCCGGTTTGCGCCGCCTTGTCTGGTGGGTCGCCAGCGGCGAGGTCACTTCTCGGCGACGGCGAAGAGTCGCCGGAAGGGCAGGACCACGCCGTGCTCGGTGCGCGGGTAGGCCTCCTGCAGCGCCGCTCCGTAGTCCTCGAGGTAGGCCGCCCGCTCCGACTCGTCGGTGAGCGCCTGGAGCACCGGGCGCAGCCCCGTGCCGGAAACCCAGTCGAGCACCGGGTTGTCGCTGCGGGCCTCCGGGTCGAGGACCTGGAGGTAGGTCGTCTCCCAGACATCGGCCCGTACACCGGCGGAGAGCAGCGTCTCCAAGTAGTCACCGACGTCGTCACTGCGCGGTCGGCGCAGCGCATCGAGGATCGCATCGCTGCGGGGGTGCCTCAGGCCGGCCTCCCTCATGAGCACATGGCTGGGCGCCGAGAAGTTGCCGGGCACCTGCATCGCGAACCAGCCACCCTCCGGCAGCGCGTCCAACCAGGGCGTGATGAGGTCGCGGTGGCCATCGATCCACTGCAGGGCCGCATTGGTGACCAGCACATCAATGGGCGCTCCGATCGACGACGGATCCCACTGCGCGATGTCACCCAGAACCCATTCGACGCGGCCCTCCACATCGAGTTCGCGGGCGGCCACGAGCATGTCCTCGCTCGAGTCGACCCCGACGATGCGGGCGCCCGGCCAGCGCTGCGCGAGGAGGAGCGTCGCCGGGCCGTTGCCACACCCGAGATCGACAACGACCTCGGGCGCATCGGTCCCGATGCGGGCGATGAGGTCGAGGAAGGGTCGCGTCCGTTCGTCGCCAAACCGGGCGTATGCCGTGGGGTCCCATTGCATGGCCATGGCCACCATGGTCGTCGTGGAAATATCTTGATGTCAAGATACTTGATGAGAGTATTCTTGACGCATGCCCACCGCGTCCGGTCGTCCGGATCTCGCCGATCAGCACGATGACGTCGACCAGATCGTCGCGGCCTGGCGGCGTGAACGGCCCGATCTCGACGTGACCCCCTTGGAAGTCCTGTCCCGGATCTCGCGACTGGCCCGCCGATTGGACCTGGCCCGCGGCACCGCCTTCGCCGAGCAGCACCTCGAGGGCTGGGAGTTCGACGTCCTGTCGGCACTGCGTCGCGCAGGCGCGCCCTACCAACTCTCCCCCGGCTCCCTCGTCGCCCAGACCCTCGTCACGAGCGGCACGATGACCAATCGGGTGGACCGCCTGGCGGCCCGCGGCTTCGTCGAGCGCCAGCCTTCGTCCACGGATCGTCGAGGCGTGATCGTCCGGCTCACCCCGCTCGGCCTGCGCAGCGTCGATGCGGCCATGGAAGAACTCCTCGCCCATGAGCATGACATCCTGAGCGGCCTCGATGTCTCGGAGCGCACGGCCCTGACGTCCGCACTGCGACGGATCCTCGGCCCGCTCGAATCCTGACGGGCTGCCGCTCAGCCTCAGCCGGTGATCTCAGCGGCTTCGAGCCACTCGAGTTCGAGGCCCTCTCGCTCGTCGACGATCTCGCGCAACTCACGGTTCAACTCCAGCGCACGCGCGTGATCGGCGGCAGCCTCGGCCATCGCCGCATGGAGGCGTTCCTCACGCTGGGCCAGCCGGGACAGCTGCTTCTCCACGCGGGCCATGACCTTGCGCGCTTCCCGGATCTCCACTTGAGAGTGCACGACTTGCCGGAGATCTGAGCCAAGCACCGGCAAGTCGTGCACTCTCAAGTTGCTGGGGGAAGCGGGTGCCGAAAGTGCTCGGCCGCCGACCCCACTGGCCCGCAACCCGAGGTATTCGTCCACGCCACCGATGAGCTCCCTCACCTTGCCGTCACCCATGAGAGCAACCTGCCGGTCGCAGACCCGCTCGAGCAGATAGCGGTCGTGGGAGACGACGACGAGCGTGCCGGCCCAGCCGTCGAGCACATCTTCCAAGGAGGTGAGGGTCTCGATGTCGAGGTCGTTGGTGGGTTCGTCGAGGAGGAGGACGTTGGGCTCGTCCATGAGGAGGCGCAGGATCTGCAGGCGGCGTCGCTCACCACCGGAGAGGTCGCTCACCCGCGTCTGCTGGCGCGGCCCAGGGAAGCCGAGGCGCTTGGCCAGGCTCGAGGCCGAGACCTCCTTGCCGCCGAGCATCGTGTATTCGCGGACCTCGGCGACGGCATCGATGACCCGGACCCCGGCGAGACGATCGAGCTCGCGGACCTCCTGGGTCAGATGTCCGATCCGAACCGTCACGCCCTCCTTGCGCTTGCCGGAGGAGAGACCGAGCTCGCCGGCAAGGACGCGGAGGAGGGTGGACTTGCCGGAGCCGTTGACGCCGACGATGCCGAGGCGTTCTCCCGGTGCCAGATGCCACGTGACCCGGTCGAGCAACGGCCGCCCACATATGTCGACCGAGGCGTCGTGCAGGTCGATGACGTCCTTGCCGAGCCGTGAGGTCGCGAAGGACATCAACTCGACGTCGTCACGGGGCGCGGGCTCGTCGGCGATCAACTCGTTGGCTGCCTCGATCCGGAACTTCGGCTTCGAGGTCCGCGCCGGAGCGCCGCGCCGCAACCACGCCAACTCCTTGCGGAGGAGGTTGTCGCGCCGCTCGGCGCTCACCCTCGCCATCCGCTCCCGCTCGGCTTTCGCGAGCACGTATGCCGCGTAGCCGCCGTCGAAGCCGTTCACCTGGCCGTCGACAACCTCCCACGTGCGCGTGGCCACCTCGTCGAGGAACCACCGGTCGTGAGTGATGGTCACCAGGGCATGGGTCGGCCGCGCGCGGTGCTCGACCAGATGCCGGGCCAGCCAGGCCACGCCCTCGACATCGAGGTGGTTGGTGGGTTCGTCGAGGAGGAGCACGTCCGGGTCCTCGACGAGGAGTCGCGCCAACGCCAGTCGTCGCCGCTCACCGCCCGACTTCGAACCGACCTCGGACTCCAGCCCTCCGACACCGGCTGCGTCGTCACCTCCGAGCAGCCCGGCCACGACATCGCGGATACGGGGCACGCCCATCCACTCGTGGTCGGCCCGGTCGCCGAGGACGATCGACCGGACGGTGTCGTCGGGCGCAAAGGCATCGGCCTGTCGGAGGAAACCGATCGTCGTGCCACCCGCCGTGGCGACGCGCCCCGACTCCACGGCCCGATCGCCGGCGAGGACCCGCATCAGGGTCGTCTTGCCACCGCCGTTGCGGCCGACGATGCCGATCCGGTCACCACCGCCGACGCCGAGGGAGACACCGTCGAGGACCTGGTCGGTGCCGAGGGCGAGCGAGGCACGCTCGACCGAGATGAGATTGGCCATCGTTGTCGTGGGGCTTCAGTCGACCGGGGCGGGGATGACGTGCGCGCCGTGCACCGGGCCGGATGCCCGTCGCACATCCCCCACAACTCCGGACGCGGTCAGGGCGATGGCGAGGTCGAGCCCGGCTTCCTTGCCCTCGACGAGGAAGGCCACGGTCGGCCCGGATCCGGAGACGATCCCACCGAGTGCGCCGTATTCGACACCAGCAGCCAACACGTCCGCCAAGCCAGGGCGCAGCGAGATGGCGGCCGCCTGGAGGTCGTTGCGCAGATGGGGGGCGAGTTCGCGGGGGTCCCCGGAGCGGAGAGCCGCCATGAGCTCCGGCGAAGGCGAGGGCTCGGCAACGGGACCGTCACCACGCAAGCGATCGCACTCGGCATACACAGCCGGTGTCGAGAGCCCCTGGGAGCCGAGCCCGAAGACCCAATGAAATTTGCCGCGGGCGAGTGCGGGAGCAAGTCGCTCACCCCGGCCACTGCCGACCGCCGTGCCGCCGGAGATGAGGAAGGGCACGTCGCTGCCGATCTCGGCTGCTGCGGACTCGAGTTCGTCCTTGGCCAGGCCAAGACCCCACAGTCGGTCGCACCCGACCAGGGCAGCCGCAGCGTCGGCTGATCCCCCGGCCATGCCGCCGGCGACCGGGATGTCCTTGCGGATGGTGAGGTGCACCGCGGTCTCGATGCCCGCGCGCTCGGCGAGCAACATCGCGGCGCGGACCGCGAGGTTGTCCTTGGTCGCGGGCACGCCCATGGCCAGCGGACCGGTCACGGTGCAGCCGAACTCGTCTGCTTCGGCCACGGTCACGTCGTCGTGCAGGCTCACGGCTTGGAAGACGGTCGACAGCGAGTGATAGCCGTCCTCGCGCAACGGCCCGACGAGCAACTCCAGATTGACCTTGGCCGGCACGCGAACGGTCACGGGCATGGCGTCCGTGTGTGCCGAAGTCATGGCAGCACCCTATGGGGAAGACCGCCAGCGTGCGTCAAGCAGGAAGGACTGACGGTGCTGATGCCGTCGCGGCAGCGCTCGCGATCCGGGCGAAATCCTCGATGCCCAGTCGCTCGCCCCGAAGGGTCGGATCGACGCCGGCAGCCCGGAGGAAGCGCTCGGCCTCGGGGGCCGAGCCGGCCCACGAGGCGAGGGCAGCACGCAGGGTCTTGCGCCGCTGGGCGAAGGCCGCGTCGATGACGGCGAAGACCTGCTCGCGGGTGGCCGTGGCCTCGGGCTCGGGGCGGCGCTGGAAGGACACCAAACCCGAGTCGACATTGGGGACAGGCCAGAAGACCGAGCGGGGCACGAGCCCGGCAAGGCGCACCTCGGCATACCAGGCCGCCTTGGCGCTCGGCACGCCATAGGTCTTGTTGCCCGGCGGCGCCGCGAGCCGCTCGGCCACCTCCAGTTGGACCATGACCAGGATCCGCTCGATGCTCGGGAAGAGCTCGAGGAAGCGCAGGACGACGGGCACCGAGACGTTGTAGGGCAGGTTGGCCACCAGCGCGGTCGGCGGCGGCCTGTCGCCCGCTGAGGCCGCTGCCGCCTCTGACCCCATGACCGCGGCTGGCGGCACCTGGAGGGCGTCGGCCTGCACGACGGTGAGCCGATGCACCAGACCCGGAGCGATCGACGCCACCGTCTCCGGGAGCGCGCTCGCCAGATTGGGGTCGACCTCGATCGCGGTCACGTGCGCCACCGCCGGGAGCAGGGCGAGGGTGAGCGAGCCGAGGCCGGGCCCGATCTCGATGACATGGTCGTCCGGCCCGACGCCGGCCACGCGCACGATTCGTGTGACCGTGTTGGCGTCGATGACGAAGTTCTGGCCCCACTGCTTGGTCGGACGCACGCCGAGGCGATCGGCGAGCGCGCGGATCTGCGCGGCGCCGAGGAGGGCCGAGTCGGACATGGCGTCAGCCTACGATCCGCGTCCGCCCGGGCCACGCGAAGACGCCCCGACCGCTGGGCCGGGGCGTCTTCATTTGGCGTATGCCGTGGGGCTGGCTTGGCGAGCCCGAGCCGAAGCCGAAGGACGTCAGCCCTTGCAACTCCACTGGTTCAGGCCCGAGTAGGCGTAGAGCCGGTTGGCCACGGTGATCTGCTGCTCGCGGGTGGCGAGGTCGGCGCGCTGCGCGAAGTCGCCGCCGCCGTTGCCGAGCCAGGTCTGGTACGAGAACTGGAGTCCGCCGTAGTAGCCGTTGCCGGTGTTGATCGACCAGTTTCCGCCGGACTCGCACTGGGCGACGCGGTCCCACATGGCGGCATTGGCCAGGTTGATCCCGGCGCCGGAGGTGTTGCCGGCGTTGTAGACGACCGGCTCGGGGGCCGGACGGGCCTTGGTGCCCTTGGCGACGACCTGGGCCACCGCTTCCTTGACGACGGACGAGCTCTTCTCGGTGCTCGACTCGACGGCGCCATCGACGATGACCTGCTCACGCACCACGCTGCGCTGGCCGACCGTGCCAGCCGTCACGACGCGACTCTGGTCGGTGTAGAGGTTGCCGTCCTGGGTCTCGGTGGTCCCGAAGGCGATGTCCTCGGTCTCGGTGACCTCCTTGACCTCCACCTTGTTGACCACGACGGCCAGGCCGGCGGTGATGGGCGCATCCTTGCCGGGGTTGATCCGGTCCTTGTCCGTGATCGCGACGCCCTCGTCCTGGAGCAGGTCGGCCACGGTGGGAGCAGTCGTCGTGAGGCTCCTGCTCGACCCAGCGACGGTGAGGGTCACGTCCTTGGGGGTGGTGAGGGCGAGGTTGAGGCCCTTGCGGCCGATGGCCTGACTGCGCGACACCGACAGCACGGCGCCATCGGCGCGCAGACCGAGGTCTTTGAGGGCCTGGTCGACCGTGGTCGCGGTCGTCCAGAACTCCTTCTGGACGCCATCGACGGTCACGATCAACTTGCGCGCGAAGCGCACGGTGATCGTGTCCCCGCTCTTGACGGCAGCGTCCACGCTCGGGACGACCTGGTCACGCGAGCTGAGCTCGATGCCCTTGGCCTCGAGGACTCCACCGACCGTGCCGGCCATGGAGCGCACCTGGGTGCTCTGGCCATCGACACTGAGGGTGAGGGACTTGGACTGCGCGAAACCAGCCGCGCCGCCGACGATGGTCAGGACGGCTGCGCCTTGGACGAGCAGGGGCAGGGGTCGAAAGTTCACAACGCTCCGATTTTCGTACTTCCCGGGCATCGTTCCGGGTGAGGTGGAGGGCCGGCCGAGATCGCACGATGACTCGCGTGATCCAGACGCAGGGGAGGCTCTCCGCGTCGAGCCTCCTCCACCACCGTTTGGGGTGGGCCAGAGCCTCGATTCACCCGGGGTCCGACCCCGGCCAACTGATCAACCATGCCGGACCAGAAGTTCAAAGGTCAAGTTTCGATAACGACGCGGTGACGGGCCGCACTTCTCCTTGCCATCTGTGCAAAGTGGGCGAGTCACGGCTGCAGGACGCGGGCGCTCGGACGCGCTGACGGTCACCACGGACCGTAGAGACGCTCCGACGTAGTGCTGATCTCGGCGCACAACTCCGGCACGGAGACCCCCATGACGCGAGCCATCACCCTGACCGTCAGCGGCATGAGGGCCGGCTCGTTGGTCGCCCCTCGGAAAGGGTGCGGCGTCAGATAGGGCGCATCGGTCTCGACGAGCACCCGGTCGAGGGGCGTGACGGCGAGCGCATCGCGCAGGGAGTGGGTGTTCTTGAAGGTGACGGTGCCTGCGAAGGAGAGGTGAAATCCCCGCTCGAGGCAGGCCCTCGCGAAGTTCACATCCCCCGAGAAGCAGTGCATGACGACCGCGTTGGGCGCGCCCTCCTCGTCGAGGATCCGGATGACATCGTCATGACTGTCACGGTCGTGGATCTGCAGGACCTTGCCGAGCCGCTTGGCCAGATCGATGTGCCACCGGAACGAATCCTGTTGCGCCCCAACGCCTTCCGGCCCAGTCCGGAAGTAGTCGAGGCCCGTCTCCCCCACCACCCGAACCCTCGGATGCGTCGCGAGGGTTTCGATCTCCGCGTATGCCGTGTCGAGACTCCCGCTGTCGGCCAACCGGGGTGCCTCGTTGGGGTGGAGAGCCACGCCGCCCAGCATCCCGGCATACGCATCGACC
>Ga0116186_1004122_pt1 | contig 11948 bp, 13 predicted proteins | sample AD_JPNNA4_MetaG_FD_89806 | JGI IMG/M metagenome (GOLD analysis project Ga0116186, IMG submission 89806) | Active sludge microbial communities of municipal wastewater-treating anaerobic digesters from Japan - AD_JPNNA4_MetaG | ecosystem: Engineered > Bioreactor > Anaerobic > Digestate | place...
TCAAATAGCACTACGTTTTCTTCGATTCCTTTTAAGTGAAAAGCAGAAATATACGGTGCACCGGTATAGCAGAATTCACGATATACTTCGTCAGAGAATAGAAATAAATCGTATTTCTTTACTAAATCACGAATTCTATCCATCTCGTTTTGAGTATATAAATATCCTGTTGGGTTATTTGGATTACAGAGCATAATAGCTTTCGTACGTGGTGTTAAAGCTCTTTCAAATTCTTCGATTTTAGGCAATGCAAAACCAGTTTCTATACTAGACCTAACAGGTATCATACGAGCTCCGGTTTCGGTTGTAAATCCGTAATAATTTGAGTAAAAAGGTTCTGGAACTATTACTTCGTCGGCGTAGTTTAAAATGCTATAATACGCAAAACAAATGGCTTCTGAACCACCTGTAGTGATTAAAATATCTTCGTATGAAATATCTATGTTTGCTTGTTTATAGTAATCAGCCAATTTTTTTCGTAAACTCAGGTTTCCGGCCGAAGGAGAATATGAAACATATGAATCGGAAAACTGTTTTACAGCTTCAATGCCACATTGAGGTGTGAGCAAATCGGGTTGTCCGATATTTAAATGAAGTACTTCGACGCCACGTAGTTTTGCAGCATCGGCATATTTTGCTAATTTTCTGATTGGTGAAGGAGGCATAGTAAAGCCTCTGTCTGAAATTTTTGGCATATATGTAACTAATTATTTTTCGCCTAAAACAGGTTTATTAGGATTGGCGGTAACTTCGCCTTCTATTATAAGTATTATTTCTTTATTTACAGCATTTGTATAAACTGTTATTCCTTTTGAAAATCCGCCACTTCGTTTTGTGTCGTAACTCACAGTAATAGATTCGGACGCTCCGGGTGCTATAGCTTGAGTGTTCCATTGAGGAACAGTGCAGCCGCAAGTACTGCGTACATTTGTAATTATTAGTGGTTCTGTACCTGTATTGGTAAATTCAAAATTATACGAAGCTGGTTCTCCGAATGTGATAGTTCCAAATGAATGAGTGGTTTTTGTAAACTCTATATATGGTCCTTTTGTTTGTTTTTTTACCGTTGCGTCAGAAAACGATTGTGAAAATACGTGTGATGCGAACATACACAATATCAGTAATGGTATATGTAAAAAATGTTTCATAACACACAATGTTTTAATAGTTTGTAATTATATTTAAACCAAATGTATACAAAGTATTTTTTTCTTACAGTAAATTTGGATATAAAACAGCACAAATCTAATGTATTATTTTATTTGTTGTATCATTCTTGGCAAAAAAGCGAGAGCTCACGTTTTATCTTTTTGTAAAATTTGCAATCTTTTTGAACAATGATTGTTTTTTAGAATTATGTAAATGTTGTATGTAAAGTTCTATATCGTGTTTCATATCGGTAGCTTGTAAATAGCGCATACTGCAAGCGAGTTTTAACGCATATTCTAAATTTTCATGTGAATATCTGCTTGGTGGTTTTGTAAATACATGTTTATGAGTAGCTTTTTGGATTATAGCAAACAGTTCTTTGGGTATATTCCAATGTTTTTTAAGCGGAAATGCCACTTGTGTATGAAAGAGTAAATCTTTGTTGTCGGTATCAAAAGCCGGTTTACGCGAAAAACATTCGTATAAACAAACCCCTGTGCTATATATATCTGTTACAGTAGTAATTAACATGTCGAATTTTAATACTAATTCAGGTGGCGAATATGTTCGCATAATAGGTGTGCGAGAAAATGCAAACAAAGAATTTCCTTGTATTTGTGCATATTCAAAAGCTACAACTTTTATTTGTAATTCTAGGGTGTTTATTTCGCCTAGTTCGTTACAGGGAATAAATATATGTTGTGGACAAATGCTTCGGTGAATAATTCCATAGTTGTGAATAACTTCAAGTAGTTCTAATACTTGTTTAATTATGTGCAACATAAGAAACGGATTGCGATATTGAGGAAAATCGGGCGTAAACAATAATTGTTGTAAACTTATACCTTGAATATATTCTCGAATAACATATACTTCGTTGTTGACAATACAAACATCAAGTATTTGAGCTATAGATGGGTGTAGATTGTGAATGTGTGTTAAAACTTGTTCTGCCGCATCTGTATGAGTTTCTGATGGAATTTGAGATTCATGTAATAACTTTCGAACAACAATAGGATTGCCCGTTTCTTTATGAATTCCTTTGAAACTTGTAAAAAAACTCACATCGCTTTGTTGGCGCTGCTTGGTTTCGTCAAATTCATACGTTCCGTTTTTTGCTTCAATTATCATTGTGTTGATTGAGTGAAAATTAATATAACGTGGTTATCGACTATTTCGAAACAAATTATTTGTTGTTAGAGAAACGTTTAACTTCATTCTGAATTACTAAACCGGCAAGGGTAAATCCAAACACCGCTGTAACATGAACCATAGTTCCGTTTAATACTGCTTTTTTGCTTTGCCATTGGTCGTGTTCGGGGGCTGTAAATACGGGCTGAGTATCTAAATGAGTTTCTGGCAATATCGATTCACCTTTGTTTTCGAGTACTTCTTCGCTATATACACATAAAAATTTTTTTGCAGGCAATTCTCCTTTTCGCATGCGTTTACGAATAATAGAGCCAAACGGGCAACCTCGAACTTTCCAAAATTCTGCTACTTTAATAGTGAGGGGATTAATTTTGAGTGATGCTCCCATAGATGAAAAAAATACCGCATTTGTTCGTGTGGCGTGCCGTATAAGTTCTATTTTGCATGCTAAACTATCAATACAATCTATAATATAATCGTAGGTATGTAATTCAAAATCATCTGAATTATAGGGGGTAAATGTTTTGTGCAAAGCTACAATATGAGCCTGCGGATTGATTTCGAGTAATCGAGAACGCATTACTTCTACTTTTGGTTTACCAATAGTAGTTGATGTAGCATGTAATTGTCGGTTGCAATTTGTTTCGCATACAATATCTGAATCTACTATAGTAAGATGCCTGATGCCACTACGAATTAAACTTTCGGTACACCAACTTCCTACACCGCCGATTCCAAATACAATTACTTTTTGCGATGCAATACTTTGCATACATTGGCTTCCAAGCAATAATTCGGAGCGTTGAAAACGTGTATTCATTAGAACAGAATGTTGGGCTTATTTACAGGCGTATATTCGTTCTATAATATCTACAACCTTTAATCCTTCCATAGCATTGGTGGTAATTGTAGTTTTTTGTTGCAATGTTTCTACCACGTTGCGTATTACATAATGATGATTTGCTGCCGAACCTTTGTATTGTCCGTAATCATTGGGCGGATTGCAAGGTGCCAATTCCGGCATTTTGTAGTCCTTAATATTACAATATACAACTTCATTCATGTATTGTCCGGCAACTTTTATAGTTCCCTTTTCTCCAACTATGGTTATACTGCTTTCTAAATTAGAATCCCAAACCGATGTAGAATAATTAAGACTTCCCATACCCCCGTTTACAAAATCAAACGAAACAAAACCACTATCTTCAAAATCGGTAAGGTTTTGATGGTTAAAATCTTTAAAGTTTGCTTTGATATTTGAAATATCGCCAAACAACCAATACATAATATCTATAAAGTGCGAAAATTGGGTAAATAGAGTGCCGCCATCGAGTGTGCCATTGCCATGCCAACCGCCTTTTTTGTAATAGCGTTCGTCTCTATTCCAATAACAATTAAGCTGAATCATAAATGGTTTGCCAATTATTTGTTGCGAAACTATTTCTTTAAGCCAAACCGAAGGTGGTGAATATCTATTCTGCATAACACAAAAAATATTACGCGAAACTTCGAGTGATTTATATATCATTTTTTCGGCATCGGATTTTGTGAGAGCCATTGGTTTTTCGCATACTACATGGCATTTTTTTTCGAGTGCTGCAATTGATTGTTCAGCATGAAATCCATTGGGAGTACATATATTTACCACATCTATTTCTATTCCCGAATTCAACATATCTTCAATTGAATTAAAAAAAGGAACGTCGGTTTCTTGTAAATCTAATTCCTCACGTGGTCTTATATCACAGTATGCAACCAAACGAGCATCCGGATCTTGTTTTATCATTTGAGCATGACGTTTGCCTATATGCCCCAAACCTACAACAGCAAATTGAATTGTTTTCATGAGATATGTTTAAATTGTTTTATTTGTATTGGGTTATTTTTCACAATATTTCCAATACTATTTTGCACAAAAATAAAAAAAATCTTCTATCATATTATATTTACTTGTACATTTGCATTCCTATGTTGAGGAAAAAATGAATAATTCTGATGTATATATTGATATTGAAAAGGTTTTTCGTCAAAAAAATCCTCGATTATTTACAATGATTCCTCGTTTTATTTTTTCATACATAAAAAAAATAATTCACCAAAACGACTTAAACCGAGATTTAGGAATAATTGCACCATATAAAGGGGCTGAAAAAATGAGGAAATTTTTAGAAATACATTCTATTAAAACTCATATTAACGGTCGAGAGCATATTCCTGCCGACGGTCGATATATTTTTGTCGCAAATCACCCTTTTGGTGGTCCCGACGGAATATTGTTAATGGCATGTATTTCAGAATTTTTTCCTCATATTAAGTTTTTAGTAAACGATGTGTTACTGCATTTGCCCGATATGGAGGAGGTTTTTTTGCCTTTAAATAAGCATGGAAAAAATTCAAAAGAATATCTTACGCTTATAGATTCAGCATATACCTCCGATGCTCAAATTATAGTATTTCCGGCTGGTATAGTGTCGCGCAAAATTAATGGCGTTATTACCGATTTAGAATGGCAAAAATCGTGTGTGACGTATGCAAAAAAATATAAACGCGATATAATTCCTATATTTATACATGGGAAAAATTCAAATTTCTTTTATAATTTAGCAAACGCAAGAAAACGATTCGGAATTAAAGCGAATCTTGAGATGTTTTATTTAGTAGATGAATTATACAAACATACAAATGAAACTATCTCTGTAACTTTTGGAAAGCCAATTTCTTATACATATTTTTCTGAAGCAAAAAAAGATAAAGAATGGGCTCAAGAACTAAAACAGATAACATACGCATTAGCGAAACAAACAAATGGAAACAATAATTGAACCCATAGAACGAAGTATTCTGGAAGCAGAATTAAGTCCTGATAGATTTTTACGCAAAACAAGTTTTGGGTCAAATTTACTGTACACAGTTAATTACCATAATGCACCAAATGTAATGTTGGAAATTGGTAGATTACGTGAAATTGCATTCCGCGAAGCGGGTGGAGGTACCGGAAAATCTGCCGATATTGATATTTATGATACTCATAATGAATTTCCATATCAACAATTAATAGTATGGGATCCTTCGCATAAGCAAATATTAGGAGGTTATCGATATATACTGTGCAATAATGCCCGCGACAATCAAGGGGTGTATCACTTAGCAACAAAAGGCTTATTTGAATTTTCAGAAACATTTAAAACCGATTATTTACCATATGTTATTGAGTTAGGTCGTTCGTTTGTTCATCATGAATATCAGTCGGGGACTCATGGGCGTAAGGGGATTTTTGTGCTCGATAATTTATGGGAAGGGTTAGGTGCAGTTATGGCTCTTAATCCACAAATTAAGTATTTATTTGGTAAGGTTACCATGTATTTGCACTACAATAAATTAGGCAGAGATTATATTTTGTATTTTATGAAAAAGAATTTTGGTGATACCCAAGGATTACTATATCCTAAATCGCCGTTAGCTTTTCATAATCCCGAAGAAGATTTAGCTAAGATATTTACCGGAACTACCCCCGAAGAAGATTATAAAATTTTATTTCATAAAGTACGCGAACTTAAACATAATATACCACCACTTATAAGTTCGTATGTAAATTTAAGTAATACAATGAAGAGTTTTGGCACGGCTCTTAATCGCGATTTTGGTGATGTTGAAGAAACAGGAATTTTGATTACTCGAGATGAGATTGTTTCTGATAAGTTGCAACGATATGTGTTCTCGTATTCAAAAGTATCAATAGAATGATAGTTCGTGAATATCCTGAAATAGGATTTGTTACGTATATTATAAAACCTCAGAACAAACGAATTGTAATTAAAGTTACAAAGACAGGAAGTGTTACTGTAATAATACCAAAGGCGAAAATGGTAGATAATGCAGAGCAATTTGTTTTGCAAAAAAAATCTTGGATAATTAAACATGCTCAAAAACCTCGAATGCAACCGTTGTTGTATACTCAAAATACTTCAAACTTTACCTCTTTTCATTCATTAGAAATTCATTATCATGATTTGGATACAATATCGGCAGATATAAAAAAAAATAAAGTTTATTTATTTGTATCGAAACAGCATGATGTTGCATCAGAACGTATTCAGGTTTTTATTAGAAAAATTAGAGAAAAAGCCTTAGGGATTGAGGCTAAAATAGTTTTGCCCGAAAGGGTTCAATATTTAGCTAGTTTTCATTCATTTACATATACCCATGTTTCCGTTTCAAGTGCTCGTACTCGTTGGGGGTCCTGTTCAGCGGGTAATCGATTGTCATTTTCGTGTTATATTATGATTTTACCTCCTCATTTAATAGATTTTATTATTCTACACGAATTGTGTCATACTGTTCACAAAAATCATGGAGCTCAGTTTCATGCACTTTGGAAACAGGTAGTGGGTGATTGTAAAATGCAATATGAAAAAGAATTAAAATCATACAAAATTTATTAGAGGGGAAGCATAATCAAAAGATTATACGTGATTTTTCTCAATGTAATAAGTAAAAAAAATCATTTTTTTTTGGTATGTTAAATATCTTTTGTATGTTTGTAAGCAATTATTCATTAACTCACTTTTTATAAAAACAAAAAATTATTTATTTTATCAGCGGTTGCAGTATTGTTTGCATTTTCTTCATGTAAAAAAGAGTATACTTGTACTTGTACAGAAGGTTTTAGCGAACCATATACTGAAAAAGCAAAAGGTAAAGATGCTGACGAGGCATGTGCAGATGCATCAAGTGTTTTAAAATTAAAAGTATGTGTTCCTGCAGAAGATGCTGAATAGTATTTGTAATTGAATAAAATATGAGGTTATTTGATAGTTCAAATAACCTCTTTTTTTTATATTTACCCCATGGAATTTATACTGAAAAACAAATTTACAGCTCTGCGAATACTTATAGGTATTGTATTTATATTGAGTGCAATACTTAAATTGTCGCCTATTGCGCCATTCGAAAATTTATTGTTGAAACTCGATATTGTGCCATGGAATTTGGTGCCTTTTGCTGCACGCGGTATTATTGGTTTTGAATTTTTGCTTGGGTTTATGCTCGTGGCTAATGTATATATTATTCATTCGTTACGTGTTACCTTATTTACGCTTATAGGTTTTTCTCTTTTTTTAGGTTATTTGCATGTGTTTGTCAGTTCACAAGACAATTGCGGATGTTTTGGCGAAATTGTAGAATTAAATCCAATTCAATCAATAATAAAAAATTGTTTACTTATATTCGTTGTTTTGTATGTTTTACGCAATAAAACAGTATTGCCTAGTAACATGTTTTCTAAATTTCAATTGTATATAGCTACATTAATAATAGTCGGCAGTTTTGCTGTGCCCTTTATTTTTAATATACCAATACTTGCCGGCGAAGAGGGTAATTATGTTATTAAACCCGGAATGAAAATATCACATCCCTCAATGAAATCGGTGGTTTTCAATACGAGCGATACTGTAGATGTAACTCAAAATAAGCATGTTCTGTGTTTTGCTTCACTTACATGTAATACCTGTAAATTTGCTATTTCTAAACTTGAAAGTATTCATAAAAAACATCCGGAATTTGCTATATCTATTATCTTTTTAGATGTTCCGCAGCGCGATTCTTTATTATCAGAGGTTAGAATTAAAACTGGTCTTCAAACTATTCCTTATACATTTATTCCTGCCGAAGACTTTTTTAAAACCTCGCATAATAAACTACCATTTATTATGTTTGTTGATAATGGTCAAATCAAAAATCTTAGAAATTATAGTGATTTATATATAGGCGATATTTTCACTTTCTTCGAACAATAATATATGCCATTTTTCTCAGTCATATTACCTGTTTATAATCGCGAAAAATTCATAGCTAAAGCTGTTGATAGTGTCCTTAATCAAACATATACTGATTTTGAGTTGATACTGGTTGACGACGCTTCAATCGATAATACCGCTCAAATTATTCAATCGTACCACGATTCGCGAATTCGATATGTGAGAAATGACATAAATATTGAACGTTGCAACAGTCGTAATAGGGGAATTGCCATGGCTCGCGGTACATATATTTGTTTTTTAGACAGCGACGATTATCATTTACCGCATCATTTGCAAACGTTATATTCACACATTCTTGAACGTCAAAATCCAAGGGCGTTGTTTTTTACGAATTCGTGGAATTTATACAATAACGAATTGCAAGAACGCCCCTGTCCGGATATTACACACTATAATGTATTTGAGTATATTGGTTTGTATACATTTAATCCTCAACGTATGTGTATTCATTCGTCTATTATACAGCAATTTGTGTTTGATCCCGCAGTATATGTCTGCGAAGATTTAGATTTGGCAGCTCGCATTGCGACTCAATATCCTGTAATACAAATACAAGAGCGGACTACTGTATATGTGCATCATTCCGAATCGTTTACCGGAGGCGATTCTCGTAAAGCATTTAAAGAATTAGAAAATTACAAACGAATATTTGCTAAACCCGAATTGCGTAAAAGATTTCCGGTAGTTACAAAACGTAAATTACTAAGTATGTGTTATTTTCACATAGCACAGTATTGCAATACTTATAGAGAATTGGCTTGTATGTATTCAGCTATTATTAGATCTTTTGTTTTGTATCCTCCCGGATATAATGGTAAAACGAATAAAATACTTCTTGTGCTGTTTTTATATAATATACCTTTATTGGGTACATTATTTCAAAAAATCTTGGGGAATCGGAAGTGAAAAATTGAAATAAATTCTGTTAATATATTCTATCTTTTTATTATCGTAAATTCTTTACTCGCTTGTTGCAATCGGTATACTCTTATATAATATGTTCCTGCCGAAATATGAGTAGGTAGGTAGATAGGAGTGTTTTGGGGATTTTCTATAGTTTGCCTTTGAACTACGCACGTTCCAATTGAAGAATATATTTCATATTCAATGGCTTCGTTGCACTGTATGTAAAAAAAATCAGTACAGGGATTGGGGAAAATATGAATTGAATTGGTTGAAATAGATTCAATATCTGTTGGAAGAATAATACTATGAAGTTTTAGCACTAAATTCCCTTGCTCGGTATACGCATTTTCCGGTAAAAAATCGCATAGGTTTTCGCCAAATGTCCAATTTGCTTTGGACCAACGAGAAGAATTAAACGAATCAAAATCATCTTTCCATTCAAAACTATAATCGCTGCCATTATCGCCGGTGCCAGGAGTGTATGATGAATACGAAATGTAATCGACCAATTGGTATGTAGGTAATACGGTTTTATCAAATACTCCAACCCATGCGGTATTATTGGCTGCCCAATGGTTAAATCGTATGCTCATTGCTGCATTACAATAAGCTGCATTCGTTTTTTCGGTGTTATACAACGAGTCGTTTACATACCAATTTATAGAATCGGGTGTCCATTCAAGTATATATATATTAAACTCTTGTGTTGAGGTTGGAGTTGTATGTTTTTTTTCGCTCATTATTTTTGTTCCTTCTACTTTTTCTATTATTACATTTGATTGAAATTGATTATTGTTTTTGCCAAAAATTTCAATATCAATTTCTTGCCATAATGTGGTTGCTGTTTCCGAATTATTTCGGTATAAAAAAAATGTTGATAATTGTCCACTTCCCGGAGCTGATTGGATACGCATTTCGAAACGACCATATAAATACGATTGATTTGAATATATTTCGGCTCCTTTGTAATTTTTTGCTAACAAACTTATAGGCAGAGCCATAAAGCATGCGATTACTATAATAATGATTTTTTCTAATTTCATATTTTCAAAATTTTAAGTAAATATATGATAAAATTAAACAAAAAAAAAGCCCCTGTTGAACACAGAGGCTTTCAATATTATTAGAATTCAAACAAAAAATTATGCTAAAGAATTAACATGTTTTGTAATCGAAGATTTTAAGTTTGAAGCTTTGGTGTTTTGTTTTTTTTATTGATTTACATCCTATTAACCAATTATTTTAGTATTGTAATGGTTCTCTACTTGTGTGGCGAATTCGTAATATTTGTATCGAATTTTCGGTAACTCTATACACTATTCTATAACTAAAAACAAAGAATCGACGATAACTACCATCATTATTAATCTTGAGTGTATCTTCTTCAAAAGCAAAAGGATTGTTAGGTAAATTTTGAATTATTTCGAAAATTTTTTGTTTGATTGTTTCTGCTCCTTGAGATGATGTTTTGCGTATGTGTTTTAACTCTTTTTTTAACGTTTCTTTGGCTTGATTATCCCAAACAACTAATAGCTTATTCGAAGTTACCATAAACGAGCTTCATTTTCAAGGTCGGAATGAGTTGTATATGCTCCTTTCGCAATACGTTTTTCCGCAGCTTCTAATTCTGCATTATAATCAGCAATGCTTATTTGATTTTTTTTTATTGCAAATGTTTTAACCAATTGTAATAATGATTTTTTTTGAGAATCATTTAACATGGTGAAATAATGCAAAAATTCAATATCTATTGATTGCTGTGACATAATATCAATGTTTTTTATTAATCAACCAAATATAAATTATTTAATGCTAAAAACACAAATGTTTTTTTAAATTTAATTTGCATAAATTTTTCAAAAAAAAAAGCCCCTGTTGAACACAGAGGCTTTCAATATTATTAGAATTCAAACAAAAAATTATGCTAAAGAATTAACATGTTTTGTAATCGAAGATTTTAAGTTTGAAGCTTTGTTTTTATGAATGATATTTTTCTTTGCAAGTTTATCAAGCATTGCAGTTACTTTTGGTAACATTTCTTTTGCTTCAGAAACATCTGTTGCTGTTTGTAATTTTTTTACCGCATTACGTGTAGTTTTAGCATAATATTTATTATGTACACGTTTCGTTTCAGTTTGACGAATTCTTTTTATTGACGATTTATGATTTGCCATATTTATTTTTTTTTAGTAGCTCGTAGGGGAATCGAACCCCTGCTACCAGGATGAAAACCTGGCGTCCTAACCCCTAGACGAACGAGCCGTTTGGTTTTTATTTGCGGGTGCAAAGATATACTACATTTTCATTTTTCCAATAGCTTTCAAATATTTTTTTTATTTTTTTTATGCTTTTACATATAAACCCCTATAATTAAATAGTAGAGAAGCTTGCAAAGATATTATAATTCCTGACGAATACTGATTTTTTTCAAGTAAAATAAACTGAAAAAATATTTTTTTTACCTTACATTGTATTACAGAATCAAATATATTTTGAATCCAAATTTTATAAGTATCTTTGGTACTATTGTAACACATAAATACAGTACCATAGTATGGCAAGATTTTTAAAAAAGCGTAAAGATGTGTATGGAGCTGCACCGGGAAGTGTAATTTTTTTGGGCAGGAAAAAAATGGAAGAATCAAAAATTAAGGTTTTTCAGTACAACGAAGATTCTCATACTGAATTTGAAGTAGATTCTATTCAGAAATCGAATGTATTGCTATCTTCAGATTCTGTTACTTGGATTAATGTCTATGGCTTGCACGATGTGGAGCTTGTAAATCAAATTGGTACACAGTTTTCGATTTCGCAACTATTACTCGAAGATATTGTAAATACCGATCATAGGCCACGTTTAGTTGTAGAGCATGATTATATTGCATGTATTGTAAAAGCAATGGTGTATACTCCTTCCGATAA
>Ga0116186_1004133_pt1 | contig 11919 bp, 11 predicted proteins | sample AD_JPNNA4_MetaG_FD_89806 | JGI IMG/M metagenome (GOLD analysis project Ga0116186, IMG submission 89806) | Active sludge microbial communities of municipal wastewater-treating anaerobic digesters from Japan - AD_JPNNA4_MetaG | ecosystem: Engineered > Bioreactor > Anaerobic > Digestate | place...
AAATTTTACCAATACATACAAAACCTTCAAGACCAAATCTGTGCAGGATTGGAAGATGCTGACGGCAAGACCAAATTCCGTGAGGATATTTGGGAACGACAAGAAGGTGGAGGAGGAAGAACCCGCGTTATTGAAAACGGTAAAGTTTTCGAGAAAGGCGGTGTTAATATATCGGCTGTTCACGGAAAATTGCCAGATTCTATGCAAAAATTGTTCAATGTGGGCGAAGCCGATTTTTTTGCCTGTGGATTGAGTTTGGTTTTGCATCCAAAAAGTCCAATGGTGCCAACGGTTCACGCAAACTGGCGCTATTTCGAAATGTATGATGACAATGGAAACGTGATTCAGCAATGGTTTGGCGGCGGACAAGATTTAACGCCTTATTATCTGTTTGAGGAAGATGCCGTTCATTTTCATCAAACTTGCAAAACAGCTTGTGATAAGCACAATCCAGCTTTTTATCCTAAATACAAAAAGCAATGTGATGCCTATTTTTGGAATGCCCATCGTAACGAAGCACGAGGAATTGGCGGATTGTTTTTCGATTATTGCAAAGCAACCGATACAATGTCAATGGAAAATTGGTTCGATTTTGTTACCGAAGTCGGAAACAGTTTTCTTGAAGCCTATGTTCCAATTGTCGAAAAAAGAAAAAATTTAGTATATTCGGATGCCAATAGAACTTGGCAGGAAATCCGTCGTGGTCGTTATGTCGAATTCAATTTAGTTCACGACAAAGGCACTTTATTTGGCTTAAAAACCAACGGTAGAATTGAAAGTATCCTGATGAGTTTGCCACCACACGTTCAGTGGGTGTATGACCATCATCCTGAAATAGGAAGCGAAGAAGAAAAGTTATTGAAAGTATTAGAAAAACCAAAAAATTGGGTTTAAGTACAAAGTAAAAAAACTTTAAAACTTAAACTTTAAAACAATTTAAACAAAATAGTATGTTCCCATTACAAAGAGGCAGAAGATTACGTGTGAATGAAAGCATTCGTTCCTTAGTTCGTGAAACAACATTAAGTCCATCCGATTTTATGTTTCCGATGTTTATTGCTGAAGGCGAAAACGTAAAAGTTGAAATCCCTTCGATGGTTGGCATTTACCGTCGTTCGATAGATTTAACTGTAGAAGAAGTCAAAGAACTTTTTGCTTTAGGAATTCGTGCTGTAAACATTTATGTAAAAGTAGATGAATCCCTAAAGGACAATACAGGAAAAGAAGCTTGGAATCCTGATGGATTAATGCAAAGGGCTATTAAAGCCATTAAAAAAGCGTGTCCAGAAATGATAGTAATGCCCGATGTGGCGTTAGACCCGTATTCTATTTATGGCCACGACGGTATTATTGCTAATGGCGATGTAGAAAATGACTCCACCAACGATGCTTTGGTAAAAATGGCTGTTTCCCACGCTCAGGCTGGAGCCGATTTTGTTGCTCCTTCCGATATGATGGACGGTCGAGTTTTGCGTTTGCGACAAGGTTTGGATGCGGCAGGTTTCCACAACGTGGGGATTATGAGTTATTCGGCTAAATATGCTTCGGCATTTTACGGGCCTTTCCGTGATGCTTTGGACAGTGCGCCAAGAGAATCTGATATTGAAGTTCCAAAAGACAAGAAAACCTACCAAATGGATTATGCTAATCGAATCGAAGCCATCAAAGAAGCCGTTTGGGACGTAGAAGAAGGTGCCGATATGGTGATGGTAAAACCTGGAATCGCTTATTTGGATATCGTTCGTGAAGTAAAAAATGCTGTGAATATTCCCGTAACGGTTTTTCACGTATCCGGTGAATACGCAATGATAAAAGCTGCCGCCGAAAGAGGTTGGCTCGACAACGACAAGATTATGATGGAACAATTAATGTGTATCAAAAGGGCAGGAGCAAGCCTGATTTCAACTTATTTTGCCAAAGAAGCTGCAATACTTTTAAATAAATAATCAATGAAGAAAGTTATATTTTTATTATCCGTATTGGCATTTGTATCTTGTAAAAAAGAGAGCGAAGAATCCTTTGGAAAACCCGAAACCACAACTGAAACCACCACCGAAACTCAAAAACCAGAAGAATTAGGAGCGGAAATTTTTGCTGGAAAAGGAGCTTGCGTAGCTTGTCACAAACCCGATGTAAAACTCGTTGGACCCAGTTTGCAAGATATTGCCAAAATCTATAAAGACAAAAACGGAGATATAGTTTCATTTCTAAAGGGCGAAGGAGAACCAATTGTTGATCCAACCCAATACGCAGTAATGAAACCCAATTTAGAACTCACCAAGACTTTTTCGGAGGAAGAATTGAAGGCTTTAGAAGCTTATGTTTATTCGACTCTGAAATAATACCCATCAGTGTTTTTGCAACAAAAAAAAGAGGCTGTTTCACTAACTTGCGAAACAGCCTCTTTCTTATTTTAAAATTATTAGTGATTTATTCTACCACAACTTTTTTGGAAGTAGAACCATTTTCTGTTTGAACTTGTACCAAGTAAACTCCTTTAGCTTGGTTAGACAAATCAACTGTATTGGTTTTGCTTGCAGAAATTTGTTTTCCTGTAGTATCATAAACAGTAATTGCTTTTACAGCTGCTGTGCTATTCACAGTAACTAAACCATTAGTAGGGTTTGGATATACTGAAATACTATCTGATGCCAAAGCGTTTTCTTTTAATCCTAAAGCAGGATTCAAATACAAAGTAGTTGGAGGTGTTTGTCCTGTCAATATATAAGCTGCATTTCTCCAAAGTGTTAATTGTTCATTTGTAACATTTGTTCCTTTTCCAGCAGCAATTGCTCCATAATTTACGGCAAAAGTAATCATATCTTTGTTGGCTAATTTATCAGTAGCAACTGTTCCTATTTGTGTTCCTGCAGGTATGTGATTAATTACCATTGAAGCATCATTAGAAGTAGTTGATATAGGGGTTCCAGCTGCAACAGATCCAGAAAGAGACGTTAATAAAGTTCCAGGGGTAGAAATTTCTAAATCATTTACTAGAGAAAGACCTTTAAAATAAGGGGTAACATTAGCAGTAGCACCACTACCTACTACTCCTAAATCGTTAGCTCCTTGAATTATAAGAGGAATACTTGTGCCTACTATTCCGTTAAACATCGGGTTAGATTCCTTGCCAGCAACTACTTGAACTCCTAAAGCACTTCCACTAGTAACATCATATGTCGTTCCAGCAACAGAAGTAATAGCTCTAGTATTTACTTTTTGGAATGCAAAGGATTTGTTGTAAATAACAGGTATGTTTAGTGCGGATAATTTATTAAGACCAAGTATTCCTGTTGGTTTAATAGCAGCAGCCGTTGAACCCCAAGTTTCCTGCATTATGATTAGGTCAGCACCTGTAATCTCGGTATCTACATTTACATTTGTTTTAAGGTTTTTACCATTAGCATCACAAGAATATACAGTAACGACAAATCCTGTAGCAGTAAGCATTTTGGTAATCGCATCTTCACCTGTAATTGTAGCGTCACCTGTTTGTGAAGCTGTAGCATCCATAACTTTGCTAAATTGAATGTAAGCAACTTTTTTCTGTGCTATCGATTGCATAGGTGCTAAAGCGACAACTAGCATTAATGCCGTAGCAACGAATAATCTGTTTTTGAGTAATTTTTTTGTCATAATAATTAAGATTTTAGGATTAAAAAAATGAATATAATTTTTTTTTGATAAAATTAAAAAATATAATATAAAAAACAAGCCTTTAGACGATAAATATGTAATCGATTACATTATTTTTCTAATGATTAGTAAATTAAGGCTTTGTTTGAAATATCAAAACTTTGCGTACTTTGCAATTCAATTCTAAAACTATGGAAACAGTCTTCGTCAAAACTCCACTAGGAATAGCCAAAATTATGGGCGATGAAAATGGTGTTTCTGAAATTTCTGTTTCTGATGAAGGAGTAGTTTCAAATGCAATTCCAACCGTTTTGCAAGAAGCCGCTTCCCAACTCAACGATTATTTCGAAGGGAAAAGAACGAATTTCTATTTCAAATTAAACCCAATGGGTACTGAATTTCAACAAAAAGTCTGGAAAGCACTACTCGAAATTCCTTTCGGAAAAACAATGTCGTATTTGGAATTATCCAAGAAATTGGGCGATGTCAAAGCCATTCGTGCTGTGGCTTCAGCCAATGGGAAAAACCCGCTTTGGATTGTCGTTCCTTGTCACCGTGTAATCGGGACAGATGGTTCTCTCACGGGTTATGCTGGCGGATTGTGGCGCAAAAAATGGCTTTTGGAACACGAAAACCCAACTACGCAACAAAGATTGTTTTAAAATTTTAGCCACTAATTCACGAATTTTCCTTACAATTAATTAAATTCGTGAATTAGTGGCTAAACTACATTGCAATGATAGAAAAAATAAACCTCAACAACATTTTGTTTCTCGACATCGAAACCGTTCCAGAAGTGGCCGATTTCAATACTTTGGATGAAGAAATGAAAACGCTTTGGGAACACAAAACCCAATACCAGCGCAAAGACGAATACACACCCGAAGATTTTTATGACCGAGCTGGAATTTGGGCCGAATTTGGGAAAATTGTCTGCATTTCGGTGGGTTATTTTGTGATTAAAAGCGATATTCGAAATTTTAGGGTGACCTCTTTTTTTGGAGAAGAACCCAAACTTTTGAAGGATTTCAATAATCTGTTGAACAATCATTTCAACCAACCACAACACGTTTTGTGTGGCCATAATGCCAAGGAATTCGATATTCCGTTCCTTGCACGTCGAATGATCATCAACAACATTGCCATTCCCGACAAGCTCAATTTGTTTGGCAAAAAACCTTGGGAAATTCCGCATTTGGATACTTTAGAATTGTGGAAATTTGGCGATTACAAGCATTTTACTTCCTTGAAATTAATGTGCAAAGTCCTCGGAATCCCTTCTCCAAAAGGCGATATCGACGGTAGTCAAGTAGGACACGTTTTTTATGTAGAAAAAGACATTGATAGAATCGTGACCTATTGCGAAAAAGATACCATTGCCGTGGCGCAAATTTTTCTACGTTTGCGACGAGAGGAATTGTTGATTGAAGAGGAAATTATCCACGTTTAAAAAAAATGACCGCAAATTCGCAAATTTTATTTTGGTAATTATGTGCGGATGATTATAGTTTTATTGCCGTTTATTAATTTTAATTTGCGAATTTGCGGTTGGACTTTTTTAAAATTTTTACATTTACAAAAATTAAAGATTATGGTATTAAGTAGATTTTGGTTGGTTATTTTCATTTCGTCGATTGCATTTGTGATTTTTAGTTTGTTTTCGGGGAACAGTTATAGTATTGACAATGTTTTGAACGGAAAAAAAGACGATCCTATTCTGATTTCAGAAAAATATATCGATCAGATTCCTGTTTTTATAAAAGACAGCATCAATAAATCGGATGAAAAAACTTTTATAATCAACAGAGATACTTTAAACGCCGATACTACTTATGTTTATAAAAACAAAACCGTAAAAATTTTCAGTGGAGTTCAAAAATCGGATGGTTTGTTGCCGACTTGTAAAGCCACTTTGATGGATTTGATTTTGCCATTGATGGCGTATTTGGCTTTTTTCTGTGGACTGATGGAGCTTTTAATCATTTCTGGAGCCTCTGGGAAATTAGCTAAAATGTTGAGTCCCGTTTTTGTAAAAGTATTTCCGAGCGTTCCAAAAGACCATCCTTCTATTTCATATATGACTTTAAATTTTGCCGCCAATTTCTTAGGATTGGATTCGGCTGCCACACCTTTCGGATTGAAAGCAATGGAAAGTTTGCAAGAAATAAATCCCGAAAAAGACAAGGCGAGTGATGCGCAAATCATGTTTATGTGTTTGCACGCTTCGGGACTTACTTTGATAGCAACTTCTATTATTGGCTATCGTGCTGCCGCCAATGCTACGAACCCCGCCGATGTAATGTTGCCTTGTATTATCACTTCATTTATCGGTACAATTGCCGCTTTCTTGATTGTGGGAATCAAACAAAAAATCAACTTCAAAAGCGCCTCTTTGGTTGTGGGCTTGATTACATTAATTGCTGCCATTATTGGTTTGCTGATGTACGTGAACCATTTGGATTTAATCGGAAAAAACTATTTTACCTCTAATCTTTCGGCTTTGATATTGGTGGGAATTATTCTTTCGACTTTGGTGTTTTCACTTCTTAAAGAGAAAAAATTTACTGAAGCTAAAACTACTGTTTTCGAAGCCTTTGTACAAGGAGCAAATAACGGAGTCAAAACGGGTGTTACCATTTTCCCTTATGTTTTGGGGATGTTGGTGGCTATTTCGTTATTTAGAAACAGCGGTTTGTTTGAAATTATCAGCAATTGGATAGCCTTCATTTTTTCAAATTTGGGAGTGAGTAAAGGAATTACTGACGCCTTGCCTGTTGCTTTACTTCGTCCATTTAGTTCTGCGGGATCAAGAGGATTTTTGATAGATTCAATGAATACTTTTGGTGCCGATTCGATGACAGGACGATTGAGCAGCATTTTTCAGTGCAGTGCTGAAAGTACTTTTTATGTGATTGCGGTTTACTTTGGTTCGGTGAATATCAAAAATACTCGTTACGCTCTGGGAACAATGCTTTTGGTAGATGTGATTTGTGTGATTACAGCAATTTTTGTGGCGAGCTGGTTTTTTTAAAAATGTAACGAATAAAAATGTTTTTTCAATCAGCGGATTCCATACGTTGATTGAAAAATAATATTAGGAGTTTTAATCTATTTTTCTTTCTTTTGATTTTTATACGAAATCATTTAATAACCCATTAAACCACAAACAAAATGTCAAAATTTGCTAAATACATTGCTATAGCTTTAGTTATTTTATTCTTGCTTACCAGCGTTTTAACTTAATCAAAAGCAGAAAAAACACATTATGAAATGAGCATAACCAATAAATTGGTCGCAACCGCCAATGTTGATATGCGAATTACATATGACCGATAAAAAAACAATCAATATCAACATATGAAACATTCATTTTTAGCTCTAATAGCTGTTGTTTTAATTTCTTGTAACCCCAAGAAAAAAGAAGAAATTGCCACCCCAAAAATCGATAATGAAACGGAAATCCTAAAATACATTGCCGATAATCATTTAAAAGCAAAACGAACCGAATCGGGTTTGTATTATGTAATTGAAGAAGCAGGAACCGGAAAACAACCCGATGCCAATTCAGAAGTTACGGTTGCATACAAAGGCTATTTTACCAATAAAGAAGTCTTTGATCAAAGCGATGTCAAAGGAATTTCGTTTCCGTTGCAAAATGTCATCAAAGGTTGGACGGAAGGAATTCCGTATTTTAAAGAAGGAGGCAAAGGAATTCTTTTGATTCCATCTGATTTAGGTTACGGCCCAGACGGTGCTGGTCCAATTCCAGGAGGTTCGGCCTTGATTTTTGATATTAATCTAATTACGGTGAATTAATTTCAATTCCAATACAATTATAAAAAGCTACAATCTTAAAGTTTGTAGCTTTTTTTGTTTCTACTAATCAAAGTCAATATGTTAATTATTTCACTAATTTATAGCGGTTCTTGATATAAATCGCAAAGATTTCTTTCTACAATTCTTATCTTTGACGTTCTAAAAAAACTCAAATTATGGACTTTATATACCAGGATCCTTATCCAATTTTAAAAGACGATACTCAATATCGCAAAATCACTTCCGATTTTGTAAAAGTAGAAAAACTAGGCGACAGAGAAATTCTTACTGTTGACCCAAAAGGCTTAGAATTGTTGGCACAAGAAGCATTGAAAGATGTTTCGTTTATGTTGCGAACTTCGCATTTAGAAAAACTAAAAGCCATTTTGGATGATCCAGAAGCAACCGACAACGACCGATTTGTAGCCTATAATTTATTGCAAAATGCAGTAGTGGCTATTGATGGGGAATTGCCTTCGTGTCAAGATACCGGAACGGCGATTGTAATGGCTAAAAAAGGCGAAAACGTATATACAGGCGTTGATGATGCCGAATGGCTTTCCAGAGGAATTTTTAATACCTATCAAGAAAAAAACCTTCGTTATTCTCAAATTGTACCAATTAGTATGTTTGAAGAAAAAAATTCGGGTTCGAATCTTCCGGCACAAATTGATATTTATGCCAAAAAAGGAGCTACTTATGAGTTTTTGTTCTTGGCAAAAGGCGGTGGTTCTGCCAACAAAACCTATTTGTACCAACAAACAAAATCCTTGCTGAACGAAAAATCTTTGGATGCTTTCATCCGTGCCAAAATAATGGATTTAGGAACTTCGGCTTGTCCGCCCTATCACTTGGCTTTAGTGATTGGAGGAACTTCTGCCGAAGCGAATTTGGCTGCCGTGAAAAAAGCATCGGCGGGTTATTTTGATAATTTGCCAACATCAGGAAATATGGCCGGTCAGGCTTTCCGTGATTTGGAATGGGAAAAAAGAGTACAGTTAATTTGCCAAGAAAGTCAAATCGGAGCGCAGTTTGGTGGAAAATATTTCACCCACGATGTTCGAGTGATTCGTTTGCCACGCCACGCCGCTTCTTGTCCGGTTGGATTGGGAGTTTCTTGTTCGGCCGATAGAAATATCAAAGGAAAAATCACCAAAGACGGTATTTTCGTAGAACAATTGGAAGTCAATCCAAAACAATTTTTGCCTGCAACGCCACCACATTTAGAAGAAGCGGTTGAGGTGGATTTGAACCAACCAATGGCCGATATTCTTAAAAAATTATCGCAATATCCAATCAAAACCCGTTTGAAATTGAATGGAACTTTGATTGTAGCCCGTGACATTGCCCACGCCAAAATCAAGGAATTATTGGATGCTGGTAAACCAATGCCAGAATATTTCAAAAACCACCCAATTTACTACGCAGGACCTGCCAAAACACCGGAAGGAATGCCATCGGGAAGTTTTGGACCAACTACTGCGGGACGTATGGACGTGTATGTTGAGGAATTCCAAAGAAATGGCGGCAGTATGGTAATGCTGGCCAAAGGAAACCGAACCAAAGATGTGATGAATGCTTGTAAAACTTACGGTGGATTCTATTTAGGTTCCATTGGAGGACCAGCGGCGATTTTAGCCAAAGAAAACATTCTTTCGGTTGAGGTAGTTGACTTTGAAGAATTAGGTATGGAAGCTGTTCGTAAAATCACCATTAAAGATTTTCCTGCTTTTATTATTACAGATGATAAAGGGAATGATTTCTTTGCGAATTTGTAGATAAAATAAAAAGAGTTTATTTTTAAATGACCGTCAATGTTGGCGGTCATTTTATTTTAAGAAAGTCAATTTAAGTTTTCTTTTCGTAATAACATATAGATAAACGGGGTTGTACAGGAAACATAATAGTCTCCAAACCATCTACATCATCGGTGGTTTTTGAAACTAAATAATGGTTTTCTACCACGCCTAAATAAGTAAGCAAAGGCGAATAAAAAGTAATCCCGACTTTGTGTTTCGAAATATCGGTGATGTCAGTGTTGATAATATCTAGCTTGTAATTGACAAAGGGGAAATGATTGTTTCCCAATACATCGGTAACGCGATGAAAATTTCCTTTTAATTGTTCGATATAACCATTTGCGGCTATGCCCACTAAATAATGCAACTGTACTGCTTTTTCATTTTCTGACAATAATTCTCTGAATGTGTTTTTGGGTTTCTCTTTCGAGTTAAATTGCTGGTTTTGCATTAAATATTCTTTGTAGGTGTCTTCCCAAACATATTTGTCCCAAAGGAATGTAGAGGAGTTGTCGATTATAATTCGGTAGGCTAATCGTATTATGACTTTGTTCATAATGGTTTATTTTAAAGAAATTTCCAATACTAAAAGAATCGCATTTTCGGACAATGCTTCCCATTCTATGGTATCTATTTGTTGCAAACTCAATCCGTCTTTAGATTCTAACAATCGGTTTTCGATTTCAAAAGTACCGTTGATTACAAAAACAAAAATGCCATTTGATGTATTTTTAAGCTGGTAAAAGCCTTCTTTTCTGCCTTCGTAAATTCCGATAAAACCCTGTGAATTTCTATTTTTAAAGAGAGAAATCAATTGATTTTTTTGGGTTAAATCAAAATCAACGGGCTTGGAATTGTTTTGAAAACCTGAATTTTTAAAGTCGAAACCCATTTGTAGATAACTCACATTTTCATCAAAAGGATTAGAAACTTCAAAGGACATTCCTTTTTGGACTGTAAACCGTTGAATTTGTTCAACTCTTATAAAATTTTCGTTTCCTAAACTGTCTTTGTATTCTATACCGCCAAAAAGAGGTAAAATGAATAACTCTATATTAGATGATGCAGCAGTTGTTTGTTTGTGTTTTGGAGCCAGTATTTCTTCATTCAAAAATTGCAAAGACCCAAATGGTTTTCTGGAATCATTTTGATAGTTTTCGAAATTGAAAGTAGACAGGCGTTTAAAACTTTCGGATGTGGTTTCTCCTCGAAAATCGGCTTTATATATTTGGGCAAGATGCTGTTGTATCATATAAATAGCTTTTGACAATTAAAAAAATTACCTGCAAAATCTAGAAATCTTACAGGTTTTGGCGTCATTTTTTTACTAATTCAAAAATCAACCTGCAACATTTATAGTATGTGTTAAAATAAATCCAGCGGCTACACTTCCGGTAACGGTGGACATTTCATTGGCTACACTATCAGAAAACACATTATCAGAAGCATTATAGGTATAACCCGATAATCCTTTGGTATATCCATTGGCTGTTGACGCATTGACTAGTGCTACGGCACTTCCTGAACCTTCTGGAAAAGCAATTTGAGTAACCAGTAACGAAGTTCCCGAAGAGTTGTAAATATGTACGTGAATGTGAGTTGCTCTACTGGTGTACCAACCCGGAAAAATAGAGGTAAAACTAACCAGTCCGTTAGCATTGGTTGTTTGTCTGCCTCTTAAGAAATGAGCGCTTGTAAAATCGGCTGACTGCATTGAGGTTCCTCCGTATTCAGAATAATAACCGTCTTTGTCGCAATGCCAAATATCGACAATGGCTCCAGCCAATACTGCACAGCTGGCATTGGTATTTTTGATGGTGATATTGATTGTGAATCCTACACCTGTTCTATCACTTACAATATTTGCCGTAACTAATGAAGAAGGTGATTTGGTTGGAAACGGGCCAGCGGTTTCTGACGAAGTAACCGAACAAGAAGTATTTGTTGATCCTCCTGTATTTGTAGCTTGGGTAGTGTCTGTTGTTGATGTAGAAGAAGCATCATCATCATTACTACTACAGGCTTTAATTACAGGAATGGTCAAAGCACCAAGACCAGCTAAACCTAATCCTCTTAAAAATTCTTTTCTTTCCATAATAATAGTATTTTAAGGTTACGGATATAAAAGTATTTAAACTCACAAAAGTTTATAAATTTATGAGGTAATAGATTGTTTTTATGAGGTAAATGGATGAAAATAAAGTTGAATTTGTAATTTTTTAACAATAAAAATTAATCCTTGTTGAGTAAAGTAAAAAAAGCAGTTTCATAACTGGCGCTTACTGGAATCTCTTCTTCCTGAATGAAGATGATTTTATTTCGAACTTTTTCTATTTTAGAAATAGGAACTATAAACGATCGATGCACCCGTGCAAATTCAGTCGCTGGGAGTTTTTCCAATATTACTTTCAAAGTCATTCTGGCGACAATTGTTTTTTGGTTTTGAATATGAATTTTCAAGTAATCATCCAGTCCTTCGATGAACAATATATCCGAAATTAGAATTTTAATCAAACTGTAATCTGCCCGAATAAAAAGGTAGTTTTGTTCGGGATTTTGATTTTGAATTTTCCATTGCGAATAGGCTTTTTCTACTGCTTGTTGAAAACGTGAAAACGAAAAGGGTTTCAACAAATAATCAGTAGCACTCAATGTAAATCCTTCGACA
>Ga0116186_1004140_pt1 | contig 11899 bp, 6 predicted proteins | sample AD_JPNNA4_MetaG_FD_89806 | JGI IMG/M metagenome (GOLD analysis project Ga0116186, IMG submission 89806) | Active sludge microbial communities of municipal wastewater-treating anaerobic digesters from Japan - AD_JPNNA4_MetaG | ecosystem: Engineered > Bioreactor > Anaerobic > Digestate | place...
CCCCGTTTCTTTCAGCCGCCGCTGCACCGCGCACACGTCGGCCTGCGCGGGTTTTGTACCGCCGCGCACGCACAGCGCCGCTGCGACGCCCGCCGCCTGGCCGGTAATATAGCAGCCGGGCATGACACGTATCGACGACTGCATCGCCCGGTCGGCGGATACGCAGCGGCCCGCCACGAGCAGATTGCCCACCCTTTTGGGCACCAGGATACGGTAGGGCACGCCGTAGCTCTCCCCTTCCGCATAGCGGTACTTCATGTGGTCGGCATAAAAGCCGTCGAAACTCGCCGCGGAGTTGTCGGAAGCGTGGATATCCACCGGGTAGCAGTAACGGCCGATTTCATCGTCGAACACGGCGCGGCTGACGAAATCGTCCAGCGTGAGCACATAAGCGCCCGTAATCCGGCGCGTTTCGCGGATGCCGAGCATTGAGCCCGTCGCGGCGAGTTCCATCCGCTCGTATCCCGTAAGGTAGCCCTTATAGTAACGTTCGTATTCGCCGATGAGTTTTCTGCCCCAGACGAGCGCTTCGGTCAGGGAAACCTCGTCCGTGCCGTCCACCTCGAAGGTGTGGCCGATGTTGCCGCCGCCGAGGTTGGTGCTGATTTTCCACATGCCGGGCAGGTGCAGGTCCGGTTTGGTGAAAACGCCGTCTTGTATCGCCTGCTCGAGTTTGGCGCGGTCGTTCCCCTTGCGCGCCTGCCAGTCGATACCGGTCCAAAGGCTGCAAAGCGTGCCCGCCATCATCCGGCCTTCCCCGTCGCCCTTTTCCCAGGGCGCGCCTGCCATCGCGGCGAGGTCGCCGTCGCCCGTGCAGTCGATATAGATAGAGGCCCGGGCGGCGAACATGCCGCTTTTAGCGCTGAGAATGCAACAGGCGATTTCATCGCCGTCCATAACGGCGTCCGCCAGGTGCGTGCACAGGGAAAAGCGGACGCCCGCCTCTCCCAAAATCTCATCGTAAGCCCTTTTCAGCGCCTCCGCCTTGATGGCGTAGGATTGTTTTTTCTCATACTCTTCCCCGCCGAGCCGCCACATGCGCTCGAGAATCTCCAGGCCGAAGCCGCCGGCGAGGAAATGCTCGCCGTCCCCGAACTGCATGAATGCGGGAACCAGACCGGCCGTCCCCTGCCCGCCCAGGCAGGCTTGCCCCTCGATGAGCAGGACATCGGCCCCGAGACGCGCAGCGGCGACGGCCGCAGCGCAGCCCGCCGGCCCGCCGCCCGCGACGAGGACGTCGGCGGCATATTTGACCGGTAAATCGCGGTTATAAACGACGTTTTTCATTTTCCCTCCGCGGCAGTATTTGACCCCGGCCGATGAAACCCTGTCCGGGAAACCGGACTCCTTCACAAACAGGCCCGCTTATTGCGGAATGAATATAAAAAAGCCCGGGGCAACACGCTTTGCTCCGGGCCGGCATTGCTGATTATCTGGCCGTCACGGATTTCGCCGGCGAAAGGGCCCCGTAGTAATTCTTTCCGGACACCGTGCGGTATGCCCTGACTTTGTAGGAATAGGTTCTGCCTTTGACGAGGCCGTCCTTATCCGTCCATGAAGTGCCGGTCAGCACCTTCAGGCGCGAATAGGCGTTGGTCAGCGAGCTCTTGCGGTAAAGGACATAGCCTGTGGCGCCGGGAACGGCAGACCAACTGAGTTTGACCGACAGCCCTGCCTGCGCTTCCGCTTTGAAGGAACCGGGTACGCCCGGCAACGGGACAGCCGACACGGCGGCGCTCGGCGACCCGTAATAATCCGTGCCGCCGGCGGTTCTGTAAGCGCGCACTTTGTAGTAATACTTCGTCCCGGTTGTACGGCCGGTATCCGTCAGGGAAAGTTCCTTCGTCACCTTGATTCTCGCATAGCCGGACGACGCGGAGGCGGACCGGTAGACGACATAGCCCGTCGCGCCCGCCACGGCGTTCCACGAGAGTTTGACGCTGTTGTATGAAGCCGAGGCCGCCTTGAAGTTCCCGGGCACCGCCAGTTTCGGCAGGAAGATGTTGGCGCCGGAAAAGCCGAGGATAAAATTATAGGTGGTAGAACTGCCTTTACTGGACAACATGTCCCTGCTTTCGCACTTGTAAAAATATGCCGGCAGTGTTGTGTGTCCTTCTTCTGGTGTTCGTACCCAACGTGGGTCCATGACGATTTTTGTTCCCGCGTCTGCCGTGATGTTTCTGACGGCTTTGAGGTTGAAACGGAACAGCCAGGTGCCCGGCAAATACTCCGGGTGACCGCCGTTCGCGGCGTTGCTTTGGGCTTGCGCCGTCACGCAAACAGCAGTGTAGGCATTGAACATCGTCTGCCCAGCCGAAGCACCGTAAACTTCTTGGAAAACCTTGAGCGGTACATAGGTCGCGCCGCTGTAATCCCCGACCGCTTTCGCATAATAGGTATTGGACGGATTGGGCGTGAAGGCGCTTTTCTGCGAGCCGATAATGGTAAAGGCGTTTTTGCCGAACAGTACGGCAAAACGGACCGTTCCGCAGAGAAAGTCAGTTTCCGGCACGATGCGCACGGTGATGACCTGGTCCTTGGCGATATTTTCGCCGTCTTTGAGCGGCGTAAAGGTACTGCCGGACATCCGCCCGACTTCGAGTTTAACGACGGCGGTGAGTTTTTTGCCGTCGTTGAGCGCGGCGTAGGCGCCGATTTGAAGCGCGCCCAGCGCCAACGAAAGGGCCAGCATGAGCGACAGCATTTTCAAAACCGTTTTCATTGATTTCACCTCTGCGGGCACACGCAGCGCGTGTTCTTTCTTATTCCCCGCATATCTATTATAATATATGCAGGCTGCCGGGTCAAACGGCGCGGGCCTCACGGCGCCGGCTTTAAAGGCAGCCGTCACGCTGAAAGCGGGGGTAAATGATGAATATCGCGGATATCAGCAAAACCGGCGCGGGCAGGATCGTACAGGTCAACCCGGCCCAGTTGGAGTGTTATATCGATAACCTGACGCGCGAGAATATGCGCAGGGGCGACAGGGCGCGCGCGGAAATCGCAAGCCCGGAAGCGCTCGCCGCCCACCGCGAAAAAGTGCGGGCCTCTTTTCTGCGCAGCCTGGGCGCCATGCCGTCGGGTTACTTCGCCGGCGCGCGCGTCACCGGCCGCTTCGAGACCGGCGGACTGGTTTGCGAAAACCTGCTGCTGGAGACGCTGCCCGGCTTCTTCGCGACCGCCAACGTCTATAAACCCGCCGGCCGCGGCGGCAGGCTGCCCGCGGTGCTGATGGTCTGCGGCCATTCGCCGGAAGGCCGGATGAACCCCGTCTATCAGCGCGTACAGCGTATTATCGCGAGCGCCGGTTTCGTCGTAATGGGGCTCGATCCCATCGGGCAGGGCGAGCGAATCAGTTATTACGAGGAAGGAAGCGAAGAGCCCCTCATCGAACCCTGCACCAGGGAACACGACTACGCGGGGCTGCAGTGCCTGTTGACCGGTATGACGGTGACAGGCTTTTTTGTGCACGACGGCATCTGCGCGCTCGACTACCTCGCCTCGCGCGGGGACGTCGACGCGGCGAGAATCGGCGTGACGGGTTCCAGCGGAGGCGGCACGCAGACGAGCATGCTGATGATGGCCGCGCCCGAAAAAATCGCCGCCGCCGCGCCAGCCACTTTCCTGTCTGACCGCGAAGCCATTCTCGACACGAGGCAGGCGCAGGACCTGGAACAAATCTGGCCGGGCATGGCGGCAGACGGCTTTGACCACGCGGATGTGCTCGCCTGCATGGCGCCAAAGCCTGTGCTGCTGCTGTGCGTCGACTCCGACTTTTTCCCGCTGGAGGGCGCGCACAGAACTTATACCAAAGCCGAGCCGCTGTGGAAGATGTTCGGCAAAGAAAACGCGCTTGAAATCTTCACCGACACCTCCAAGCACGCATATACCCGGGCTCTGGCCGAAGCGGCCGCCCGCTTCTTCGTAAAGCACCTCGGCGCGCAGGGCGGTTTCGAGCCGCAGGAGCCGTTTTGGATTGAAAGCGAAAAGCTGTTCGCCGCGGGCGGCAGCGTCGTCAAGACGCTGGGCTCCAAGCTGGTCCACGATTTCGCCGCCGAACGGCTTGAACGGCTCGAAAACGAAAAACGGCGGTTTTCCCTCGACAGCAGGCGCGAAGAAGCGGCGGACTTTATCCGCGCCAGGGTTGATGCATGCAGGCCCTACCCGCTTTATCTCAAACGCAACTATAACCAAAGCGAAGGGTTCAGGGGTTTTTACAACCTCGCCGCAGAATATTACACCTGGCGCCAGCAGGAGGGCATTGTTGGCTACGGCATGTATCTGACGCGGCTGGGCGTGACCCCGAAAAAGGCGGTTATCGCCCTCTGGGACGGCGGCACCTCGGTGCTGCACCGCCGCCTCGACGACGTGATGGACCTTTGCGATAAGGGTTACAGCGTTTTCGTCGTGGACCTGCCGGGGACGGGTTCCCTGGGCGAAAACCTTTACAGCGAAAGCCGGCCGGACTACTACTACACGCGCATGACGGCCTTTTGCTGCGACCTTCTCGTCAACGGCGACTCCCTGCCCGCTATGCGCGTGCGCGCCGTCCTGCGAGCGTACGAAGCGCTGCGCGCGTTTGCCGGCGAGTCAATCGAAACGGGGCTGCTGAGCGCCGGACGCTTCAACCTTTACGCGCTCGCGGCCAAACTCATCGAACCGTCCTTTGCCTTTGTGGACGAGCGCGAGCCTTTCGAGGGTTTCTCCCGCCTGGTCGAGCGGAAATATTACAACCACAACAACCTCATGGCATACATTATGCCCGGCATGCTCGAAAAGTTCGATATCCCGGATTTGAGGGAGTTCACGCGGTAAAAGCGTTCTAATAAAACACGTGAGAGCCGGCGCTTATGCGCCGGCTCTCACGCACCGACAGCCCTCTCACGGTTTCAGCCTGAACAGGGCGACGACACCCTCTTTATAATACAACGTCTCGTAATCGCCGTTGAGGTAATCGTTGACGTCGACCCCTTGAGTCGCGACGGCAAAATCGAACGCCACATATTCGGTTTTGTGCTTGGTCGGCAGTTCGTAGAGTATCTTATGGTCATAGAGATGGGAAACGAGAAAGGCGGAAGCGGAAACCTCCGCGTTGTCGGGAATCAGAGCAAGGCACTCGTCGTAGGTCTGCGTACGGCTTTGTTCGGCGAAATAATTGGTGAAATACACCGTTTTGGAAAGCATGGTGTTCGCGTAAAGCATCAGTGTCGCGGCGGCGCAGAAGACCGCGACGGCCCGCTGCGGACGCGGCTTGAAGGACGCGATATTGGACACGAACAGATAGAATAATATCGCCGCGCTGCCGTAGGTGTACTGAAAGTCGATGGAATGCTGTAGCTCGTAGTCCGACATCAGGTTGACCAGCACCATCGGGCCGAGCAGAATGTATTTCGCATACTGCCTGTTGATCAGCGGAATAAAAGCCAGCGGGACGAGCATGCGCAGGAGAAACTCCAGTTTTCCCTCGTCGAAACACTGGGCCAGGACATAGGCGGGATTTGCCGCGAAGGCTTTCACGACGCCCAGCAGGCCGTCGCCCGGCGCGCCGTAATTGCCGTACCGCCCGACCATTGCGCCAAGACCGAAACGTTGAAGCAGCCAGAGCGCGAGGCCGAAATAAGCGAGCGATATCAAGAAGAGCGGAACGCCCTTTTTGATGTCCTTTTTGCCGAACACCATATAAAGCGCGATGAACGCGACATAAACCGGCGCGTCTTCCTTGACGGCGAACACCAGCAGCGCGAAAGCGAAAATACCTGCGGCTTTGTTTTTTTCGATGAAATAAAAAAGCCATAAAACCAGCGGCAGCAAAAACTTGTTTTCGTGCAGGTCATAGAAACAGCCGCCCGTAACGGAGGGGAAAAAGGTGTAAACGGCGCCGGCGGCGGCCGTGATGAAAGGCGGCAGGCCGAATTTTTTACAAAGCAGATACAGCGGCGCCAGCCCGCTTGCCAGCAGAACGGCCTGCATAATCTGCAGCGTGACGGGCGAATCGAAGACGGCGAAGAAAGGCAGCAGCAGATAATAGATGGGCGAAATATGCACCGCGAAATGCGACAGAAGGCCATCCCGCTCGCAGGTGGTCATCGGCAGGAAAGTCGTCTTCATATAGTAGAACATCTGAGAAAAGATGCCGAAGTCGAAACCGGGGCTGCGGTACTGCAAATACTTCATCGTAGTCAGGCCGCCGACATAGACGGCGAAACCACAGCCGAGCAGCACATAAAGCAGCATGACGGTTTTTTTTCGCAGTTGGGGTTCAAAAGCGCTTCGGTAAACGGCGTAATATGTCAGCAGCGCGAACAGCGCCGTGACGGCGATATAATAATAGGTGTTGCCGGGAGCCGAAGCGCAGGTGAGGATAAAATAGAGGAAGACGGAGAAAAACAGCAGCAGTTTATCGGCTTTCATCGTCCGCGCGCGGTAAAGAAGAACGTTGAGCAGCACAAAAGCGCCCAAAACGCCGCCTGCGGCGCGCGTCAGCGACAGTCCTGTGAAAAAAGCCGTTTGCGTGAACTTGACGCTTGAGGCGAGAAGCACAACGAGCGCCGTAAGCGCCCATGCGCTCATAAGCCTGACGACGGCTTTCTCTACCGTCAGGTGTTTGAGCAGCGGATTGTTTTTCAGCGCCGCCGAGTCCGGTTTCAAGTATCTTTCCCTTCCCTGGCTTGTTTCAGTTCGAGGTATTTGGCCTTTCTGGCCTCAAAAATCTCCTTCTCCGCGGCAGTTTCGGCAAGCAGCGCCGGTACCTGAGCGGGTTTGAGGTCCTCGCCGAGAGCGACATAGGTGAAAAACGCCGTCAAAGCGACATCGGGCGGGTCCTCGCTGAGAAGGTCCTCCGACTTGACGGTGATTTGTACTTCCATGGACGTTTTGCCGGCGAACGCCAGCTGCGCCTCGCAGATGACCAGGCGGCCGACGGGTATCGGCTTATAGAACACCAGTTCGTCCACCCGCACCGTCACCACGGGCCTGCGCGCGTGCCTGGTAGCCGCGACGCCCCCGCAGGCGTCCATCAGTTTCATCACTTCGCCGCCGTGAACCGTACCCGCTGGGTTGGCATGCCCCGGCAGCATCAGTTCCGACAGAACCGCTTTGGATTGGGATACGGTTTTGCTCTCCATGTCAAGGCCTCCGGCGGCTTGAAGCGGTTAAACCGGCAAATTGCCCAAAATGACCGCCAGCAGGTTGATGCGTGAAATCATCTCGAGAATATACGCGGTCCGGCCGGCGGATTGCCAGCCCTCGAAGAAGGCGGTTTTTTGGATGCGGAAAGAGTCGACCTGTTCGCCGGTATCGGAAATAAACGACTGGATCAGGCATTCGCCGCCGTCAAAGGCAATGGTCGAATAAATCGGAACACCGGTGAAAGGATAGGAATAACCAAGCCAGAAATAATCATACGGCTCGTCGGGCACTCTGCTCCTGCCGGCGGCCGCGGACGCCGTAAAATACAAGACGCCCTGCGGGTCCGTCACACTGCCGTTTTCATAGCCCGGATTGCCGACGACGCGGTTGCCGGCCATATAATAGGAACGGCCGTAGATATGGTCGTGGCCCGCCAGCACAAAATCGACGGCGAAATCCTCGAACAGCGCGCCGTAGGCGCACTGCATAAAATGCACCTCGCTGTTGGCGTTGACATCCGCATGGCCGCCCGTGCCGTAAATATCGTGGTGCATGACCGCCACGCGCCATTTGGCCTGAGGATTGGCCTCGACGGCAGCCCGGGTCAGGGCATACTGGTCCGCCATGTTGTATTTGGCGGCATTATAACAAATGAACAGCACATCGCCGTAAGTAAACCAGTAACCGTTGCCGACATAATTCGGGGTTTTGCCCCAAAAAGTATTGGGATTGTTGACATAGCGGCTGTAAACGGCCGTTTTCATATCGTGGTTGCCGACCACCGTCGCCATGGGCAGAGAGCGCAGCTCCGGGGGCGAAAGCGTCGCGATCCATTCGACGGTTTTGCCTGCGTTGGTGTTGTCGCCCGCCGCGATGACAAAAGCAATGTCGCCGTTGGCTCCGAGCGCGCCCGCAAGCGTATTATGCCACGACCTCGCGTTGGCCTCACGCACCGAATCGTCCGTATCGCTGGAAGAACACTGGATGTCGGAAACAAAGAGCAGTTTAAAACGGCCGGAGGCCCGGGTTCTGAACGGCACGGCTTGCGAAAAGCCGTCCTCTCCGCGGCAGGAGTAATAGTAAAGCGTGTTTTCTTTCAGGCCGCTTACGGTCACTTTATTGACACGTTGGCCGAACACCTCGGCATATTCCGCCCTGCCGTAAAAAGACATGGCGCCGTTCATATCCGGCGACTGGGAAATCCTGACGCAGGGAAGGCTGGAGAAAAAACCCGAATGCCAGGAAAAGTTCATCCGGCTGATGTCCGAACCGGGGGTCAGCGCGACCAGAGTGTTGTCGTCCTTGACAGTTTGCCAATATTGCGCCCACTGCCCGTCGGTCATGGCGGCGCCCGCAGCCGACGCGGGCATGCCGATTGTCAGCGCGGAAAACAGTATTGCGGCCGCAAGCAGAGCGGCGAAAATCCGCCCGTTTTTCATTATCTTTCCGCCTCCGATATCCGTTTTATTGACCGGACGGCAAAAACCCCGCCCGGTTTTGCGGGCTCCATTATATCATAGAGCCGCGACGGCGGGCAATCGCACCGCCTTACCGGACAGCCGGTTTCTGTTCTCGCAAGCCCTTGTCGAAATCCAGATGCAGGCTGTGGCCGCCGCAGGTGATTTCGATGCGCGGTGCTTTTCTCGACACCTTGGCATAGGGGCCGTCGAAGCGTTCATATTCCAGTGGCTGGGCCTCCCCGTCAATGGTGAACATCCCTGCGTAGGTCACAACATATTCTTTGCCTCCGGACGCATAGCGGAGTGTTCCGCCGCCGCATTCTAAACAGTTCGCGCGGATACGCGCGACAAAATCCCGGAAGTTTTCATGCCTTGTATCTGACAGTTCGGTGGCATAGCAATGCCATTGACCGCCCTCACGGACAAGATCGAAGACATTTTCGCCCTCGGGCAAATGTTCCATCGCTTCGGCTTTTACCCTGAACAGCGCCTTTGCCGAATCCGCGTCAAAGGGACGGTAATGCATTTCCCCGTCGGTACGCAGGGCGACGAGCGCCTCCCCTTTTCTGCCGAACATCATGCCGCCGTCGAGTATAAACTCGTCATACAAGTGTTTAGGCGCCAGCGCATGCGTCATGCGGGCAATATGAAACTCCGTCGGGCGTTTCTTGACCGGCAGTTTATAAATGGTCAGGTTGATGCTGCCGTCCTGCACGCTCATGGGCTGCCGGCCGTTGCCGACCCAGTAACCGGGCGATTCGGAGTATTTTTTTGCACCCGGGTCGTCACGCGACGGCTGCGTTGTAAACAGCGTCAAGTCCGGCGCGAGGTTGGCCGTCCAGATATGGCCCTGCGCGCCGCAGCTGTCAACGGCGAGCGCGACAGCGGTCGAGAGCGAATAGATGCCGTTGCGGTAAAAATAGACGTTGCCGCGGCCGAGCGCGATGCCGTTGGTCATCAGCGGGAGATGCCTGCTTACGAACGCGGGCACTTTCAACAAACGCAGCAGCGATATGTCGATATACTTAAACGGATTCACAAATTGATTGCGGAACATTTTATATCGGCTCAGCGTACGCAGGGTATTGCCGATGACCTCGGGATTGGTAAAGGTTTCGGCCCCGAACTGAGCCATAATCTGCGCCGTTCCCTGCCCGATAAGGCCTTCCTCTTTCATATCCCGGGGCGAAAGGCCCGAGGAGGAGCGGATGACGCACGGCGTCGTGTCGGTACCCGCGGCAACGACCGCGTCAGGCACCCGATAAAGGCCTTTTTCGACCGCACAGGCAAAGCCTTTTTGCATGCTGCCGATGATTTTGGTTTTAAAGGTTTGACCGGCGAAGGTGAACTCGCTTTCTCCCGCCTCGTCCTCCAGACTGGCCGCTGTTGCGCTCTGCCAGACGATTTTCATCTCATCGCGCACGCTGTTGCCATAGATATCGCCCGCCTTGTTGTTGGCGTACATCCGGCTGCTGGAGGCAACAAAGGTGTTGTTGACGCTGTGTGTCGCCACGTCATACCAAAGCAGATCGAAAACGATGGCCAACCGCTGCGCGGTATCGCGGTGGGAAGCATATTCGATAAACGCCGAAATAGGGGCGATATCCTCTGGATAATAGTTGTTGCTGTACCACTCCGAAAAACCGTATAAAAAGCGCTGACGCGCCCAAATCTCGATGCGCTCAAGCGCTTTGTCGCGGTGCTGCGCGCCCGTCATGCCGCTGTTGACGAAAACATCGTCGGGCCATTCGCTGCCCGCCAGATATTCCGTGACAGCAAACATCATCTGGTGGTTTTCGGACCAGAAGCACATACTGTCGTCTCCGGGTTCGTCCATCCAGTATTTGAAATTCAGAAAGGTATCCTTGACCGTCTGCGCCACGGATGCCGGCAGTTTTTCTTTGCAATCTTTATAGAATTTATAAAGGAAAAGCATCCCGAAATCCGCGCAATCGAAACGCCGGCGCGCCAGTTCGACCATCGGCTGTATGCAGTCGGCGAGGAAAGTTTCGTTGACCACAACGCCGGGGGGAACCGTCTCGGGTCTCGTCAGGAAACGGTAGGCCACCGAAACGCCCTCTCTGTTGAGGCCTTTTCTGGGCAGGTCCGGCAACGGCTTGCGAAACAGGGTTTTAACCAGATCCGCAATCAGAGAAAGAACCAGCAGGCCCGCAATAACTATCAGGGCAATTAAGACGCCACGCATAAGCATCCCCTTCTTCCAATAAGGTTGATTTATTGTACTCGCTTTGCCGTTGAAGCACAAGAAAAAGCAGCCCGTTTTTACCGCGGAAAACGGATATTGAGGAAGGGCGGCCCCGTTAAGGGAGCCGCCTTAAATGTATAAGTGGTTTGTCAGCCGATAAAAATACTAAAAAGCCGATGCCATACCTGTTGTTTGAGAGATATTCAGCAGGAAATTCTCATAGTCAACGATACAGCCTGCGTCGCTTGAGTCGATATTGCCGTCGCCGTTGAGGTCGGCCGCTTTCAACAGCGCAGCGTCCTGCGTCGTATCCCAGGTGATGGCAAAGTTCTCAAGATCTACAATCAGGGACGCATCTGCCGAGTCAATATTCGCGTCGCCGTTGACATCACCGAAAATAACAACGGTATAAGTCTTTAGAACCCGTTGTGTCACATTATCAACGAGATGGACCTTTGTCCCCGTACCGAAGTTCGCTGCCTGTGTAAATTCCAACCGGCCGTTGCCGACCACTCTGCCGTATTGGCTTTCAAAGGCCATCTGTGTAAGGCCCGCTTCGAGGCCGTAAATCAAACCCGCCTGCTCGTTAATCACCGTCGTGGACAGGGCGGTCAGTTTCGGCGCGCCCGGCACGTTGAGTTTAACCGTCACCGTGTCGTCAAACAGGAAGGTATAAATACCTCCCACGCTGTTCACCGCGCCGCCGCCCGGCATGTTCACCGGGTCCACAATCTCGAACAGTATGTCGCCGTTCGCGTCGGGCTTGACCGTCTTCGTCATCTCGTTGCCCGCCTTGTCTTTGACATAAAGCGTCAGCCTGCCCGAAGGATCCGTAATCTCCGCCGGATTGACGTGAATGTCGAACGTGTTGTCCTCGGAACTGATGACCCCCAGGTCCGTAATCAGTTTGCTGCTCCAGTAAGGAATAACAAAAGCCGGAGTCCCTTCAAACGCATACTGGTAGAGCCGGATGGTCTGCACCGCGCTCCCGCCGTCCTCGGTGATCTTCACGTAGCCGTTGATCCCCTGCTGGTCCGCCACCGGCGCCACCGCGTCGACGTTGTTGGTCTTGATGATGCGGTTGAACACGTTGCCCCAGCGGTCC
>Ga0116186_1004143_pt1 | contig 11894 bp, 13 predicted proteins | sample AD_JPNNA4_MetaG_FD_89806 | JGI IMG/M metagenome (GOLD analysis project Ga0116186, IMG submission 89806) | Active sludge microbial communities of municipal wastewater-treating anaerobic digesters from Japan - AD_JPNNA4_MetaG | ecosystem: Engineered > Bioreactor > Anaerobic > Digestate | place...
CCCCGAGCCCTACTTCGCGGTCATCTCGCCCTATGTCGAGGAGGACCTGATCCAGCTCCTCTCCGGCAACACCAACCAGTTCGGCGACTCCGTGACCGAGGAGATTGTCCGGACGGGCTACGTGGGGAACCCCTATGGGGTCATCACCTACCGCTCCGGCAACCTGATCCAGGATGTCAATGGCGATGTCCGATGCGCCATGTTCTCCCGCGAGGCCATCGGCATGGTCATCAAGTGGGATCCGCGCATCGAGATCCAGCGCGATGCCTCGCTCCGGGGCTATGAGGTCATCATGACCACCGCGTACGGGATCGACACCATCGACGCGAACTTCGGCTGCTCGATGCTGCTGGACAACGCGGACGCCTAGAAGGGCTTCCGTGCTCGAACGGGGCCGGCACCCCTCGCCCCGGTGCTCTCCCGTGGGGAGAGGGGGCTGGCCCCCCATCTCGTCTTGCCCGTGGAGGCCCCATGCCCACGCCACTCGATATCGAAGTTGGTGGCTCAACCGCCAACAGCTATGCCGGCCGCAACGAGGCCGACCAGTACTTCGCCGACGACCCCAACCGCGCCCAGGCGTGGGAGGGCTTCCCGCCCGCCCAGCGCGATCGAGCCCTCCTGCTGGCCACGCGATGGATGGAACGGTTGGCCTTACGTGGGGAGCCCCTCACCAACGACCAGGCTCTCCACTTCCCCACCGCGGAAACTCTGGATCGCCAAGGGGAAGCCTATATCCCCATCGGCCTCAAGTACGCCCAGATCGAATGGGCCTTCCACATCCTGGCTCACGCACCGGAAACCGTCCTCGACCGCGCCAGTTTGCGGGCTCAAGGCGTCCGCAGCTTCTCCCGGCTCGGCCTGAGCGAGCAACTGACCCCCGGCCCCGGAACACCTCCCCTGCCCCCTGAGGTCCGAGCCTACCTCCAGCCCTGGCTAATCGCGGGAAGGAGAATCAGCCGATAGATCCCAATAGGCAGGCCGTTCGTTCTACGGGTACAGGAGTCTGCACGAGGCGGTTGACCCGGACAGCAGATTGCTGTAAATACAATGGAAATAAATCTTCTGTTCGGTAACAGCCTGAGTGAAGATCCTGCATAGCCGTGGGGTGGATAAGGAGTTGGGTGTGATGGCTATGTCCGATTTTCCTTCGTATCGTGTGACGGTCACTCGACCCGTACAGACCCCAGGAGGCACTGAAGTCGAGGTTCACTATCGCACCGTGGCGCGGGAAGTCGCCTGCGAGCTGTACTCGGAGGAGACCCAGGGCGTGAAGTCCCTACCAGGAACCCGGCCCCTGCGCTACGCCCAGGCCATCATCTCGCCTCGAGCCGATGTCCGCTTCGGCGATCGTCTGGTCGAACCGACGGGTCAGTGCTGGGTCGTCGATCACCTCGTCCGCAGCGATCTCGTGTGCCGATGCACCCTGCGGGAAGGGTAGACAGCCCTCGGAGTCCTGATGACAACTCGTCACACCACCAGCTAGCATCGAAGTCTCTAGACGGGGCCACCTCCCCGGCCCCGTGGCATGCCCCCGGTCTCCTGGCCCCTCCCTGGCATCGCTCGACCGCGTTTCGCCCCAGAAGGAGCTCCCCGTGTCCCCCCATCTCTGGACCGACGCGCTCGCCGACTACCTCGTCGGCCTGATCCAAGATCATCTCGGCGAAGCCTTGAACCTATCGCGGGTGGCCAAGATCCGCCCCGATGAACTCGCCCCCATCGCCTTCTCCGACCCACTGGACGACGCTCTGCCGGCCGTGTACGTGATCCTGGATGATCCGCGGATACTCCCCGCGCGGATCATCGGCCCCGTGGTCGATGTGGAGGAACGCTTCCGGCTGGCCTTCCTCAAACGCGGCCCCATCGACCAGGCGGACACCGCCGCGCTGAATGCCGACATCCAGTCCCTGGCTGCCCTGATGCGGGATCACCCGTGGGTCGAACCGGGAGTACTGCCTGCCCCGACCCAGCAGCTCCTGCCCCTCGCGGTGGATGGCGTCGAGTATGACCCACCCGAACTGCGGCCACTGAGGAAGCTCGACGCCGCCCTCGCCGGCTGCGCTCTGCCGGTCCGCATCGTAACGACGACGGCGTAAGCGGCGATCCCTCCGAAAGGCAGAGGAGGGGCCGAATGGAAGGGGCCCGCAAAGCGGGAAGGGCGCCATCCGGCCCGCCTCTGGCCATCCCCCAAAGGAGCAACCATGGCTCACAAGACCGCCCGTGTTCTCTCTTGCCGCTGGGGAATCGCCAGCCCCGACACGCCCGTCGGGCGTGTGTTCGGCGGAACCTGTGTGGTGCCCCAGAACCTCACCAACAGCCGCGCCATCGGCGGCCAAGAGGTCAACCTCTATGGCCTCATCGAGCCCCGTATCCAGAACCTGGCCTTCGAGGTCCAGAGCGGCGCGCTTCTGTCCCAAGCCGTCCGAGGCGCCGGAAGCCTACCTGCCCTGAAGTTCCTGTGCTCCACCGATGCCGGCAGCTTCCTCTTCGAGGATGCCTACATCCACGAAATGCACCTGCGCTTCGCGGGGGCGGGAACGCTGACCGCCAGCCTATCCATCATGGCCCTGAAGGTCAGCCCGTCCACGGCCCAGGCGCCAGCTTCGCTGAACCTGCCCGTCTACCAGTGGCACGATGGGCAGATGACCCTCGGCGGGGCAGGCAGGTCCATGGCCGAAGGCGTGGTGTCCTTCTCAAATAACCTGGAGTACCTGCTCAACTGGGATGGCCCGATCGAGGCATCCCGGGCCCGATTCCCGTCGGAGATCAAGACCAACACCTTCGAGAGCCTGGCCTGCCGATTCACGCTGCGCGAGCCCCATGGCACCCTCGATCCCCTGGCCAACGCGCCCGGCACCACGGGAGCTGTCATCAGGGCCGAACGCGGTAGCCACCACGTGACCTTCACCCTCTCGGGCCTCAGCCTGGCCGAGGACGAACTGCTGCCCATCCCCGGCGGCGCCGATGAGGTGATCGAGTACCACCTGCCCTTCTATGGCCTGCACGGCAGCCTCGTCGTGACCGCCTCGGAGTAGGACGCCTTTTCCCCCCGAACAGGAGCGATTCCATGGCACTCCATCGCCGATTGGCCCCGAGACGCTTCACCGAAACGGTGGCCCTCGCGAGCGACCCCGAGGTGCGGTTCTACCTGCGTTTCTCCGCCCAAGAAGCCGACGAGCTGGCCAACTTCGTCGCCCCGCCCCAGTGGGGCCATCTCTGCCGGACCGCCGCCGGGTTCGTGCAAGACTGGGAAGGCGTGTGCGCCGAAGATGGCACGCCGGTGCCGTGGTCGCTGGAGGAGTTCTACGGCCGGCTGACCGCGGCCGAGCGGCTCGAGTTCGCGCAGGCGACCGTCGCCCTGGTGTATGGCGAAGCGGCAGGGTGGGGGAGTGAGGCCGACCCTTTCGCGACGAACGCCGGCGGCTGTCACTGTTCTTCGCCGGAGTCGCCTGGCAACCCGAATGGGGTCCTCAGCCCGAAGCCCTGCTCTTCGATACCCTCCTCCGCGAGTATCCCGGTCTGAGTTGGGCCGACATCTACACCATGCCCCGAGCCCTGTTGCGGGGCCTGCTCCGCTGTATGGAGGCGCGCCATGCTCACCCTGTGGGATAAGCGAACGCCGGTACTGGCCCTCCCCGCCCTGGCGCCGACTCTCGCGCCGCCGGTGGCACTGCGAAGGCTCCGAAGCGCGAGCGTCCCGGCACCGGTTCGAGCGAACGCGTGGGTGGGGAGAGCGCTGACCTCTTTGGTCCGCCAGAGCCCTGCAGCTTTACCACTGCCGAGCGTGCGGAAGGTACCGAGCCTCCTTGCGCCGGCCTTGGCAGCCCGGGCAACTTCTGCAATGCCAGGCGGACTGCCCGCACTCGCCTGCCTTCGACGACCGGTCTCGATCGAGCGAATCCGCGCCGCGATGATACACGCGCGGCCGAGCGGAACCGAGGTGGAGCCTGCCCTGGCTGCTCGCCGGCAACCGTGGGGGCCCGTGGCTGTGGTGATGACACATAGCCAACCCGTGGCGCCTGAAGGCATCCCGTGGCTGCGCGAGGCGAGCTCGCGCGAGGCTGAAGCCTCGCCTACGGACGCGATGGACCTGACGCCACTGCTGGCCGAGGCGCTCCGGCAACTCGGGCGGGAGTGAGACACTCGGGCCGGATAGGGTCCCACCAGCCTTCGGCTGGTCCACCCCTATTCGGCCCCTCCGAATACCCTCCGAGGAACCGAAGGAGGGGCCGAATGGAAGGGGCCGCGCAGCGGGAAGGGCGCCATCCGGCCCGTTAGGAGCGCACTGAGGAGCACACCCCTAGAGGCTCCTGGGATACACTGCGGATAGACCGCCAATCCCGAGGTCCGCGGAGGGAGGCCAGGCATGTTCGAGCCCGCACGGTACTTCTCCAGCAACCTGACGGTGGGTTTTCCTCGGCGGACAGACGTCGAGACCTGCGCCGATGCCATCGCGGCCAAGCTCGAGGAGCGCTATAAGCCCTACCCAATGCAGCCACTACCGGAGTGGCTAGAGCAGGATGTGCCTCGGCTAGCCTTTGTCACTCCGAAACAGGTGATCGGCTCCCATCGGATCTACGTCACGCAAGCTGGCTTCCGCCTGGAGGTCTTCCACAAGCCCAGCCACCAACTGGAGCCTTCTGTTGTCGAGGAGAGCCTGATCGCGGAGGTCGCCACCCTGTTCAGCCTGCTGGAGACTGTCCAGGCGGAGAGCCCAACCTACTGCGGCTTGATGACTCAGGTTCGGGTACCTGCAGAGAGCGAAACGGAGGACCGGTCTATCGGCCGCTATCTGGCGAAGCGTTTCCTGAAGGAGCCCGAGATCAGTGGGCTCTACGAGCTGACCGTTCGCTTCTGCGAGACCATTGACGAGCGCTTCTTCAGCAACACCACTTATGAGGTCTATCGCGCGTGGGACTCGGCCAAGATGGACCCAGCCAAGCCGCGGCTCAGTGGCCCTGGAGCCATGACGCGCGGAGTACTCATCAGCGGCGACTTCAATGACCGGCATGCCTTCAACGAGAACGAAGAGTACACTTCGAATCAGCAGACCGCCGAGGAGATCGTTCACCGCGGGATGGACGCAGTAGCCCGGGCGATCACGACGATAAGGGGGTGACCCAGATGGCCGAGGCTTTGCTAAGAGTGGACAGCGCGCAGACGGACGTAGTCACGGGGCTTCGCCTCGTGGAAGGCACTTTGCCATCTTCCCATGGAACGTTCTCGCTTAACACCCCCCATCTGATGCTTCTGCAACCCGTGCCAGAGCCCGGTTTCTCCACGGCAAGAAGTCTGCGGAAGTATATGGGAACCTGGAATGGCGATGACCTTGAGGAGTGTCTGGACCTCGTATATCGCACTCGAGGGAAAGCTCGGTTCTGAATGTACCTCCTCGACACGAACAGCCTGAGCCAGATCCTCAAAGGGGATCCCGCGCTCGACGCATGGTTGGATGCCAAGGACGACGCCGCTCTGGCCACATGTGTAGTCGTACGCGGCGAGCTGGTCTACATGGCCGAGAACTCCGACCGGAGAGCCGAGAACCTCCAAGATACAGAGGCCCTCCTTGCTGGCCTGACTATCCACGACATCGACGAAGCAACAGCCGATGCCTACGGCCAGATCAAGGCAGCGATCTTCCGGTGTTTCGGACCCAAAGAGAAGGCAAAACGGCGACAGACCGAATGGAAGACCCTCGGAGTCGACGAGAACGATGTATGGATCGCGGCAGTCGCAAAGCAACGTGGCCTCACCGTTGTCTCGGTTGACTCTGACTTTCAGCGGATCCACCAGGCCACTGGTCTTCCGGTTGAGAACTGGCTCTCACCGCCAACAGGACAACCCACAGATGAATCCTGACCAGCAGAAGCCAACGCCCGAAGAGCCCCAAGACGATTACCCCACGAGGACCCGCGCAAAAGAGGATCTTCAGCGAGCTGGGCTGCCTCAATGGGAGAAGCCAGTCATCGGTCCAGACGGGCTCTGGACCAAGTCCTTCGCGGAGCTGGCTGCAGACCTAGTCGGTGGAGAAGGAGCTCCGCCGGACCTCTCCTACAACCCCGACCACATGCGGGACTTCGGCAAATAGGACAGCTATCCAGACCCCCCCCGAGGCGACCAGCCCATCCCCCTGATCATCCCCGACGATCGACGCTAGGCCCCGCAGCGCTTGAACGCCACCCGCTCAGACTGCCCCCCATCCCCTTGGAGGCTTCCCCGCTATGAGCCTGCCTCTTCGCGCGCAGACGAAGGTCATGGTCTTCCCCCCGAACTACACCGGCACGGTGGAACATCAGGGCGTGGGGTATGAATGGATGGTTCGGCCGGAAGAGGCCAGCACGCCCACCAACACGGCCCGGGGCATCTTCCATACCTACTGGTACATGGGGAAGGGCACGCCGAAGCTCTACTACGTGCCCGAGCCCGTGCCTTTCGTCCAGGTGCTCCACACCCACCAGCAGATCAAGACCTTCACCGACCCCGCGGGGCGGCCGGTCTTGCTCTACGATGCTCCGGTGCGGCTCTCCGGCCAGCCGGTAACCGACTTCAACACCGCCCTGGGCGATCACGGCTTCCTCTTCCGCGGCGCTGCCACGCGCTGGGGGCTGGTCGATATCCCCTGCATCTCCTCGGGCCCCTTCGGCTCGGGGATCACCACCCTCGGGGCCACCGTGCAGGCCGTGGAGAACTTCACGCTCCGCGTGCTGCCGGTGCTCGAGTACCAGCGAGGCTCGTGGTCGCTGCGGGTCAACTTCAACCAGAAGCACTTCTTCTGGTGGGCGCAGCAGCCGGGCTCGAAGAACGGCGAGAGCTACTTTAGCTTCCACCGCTATACCGACTACGACACCGACCAAAGCAAGCAGATCATCCCCGCCGGCCACCTGCCCGTGCGCGCGGCGGGCAACTGGCTCCAGTTCCACTTCATCGCCTTTGGCAAAGACGTGCTGCTGGTCGAGATCCTCGACGCCGACGGCAAGGCGCTTCGGCGCTTCATGGCCTACGATCCCGAGCTGAACCTCTATGGCAAGGATGTCGAGATCGAGCTGGCGGTCAACGATGGCACTCTGGCCCTTGGGGTGACCGAACACCGTTATTCGGCCACGGGGGTGCCGCCCTCCAGCGTGCCCGACGAAGACGAGCTCAACGACCCGGACGCCATCGACGACGATCTGGCGCTCACGTATCCCCTCCACGCCGGGGTCGAGGTGCTCAACCCGAACACGCCCACGGGCACCGCCATCGGGGTGGCGCCCGAAGGCACCAGCTTCCGGGTCTATACGCAGCGCCGAACGGGGTCGGATGTCTACCGCCCCGTGGTGGCCCTGCGGAGCACGCAGACGCGCACACCGGTGCTCGTGGGCGCGCAGCTCGTGTGGCCTTCGACCCTGCTGCCTGGCACCGGAACGGGAACGGCGCTGACCCAGCTCCGCTCGGCCCCGGTGGCCTATTACTCGAAGGACTACCGGCACAACCGCCTGCGGCTCGATTACGCCGTCGGCAGCCAGCCGCATCTGAAGGGCAACGAGTGCATCGAGGTGAGTCTCCAGACCGTGCGCCAGGATGGCACAGTCGAAGCCGAACAGCACCTCTTCGGCGGATTCGTCAGCCTCTACGGCACCCGCCAGGCGGGGCGCGATCGGGAGACGGTGGCCCACCTCGAGGCGCGCGACTGGACGCTGAGGCTCTCGAAGAAGGACATGGGCGACACGCCCTGCTTCGCCGGCTGGCCGCTGCTGGATGCGGTCCGGTTCATCTTCCACCGCTGTGGGATCTCCGACAACCTGGTCCACTGGGAGCAATCGAGCGAGGGTTGGACGGTACCTCAGCGGGCGCTGTTCAAACTCGAGTTCAAGTTCGACGAAACCATCACGGCGCTGGAGGCGCTCGACAGCCTGTTCGCCTCCTGCGGATTCACCTGGGGCACCGGGTTCGATGGGCACATCTATGTCTGGTCCCGCGCGGCCGATTATGTCGACTATGGCGCGGTGATCGACGACGCCGACCTCGACGACAACCACAAGCTCCTGCGGGTCGAAACCAACCGGGACCTGGACGACTTCGCCAACGAGGTGCTGGTGGTCACCTCGCCGCTACTCGACACCTCCGAGCCCACCACGGCCCGGGTGCGGAACCTGGCTTCCCAGCAGGACGAAGAGAACGACCTCTATGTGGGCGAGCCGTGGGTGAAGGCCGTGAGCCTCCACGACAGCTACCGCGCGCCGCTCATGGCCGCGCTGGAGCTCTCGAAGCACACCAAAGAGCGGCGGCTGTGCACCTTCACGCCCCGCCACGGCCGGCTCGATATCCTGCCGCGGCACATCGTGACCGCCCAGGTCAGCGGCCACGAGTTCCCCCGCGGCAGCCGGTTCGCGGTGCTGGGCGCGACCTACTCGGTGCCCGTAGTCAGCGGCCTGCCCCGCCTTCAAAGCGAGTTCGTGGCCGCGCAGGTGTAAGGCTGGCGCCATCCGGCCCGGTGTTCAGCGGAACACGGGCAGCGGCCACTAGCGGCTAGAGCCGCTGCCCGTGCGAGATGCCAGCAATGGCATGTGGTCCCTGTGCGCTACCAGGAATCGCCGCCCTGGCCTAAGCCCCCCGGCGAAGGATCCTTACGGCCATGCCTCTTCGACAAGCAGATAGCAGAGGACGAGATTGGCCTGCTCAGGTCCGGGACTCTGACAGAGACATCTATAGGCTTCACCGATCGCGAACTCCCGCGTGCCTTTCAGACCCCGCCTGGCATTCCCATCGCGGTCTCTGTAGAACACCCCCCCGGGGCCGAAGAACTCATCCGTGCCCCTCGGGCCTCGGAGGGTCTTCCAGATCACATCCAGCCTCACGTTATCGCCCAGTGTGCGTGTGGCTGTGGCTTCCCAAGAGAAGTAGCGGTTGGGCGCCTTGAGCTCTGCCCGACCGGGTACCTCGGCCGAACACACGAGTGAGTAGATGGGGCTCACGCGCACATCGAGCCTGCCCGTCCGATTGGCGATGCGGGCCATGGCTTCCTCATCGAAGAAATCGCGCTTCGGGATGGAAGGCGGAACCTGCCCCTCCCGTCCGACCAGTTCCTCGAAGGTAGGAGCGGGTCCGTCGCCAGTCCACCATCCTGCGGCGAAGCGGAAGCTCACCACGAATCGCTCTGACTCGTCAGCATCAGCCACAGGGTCGGTCGTCTCCGCAGCTAGGGCCTGACGTACCTCTTCCAGAGAGGGGGGGGCGTCCCCGGCCTCCGCGGCTTGCTCGTCCTGAGCACAGGCAATCCACACAGCGCCAACCAGGGCAAGGCTCATCGCCAACACAGCCACAGCTTCTCGTGCCTGCCTTTGGAAACACATCATCCATTTCACCTCCCATCTGCGCTGAGCAGGTACCGTACAGATTAGCTTCTTGGGGGGGGGGGCACGAGACCTGCACGGGCCATGCGGATTGAGGAAAAATGGCGAATCGAGCATCGTATCTAACACATCCCGTAGCCCGCCCGGGATGACACCCCGTCCAAAGCACTGCCGCAGTCTGGCACCGTGCCCGTATGCAAGCGGGCCGGATAGGGTCCCACCAGCCCTGAGCCTGTCGAAGGGCGGATGGTTCCCCCATTTCGGCCCCTCCGAAGACCTTCCGGCACCGCCCCTCACCCGTCTCCTCGCTCCCGCTCGGAGCCGACCTCTCCCGCGGGGAGAGGTGGAAGGAGCCCCCATGTTCGATGCACTCCGCGAGGCCTTCCGGCAGCTCACCCGGTTCGAAGCCGGCACTCGGACCCTGCTGCGCGAGGTCGACGACGACCCGCTGATCTTCAATGCCACCCACTCCGAGCCCGAAGGCGTCATCGCCGAAGGGCCCGAGCTGCACTTCATCGCCAACGAAGCCACCCTCGGCCTGCTCGATGACGAGGCCGAATGGGAACTGGGTTAGGAACGCACGCCAATGGCCTTCGCATGCACCGTTGTCACGCTCGCCTACACCCAAGAGGCCCGGCTGAACTTCCACCAGGCGGCCGCTTTCCTCATCGCCTCCGACGGCATGTCGGGGGGCGAAGAGGTCTGCGCGGCTCACGTGTGCGGCATAGGGTTCGATTTCGTCGAGGAGCTGGCCGAGATCTACGAGGAGTACACCATCAGCAACATCTACCTCCGAGCCACGCTGCCCGGCATGCCGCCCACGATCTACAAGCGCCTGGTGGGACACCGCAAGACCTATTCCGACGAGTGGTTGGGCCAAGAACTTACCCTCGACGAGGAAGCCCTGCACACCACCTGCTCCATGAGCTTCCCCGTCCGGCTGTGGAAGATGCGCGACGCCAGCGAGAAGCCCGAGAGTCTGGCGAACCCGTGTCACCCGCTGCACTTAGCCATGCACTACAAGTGGAAGACCGATCCGGATGCCCAGGTCACCTACGATTGCGGCTTCGGTTCGGCCTCCTCAGCCATCAGCTATGAGGGCGCCGATCTGCCGGCCTTCAGCCCCACACTGACCCTCAAGCGTACACCCTACTTCCCGGTCTCCGGCTTCGCGGTCAGCATCACCGGGGCCAAGCTGCTGGACCGCAGCATCAGCTTCGACGGCTATCAAGCCAGCGGGAACGGCTGTGCCGCAGCGGGCGATGGCGATGGCATGTGGCTCGAGGTCGTGAACTGGGCGCAGGTCCCCTTATCGCCGCCCACATCCTTCACCGCCGGTGTCTCTCCGCCCGTGATCGTCGATTTCGACCTCCACGGCCAGGACTGGAGCGCCAGCAAGGCCCTGCGGTTCCGCATCCCTCGCAATGTGCCCGATGGCACCGGCCGGACCTTCGATGTCGTCGCCGCGCCCTTCCATGAGGAGCGCGAGTACTGGTCCAAAACATGGGGCGGCCCCTGGCTGCGGCCCTTCAGTCTGGCGCTCTCGCTCGATCCGGACTGGATGACCGAAGAAGACGAGAACGTCGACCCATCCGACCTGGCGTGCACGATCGAGGAAAGCGACCTCAGCGTTGAGGCCGACTATGAATGGCCACACTTCAGGGTTCGCCGGACGCCCGGCCTGTCGGTGCAAGTCCCGCCCGATGTACCCTCGATCCCCTCGCCCTGGGTACCCCAGTCCGGGCTAACCGTCGAGCAGGTGGGAAAGACCACTCGAGTCACCGTCCATCCCGGCACCACGGCGGGGACACTGGTCCGGACCCTGCGGGAAGACTACTTCCGCGCCTACCTCACGCCCGAGGGCCTGGGAACATACGGCCTCCCCGGGGCTTACCGATACCTGAAGCATCAGCCGGGCAGCGACATCTGGAACTGGGAGAACTATCAGTTCATCCGCCTGGAGTACGAGAGTGAACGGCCCGCCGTGCTGGCGCTGACGGTGGACTACTCGGCCGTGACGGTGCACGACAATCACCTCACCGGCCAGATCCGGGTGGATGAGTTCTCCGTCGACCGGGAACGGCGGCAAGCAAGCTATCTGCTGCCCATCCGGGCCACCGAGCCGCCGGAGGTCGCCGAGCTCGTCATCGACCTCGGCGTGCCCAATGACCTGAAGCTCCAACACGTGGATGCCCTGACCCTCAGCGGATTCACGAACCCACAGGCATTGGCCGAGCCGTGGCTCTTCCGGCTCCACGAGATGGAAATCCGCCGCTACAACCCCATCACCGACTACGGAGTCGGCCGCACGGCCTGCACGGTCACATTCAATCGGCCGGCCGAGGGCGAGGGAGAGCTCGGCCTGCCCCTGAGCTACACAGCCTTCACGGCGGTGGCCGAAGGTGGCCGATGCTGCCGCCCGCCGGATCAGATCCGCACGTGCTGCGGCGAAGAGGGGCTCGATTTCGTCGAGCAGCTCACGGGATCAGGCAGCGGGCTATGCCTCGACTTCATGCGCCCGCTCTCGCAGTGGTACACCGAGCTGGCGCGGCAAGAAGGGTGGGA
>Ga0116186_1004148_pt1 | contig 11886 bp, 10 predicted proteins | sample AD_JPNNA4_MetaG_FD_89806 | JGI IMG/M metagenome (GOLD analysis project Ga0116186, IMG submission 89806) | Active sludge microbial communities of municipal wastewater-treating anaerobic digesters from Japan - AD_JPNNA4_MetaG | ecosystem: Engineered > Bioreactor > Anaerobic > Digestate | place...
AAGTACGCCGCGCCCGCAACTGCAGCGAACAGACGTGCGTCCAGCCAGGTGCCGATAAGCTGCCCCTGGGTCATCAACACCTCGGGCAACACCACCGCCGACAAGGCGGCAATGGGTGCGTACTGCAAACCGCGCTGCGCCCAGTGCGGGAGATGCCAGGGCTTGCTGCTCAGGAAAAAAAAGCTGCGCGTCACCAGGGTCACTACGCCCAGCCCGAAGATCACACCCAAGGTCCAGAAATCGGTATGGTTCATGATCGGCCTCCTGCAGCAGATGCCGGTGGTTGCAACTGTTCCAGCACCAGGCACAAGGCCACGGCGGCGGCAATCGCCACCACGATATTGAGTTTGAACGGCAAGGCAAAGGCCGCCACCGCCGCCATGCCAGCCACGCCTGCAGACACCCGGCGCAAGTTGCTGCTGGCCAGCGAGCAGGCCACTCCCAGCAAAGCCAGGATGCCGGCAAAGCCCAGCCCCCAACGCGTGGGAATCGTGTTGGCCAGCGCAATACCCAGCAGACTTGCGGCCTGCCAGCTCGTCCAGTTAAAAAAGCTGCCCCCGCCCAGATAGGCCAGCTGGGCGCGCTGCGTAGCCGCATCGTTTGCAGGATGGTGAAACCGTTTGGTAAACATCACATAGCTGAGGTCTGCCGTCAGGTAGCCGTTGAACAGCCTCCAGCGCAAGGGCAGGTGCATGAAGTAGGGCCGCATGTGGGCGCTGAACACCACAAACCGCAGATTGACGCAAAAAGCCGTCGCCCAAATCACCCAGACGGGCGCGCCTGCCGCAATCAGGGGAATGGCGGCCAGCTGCGAGCTGCCCGCAAACACCACCAGGGTCATGACCACGGCTTCCACGGTGCTCATGCCGGACTTGACCATGGCCACGCCCGTCATCAAACCCCAGGCCGCCAGACCTGGCGACACAGCTGCCATCTCGCGCAGACCCAATTGAAACTCCGGATGCTGCCACCAGGCCCGCCAGCGCTGGATCACGCCAGTACCTGCCCTGCTTTTAAAGGGAAACCCCGCAGAAACTCGGCCACCGGCAAGCGCTTGCTTCCAGCCCGCTGAAGTTCTGTCAGTATTGCTATGGAATTCATAGCTGCCACTGCAACACCCTCGGGGGCTACAGCCAGAATGGTTCCAGATGCAGCTTGCGGCGAGCCGGGTTGAACCACAGCACTCCACACCTTGATGGATTCGCCACCCAGACTGGTGGACGCGCCAGGAAAGGGGTTGAACGCCCGCACCCTGCGCACAATGGTGGCGGCATCCTGCTGCCAGTCAATAGCAGCTTCGTGCTTTTCTATCTTGTGGGCGTAAGTGACACCTTCTTCGGGCTGTTTCACTGGCCGCAGTTGCCCCGCAACCGCCAGATCGAGTGCCTGCACGACCATGCACGCGCCCAGATTCGCCACCTTGTCATGCAGTGTTGCCGTAGTGTCTGTATCCAGTATCGGCAAACTTTCCCTGAGCAGCATGTCCCCGGTGTCCAGACCCGCGTCCATCTGCATGATGGTGACACCCGTATGGCTGTCCCCCGCCTCAATGGCCCGGTGAATGGGTGCAGCGCCACGCCAGCGCGGCAGCAGCGAGCCGTGGATATTCAGACAGCCATGGCGCGCACGTCCATCCCCATGCGGGGCGGCCATGTCGTCCAGCACCCACTGCGGCAGGATCAAGCCATAGGCGGCAACCACCATCACATCCGCGTGGGCATCTGCAATCGCCTGCCGTGCGGCGGCGGCATCTTCGGGGTACTTGCCGTCGAGTCGCAGGCTACGCGGCTGGGCCACTGCAATGCCATGCTCCAGCGCAAACTGCTTGACGCTCGATGCCTGCAGCTTCATGCCACGTCCCGCAGGGCGATCCGGCTGGCTGAGCACCAGTGCAATGGTGTGGCCTGCGGCGTGCAGCCGTTCCAGCGCAACCCGGGCAAACTCGGGCGTGCCGGCAAAAATGACTCTCAAAGCCTGCACTTAGCGCGATTCCTCGCGCAGTGCCTTGAGCATTTTGGTTTTGATGCGGTTGCGCTTGAGAGGCGACAGGTATTCCACAAACACCTTGCCCATCAGGTGGTCCATTTCATGCTGGACACACACCGCCAGCAACTCCTGGGCCTCAATCGTCCGGCTCTGGCCTTTGTCGTCCAGCGCCTTCACGTGCACCGCATCAAAGCGCTCGACACCATCGTAAATACCGGGCACCGAGAGGCAGCCTTCTTCGTTGATGTGCTTGGTCGGGCTGGTCCAGACAATTTCGGGATTGATCAGCACCAGAGGCTGGTCGCGGTCTTCCGACACATCAATCACGATGACACGTTCGTGCACATCGATCTGGGTCGCCGCCAGGCCAATGCCTTTGGCGTCATACATGGTGTCCAGCATGTCGCGTACCAGGGTCTGGATGCGCGCATCCACTGCCGCGACGGGTTTGGCCACTTTGTGCAATTTGGGATCGGGATAGCAAAGAATCGGGAGTAATGCCATGAAAAGCTCTTCTAAGATGTGGCTATTTTCGCCACTTTTGGCAACTCTGGTACAGCCTGTTACCCAAAAACGTTGCCGAATCAAGGGCTTGAGCGCAAAATCGCGCGTAAATTATCAAGTTATAGCAACCTGACCGCATTCCGATATGACGACACTTCTGATGGCAAAACCCAAACTGGCACTGGCAGCACTGACGGGCATCGTGTGTGCACTGATGGCAGGCCCCTCACTGGCTCAGCAATATCCGGTGACCGCGGCGCAGCGTGCGACAGCCAACGAAGTCGCGGCCAAAGGCGTTCCCCTCAGTGAGCTCGCGGCGAACGCACCAGACACCTACACCATCAAACGTGGCGACACCCTGTGGGACATCTCCAAGATGTACCTCAAGAGCCCATGGCGCTGGCCTGAGTTGTGGGGCATGAACCTCAACGACATCAAGAATCCGCATCTGATCTACCCCGGGCAGATCCTAGTGTTAGAGCGCAAGGACGGTAGGGCCACGCTGCGCGTGGCTGGCAGCCCGTCAGATGACTCCGGGCTGGAGACTGTGCGGGTATCGCCGCGGACACGCTATGAATCCCTGTCCAGCAAAGCACTGACTGCACTGCAATCGAGCCTCATTGAGCCTTTCCTGGCCGAACCCATGGTGGTCGATGAGACTACCCTCAAGGCAGCACCGCGCATTGTGTCTGCACAGGAGAGCCGGGTGCTGCTGGCCAAGGGAGACCGCGCCTATGCACGCGGCCAGAACGGTGTGCCGTTGCTCGATGACCAGCGCCTGGAGAAGCAGTTCCGAGTCTTTCGCAACGCAACACCTCTGAAAGACCCTGGCACCGGTGAAATTCTGGGCTATGAGGCCCAATATGTTGGCAAGGCCACCATGGTACGTGGCGAGAGCACCACCGACGTGACCGACAAGGAAGGCACTACCAATGGCGTCATCGTCCCGGCCACCATCGACATCATCAGTGCCAAGGAAGAAATGCGGGTGGGCGACCGCATGCTGCCCGAACCTCCACGCGAATTGCAGACTTACACTCCACGGGCACCATCCGCCAATGTGACCGGTCGCATTATCTCGGTGTATGGCAGTGCGGTGGTGAACGCCGCCCAGAACCAGGTGGTGGCCATCAACTTGGGCAGTCGCGATGGCATGGAAGCCGGTCACGTGCTGGCCATTCTTAAAGATGGAGCCACCATGATTGACAAAGGGGATCCAAGCCTGCCGCTGATGAAGCTGCCCGACGAGCGCAACGGCCTGTTGATGGTGTTCCGCACCTTTGACCGCGTGTCCTATGCACTGATCCTCGACATCACCACAGGGGTCCGCGTTGGTGACCGCCTGATGAATCCACGCTAAGCCCGGAACTCCGGGTTACTGCCATATGGATCGGGAAGAGCTTCGGGCCTGGTTGCGGCTGCAGCTAACCCCCGGTGTCGGCGACATGACTGCCCGACGCCTGCTTGCGCAGTTTGGGTTGCCCCAGCAGGTATTCCAGCAGTCTGCCTCAACACTGGAGACCGTGGTGAGCGCTGTACAGGCTGCCGCTGTCTTGCAGGAACCCGTGGAGTTGCCCGCGCTACTGGAGAGCACCTGGAACTGGCGGCAAACCGAACCCGGCGCCAGGCGGGTCTTGCCCTTGGGTGATCCGGACTATCCCCAATCCCTGCTGAATATTGAAGACCCTCCACTCCTGCTGTATGGAATGGGGCCAGCCGAGTTGTGGGCAGCTGGCGGCTTGAACGGGGTTGCCGACCGTTGCCTGGCAGTGGTGGGTAGCCGCAACCCGACACCGCAGGGCGCTGCCAATGCACGTCAATTCTCTGTGGCACTGGTTCAGGCCGGGTTGACGATTGTCAGCGGCATGGCGCTCGGGGTGGACGGAGCAGCCCACGAAGGGGCACTGGAAGGCGCCGCAGATAACCAGCTGGCAACCATCGCCGTCGTCGGCACAGGGCTGGACCGGGTCTACCCCAAGCAGCACCGGGTGCTCGCGCACCGTATTGCGCAGCGGGGCATGCTGCTGAGCGAATACGCTCTGGGCACGGCGCCGCTGGCTGCGAACTTTCCCAAACGCAACCGCATCATTTCAGGTCTGTCGCGCGGCACGCTGGTGGTGGAAGCGGCCCTGCAATCCGGCTCGCTGATCACGGCACGCCTCGCCACGGAACAGGGCAAGGATGTGTTTGCCATACCGGGATCCATCCACTCCACACAGGCGCGCGGCTGTCACGCCCTGATCAAGCAGGGGGCCAAGCTGGTGGAGAGTGCACAGGATGTACTGGAGGAGTTGCAATTCCTGGAAAGCTCGCAAAATGCTCCTGATTTTGTAGCTGCTGGTGAACAGCCTGCGCGGGCTGCGGGTCGATTGGATTCCGAATCTGCACTATTGCGGGCGCTGGGCTATGACACTGCAAGCCTGGATACGCTACAGGCACGCACCGGACTGGATACGGCCGCACTCCAGGCTGAGCTCATGACACTGGAGTTGCAAGGTGAGGTAACGCGCCTGCCCGGCGGCCTGTTCCAGCGCCTGGTACGGGCCTGAAAGCCAGAAAAGAAGGGCAGTTCCAGACGCGGCGCAGATCGCAATTTATCTGCGCTATATTGCGTCCATGTTTGAAGTGCTCGCCTTCGTTTACGAAAACTATTACACCGGGGAAACCTGCCCTGAACCCGCGCATCTGCAACGCAAGCTCAATGCCGTGGGCTTCGATTCAGATGAAATTGACGATGCCCTGAAATGGCTCAACGGGCTCAACCGGGCTGCCGACATTGCGCAGCCAGAACCCTGGTTGTTACAGCCGGCCCCTTCCAGCATCCGCATATTCCCTGCCCATGAACAAAGCCACCTCGGCACCCGGGCAGTCGGATTCATCCACTTTCTGGAATCTGCCGGAGTTTTACCCGCCCACATGCGCGAGGTCGTCATCGACCGGGCCATGGCGGCACCGGGTGGTCCCATAGCACTGGACGACCTGAAAATCATCGTACTGATGGTGTACTGGAGCTTTGGGCAGGAACCCGATGCACTGGTGCTGGACGAACTGTGTGACGACGCACGCACACGCGTCGCCCACTAAGGGCGCGGGCACGGAGCCCGACGCGTCAAGCCAATAAGCGCTCGGGATTGGCTTCCAGTTTGGCCATGGCATCACGGGTGGCGCGCACGGTCAAGGCTTCTTCTTCCTGCGGCAGCAGCAAACCGGCCTGCAGATACGCCGCGAGCCGGCCACCCTGAATCAGGAAGCTCTTTCCGGAACTGGAGGCGAACAGATTCAGGTGCTTGCGCTCACTGCGCCAGGCAAACTGCACCTGTGAAATCTGGTTGTTGTGGTCCAGGGTGTACCAGGACCCCACTTGCAGTTCCTGCGCCCAGGCCAGCATGGCAGCCGTCGGCTTGGAACCGCCATTGGCCACCACTTCTATGGCAGATGCTTCGATACCGAGCATCATCTCAATGCTCTCGGCATCCAGTGGCAAGTCGCCCATGCCATCTTCCGACACGAAGTCTTCCAGACTGCCCAGGCGCTGCGCCATGGCGTCAATCTTTTCCTGCGAAATGGCGTGTGTCTTGGAAAGGAAGGCATCTGCCAGCGTATCGCTGATCTTCTTGACATTGGCTTCCTGTTCGGAAGGCGCGATACCCAGGAGTGTCATGCCCGAGCGCAGGCGCACCAGCAGATTGGGCAAATCCTGAATCACCTTGGCACGGTCTGCACGGTTGGGTTTGGCGCTGGCTGCCCATACCAGATCGGTTGCAGACTTCTTCAACGTCAGGGTGTCGGCATGTTTGGGACCTTTGCGCAAAGCAGATACCGCAAGCACCTCCGACCACACCTTGAACAGGAAATCGCGGATTTCGTCGCGCACCGGCAGGTCCTTGAGCATATTGCGCATCTCAATAGTGAACTGGATGGCAAGCGTCTCTTTCTGCTCCACCTGCTGGGCCACACTCACCACCTTCTGGGTGGGGCCTTTTTCAGTCAGGAATTTGGACAGGAATTTCTGGAATTCGTCATAAACAATCTGGTAAACCTTCTTGCCGGTTTCCGGATATTGCTCCACCACCTGAACAATGCGCTTGACTTCCGTCTCCATGGCGCCGCCCTGGACGCCCGTGGCATCGAACCCCATCACACAGGAGCCCATGCGGTCAATCAGCAGCCGTGCAGGGTGATCCGTCGTTCCGAAAAAATCCGGATCTTCCAGAGCCACGCGCAGCACAGGCATCTGCAGACGCGCAAACCAGACCCGAATGCCCGGAGGAATGCGCTCCTCCGCCAGAATGGCCTGAAACATCAGGGCCACAATTTCAATCGTGGCTTTCTCGCCCTTGGTTTCTGCTTTCTTCTTGAGCTCTACCGTCTTCTCGCGCAAGGCCCCTGCCACGCGGGCAACGCCGGCCGGACTGTAGTCCTCGTACATCGTGCCACCGGTCGCATAAGACGCTGCAACCGCCTGTGGCGCGATCGCCCTGGCTAGCGCGGGCGACGGCGAATAATGCGCTGTGGCTTCAAAGTCAACATCTGCCTGGCTGACAAACAGGCGTCGGATCTGGCCAATCACACCCTGGGCACGGCTGCGTGCGCGCGCCAAAGGGGTGGTCTGGGTCATCATCCGGGTTTCGTCCGTGGCCGATCCGTGCTGCCCAGGGCCGCTATTTCCGGAACCCGACTGTTTCCAGAAAGGCGTGGAACCCGAGGGTTGGTGCGACGAACCTTGCGCCCCACGGGAACTGTTCTGGCCCGCAGTACCACTGGCAGGCGCTTCCGGATTGCCCCACCCCAGGCGTCCACCAAAGAAACCCCCACTGCGCGGAGCCGAACCACTGTCCTGCGCAGGCGCTGCGCTGCTTTGCGGTGCCCCTCCGCGCTGACCCTGTGGACCATTGGGCTGCAGGTAGCCACTGCCTGAAGGGGCCCCTGAACTCTGCGGATACGCGTTATGGCCATAGTCCTGCCCATAGCCACCGCTGTGCCCCATTTCCCCCATGGCACCCGAATGCGGATCCGGGTGCATCGGTACCGGGCCCGAAGGAGGTGCTGCAGGACGGGGACGGGGCCCCGCTGTCCGCACCGGGGCGCGCACGCGATCTTTCAGTTCGATGGTCGGCAACACTCCCTTGCTGATCAACAGGGTGTTGCCGTTCTTGTAGGCCTCGTTCAGGCTGGCAATGAGTTTGGCCTGCACGGTATCGTTCACCAGGGGCCAGGATTCCCCTGGCAGGCCGGCTTGGGTCCATTGCTCCACCATCAAAAGGACCAGCACCTCGGGGCGCAGCAAATCGCGGCTATCGAGGTCATCCAGGTTTTCAAGCAATTTGATGCGAACCCGCAAGTCATCGAGCTGGGCCAATACCTTGTCGGTAACAGTTGTGACCAGTCGCGAAGCCAGGATCTTGTTTTCAACCACGTCGGTGCCGACCAATTCCAGCCCGGCAGCTTCCAGGCCCGCCTTGGGTTTGGTGGCCTTGGCGGGCTCCAGCGTCTCGCGCCAGGCCTTTACCGTCCCCTCAAACCAGACCGGACGGCAGCGCTTGTAGGCCATCCAGACGTCCCTGCGAATCTGCGAGTCACGTGCATTGCTCGGCTCATCCACCAGTTCGGTCAACCGCACCTGCACCTGCACGCTGATCTCGGACATCGCCCGGCTCATTTCCCCAAAAAATCGCTCGCGTACAGCGCGTGCCAGCTGCAGCCGGGGGGAAAGTGTGGGAGGCGTAGTGGCCATGTGCTTTGAACCTAGACGGTAGCTCCTGCATTGGGATCGTTCGGGTCTTCTTCCTTCTTGGCCGTGGCCTTGATCAGGTCTTCACGTGCAATACCGAGCCACATGGCAATGGCCGCAGCCACAAATACCGAAGAGTAGATACCAAACAGAATACCAATGGTCAGCGCCAGCGCAAAATAGTGCAGCGTGGCACCACCAAACAGCAGCATCGACAGCACCATGAGCTGCGTCGAGCCGTGGGTGATGATGGTGCGGCTGATGGTGGAGGTGATCGCGTTGTCGATGATCTGCACCGTGTTCATCTTGCGGTAACGGCGGAAGTTCTCACGAATCCGGTCAAATATCACCACCGACTCGTTCACCGAGTAACCCAGCACCGCCAGCACCGCTGCCAGCACGGGCAAGGAAAACTCCCACTGGAAAAAGGCGAAAAAGCCCAGAATGATGATCACATCATGCAAATTGGCGATGATGGCCGCCACCGCGAACTTCCATTCAAAGCGGATGGCGAGGTACAGCATGATGCCCACCACGACAAAGGCCAGGGCTTTCAGGCCATCGGCGGCGAGTTCGTCTCCCACCTGGGGACCAACAAACTCTGTGCGCCGCAGGTTGGCCGACGCATCGCCAGCCTTCAGTGCGGCCATGACCTGCTCGCTCTGTTGGCCGGAAGTACTCCCCTTTTGCACCGGCATGCGGATCAGTACATCCTGCGCAGTTCCGAAGTTTTGCACCTGAACATCCTTGATGCCCAGTTGGTCCACCGTGGAGCGAATAGCCGCCAGGTCAGCCGGCTGGGAATAGCTGACTTCCATCAGCGTGCCGCCGGTGAACTCTACGGAAAGATGCAGGCCCCGGGAAAACAGGAAAAAGACCGCTGCCAGGAATGTGGCCAGCGAGATCAGATTGAACACCAGCGCATGCCGCATGAACGGAATGTCGCGGCGGATTTTGAAAAATTCCATGCCTGTTTCCCTTTAGTTTGTCGCGACCTGATTACTGGAATCGGGGCGCCAAACCGTACCGATGGATACGCTTTTGAGCTTTTTTTGTCGACCGTACCACAAATTTACCACGCCCCGGGAGAAGAACACCCCCGAGAACATGCTGGTCAGAATGCCCAGGCAGTGCACCACGGCAAAACCGCGCACCGGACCGGAACCAAACGCCAGCAATGCCAGACCTGCAATCAGCGTGGTGACGTTGGAGTCGATGATGGTGGCCCAGGCACGGTCGTAGCCAGCGTGGATGGCCGCCTGCGGCGACGCTCCGTTGCGCAGCTCTTCCCGCACGCGCTCGTTGATCAGCACATTGGCATCAATCGCCATACCCAGCACCAGGGCCATGGCCGCCATACCGGGCAGGGTGAGCGTAGCCTGCAACATCGACAGTACCGCCACCAGAAGCAGCAGGTTGAAGGCCAGCGAAATACTGGAAATCATGCCAAACAGCATGTAATACGCACACATGAAGATGGCCACCGCCACAAAACCCCAGGTCACGCTATTGAAACCCTTGGCAATGTTTTCGGCACCCAGGCTCGGGCCAATGGTGCGCTCTTCGATGATTTCCATGGGTGCGGCCAGCGAACCGGCACGCAACAGCAGCGCGGTGTCAGCTGCTTCCACGGTGGTCATGCGACCGGAAATCTGTACGCGGCCGCCACCGATTTCGGAGCGGATCACAGGCGCCGTCACCACTTCACCCTTGCCCTTTTCGAACAGCAGGATGGCCATGCGCTTGCCAATGCTTTCGCGAGTGACATCGCGGAAGATGCGTGCACCCTTGGCATCCAGTGTGAGGTGCACGGCGGCTTCCTGGGTCTGGTTGTCAAAACCAGGCTGGGCGTCGGTGAGGTTGTCGCCGGTCAGAATGACCTGCTTCTTGACAATCACCGCCTGGCCATTGCGCTCCAGATAGCGTTCGGAACCAAACGGCACCGGGCCACTGCCTGTTTCGGCCGCGCGGGCTTCAGCACTGTCTTCGACCATGCGAATTTCCAGCGTGGCGGTGCGCCCCAGGATGTCTTTGGCTTTGGCTGTGTCCTGCACGCCAGGCAGCTGCACCACGATGCGGTCTTGCCCCTGCTGCTGAATCACCGGCTCGGCCACACCGAGTTCGTTAATCCGGTTATGCAGGGTGGTGATGTTCTGCTTGAGCGCCTGGTCCTGCACCGACTTGGCAGCCACCGGCTTGATGGTGGCAACCATCTTGAACTCAGCGCCGTCCGGAGACTCCACCGTAGTCAGATCCGCAAACTGGTCCGCCACGGTGCGTCGCGCAGCTTCCATGGTCTGCGCATCGCGAAAACGGATTTCAATGGTCTGTCCATTGCGGGCAATACCACTGTGACGCACGTTTTTTTCGCGCAGCACGGTACGAATATCCCCGGCCAGGGATTCGGCCTTCTTGCTCAATGCAGCCTGCATATCGACCTGCAACATGAAGTGCACCCCACCGCGCAAATCCAGACCCAGATACATGGGGGACGCGTGCAGTGCCGTCAACCAGGCCGGCGAACGCGACAACAGATTGAGCGCCACCACATAGGAGGGGTCCGCCGCATCGGGATTCAGCGCCTTCTGAATGGCGTCCTTGGCTTTGAGCTGGGCATCGGTATTGGCAAAACGCGCCTTGATCGATGTGCCATCCAGCGACACCGCATCGGCAGCCACGCCGGCTGACTTGAGCGCATCTTCCACCCTCGCCAGTGCAGATGGATCCAGCTTCATGGAGGCCTTGGCCACCGACACCTGCACGGCGGGCGCCTCGCCAAACAGGTTGGGCAGGGCATACAGACCACTGACCAGCAGCGCGACCAGAATGATCGCGTATTTCCACACCGGGTAACGGTTCATGATGAGGGCAGAATTGAATTACTTGATGCTGCCCTTGGGCAAGACTTGCACAACAGCGCTGCGCTGGATCTGTACTTCAACGCCGCTGGCGACTTCCAGGCCGACATAGCTGTCGCCCAATTTGCTGACCTTGCCCAGTACACCACCGGCAGTCACCACTTCGTCGCCCTTGGCGATGGCATCAATCATGGCTTTGTGTTCTTTCTGCTTCTTCATCTGGGGACGAATCATCACAAAGTACAGCACCACAAACATCAGCACCAGGGGCAGCATGCTCATCAGGGACGATTGCATATCACCACCAGCGGCAGCGGCGGGAGCGGTTTGGGCGTAGGCAGAAGAAATGAACACAGGAAACTCCACAAATGGAACAATAAGGATTCCGCTTCCCGGGCACCAGCGCGCGTCAGCGCGCCGCACCCAAGGCGGACAGCCTGTCATTGTAAGCGGGTGGCCCCGAAGCGGGCCGGTCCGCATAGCCTAAAGCCTTATGCGGCCTGGGCCCGGTCTGCGGGCTGCTGGTATTGCGCCAGCAGCAGCGCCCACTGGGTACGCGCCGCCGCCAGGTGGCGCGCCTTGACATGGCCATAGCCACGGATCTGCTCGGGCACGCGGGCAAAAGCCGCTGCAGCATCCCGGTTGGTCGCACTCAGTGTGGGCAACATCCCCTCGATAGCGGCGCGGTATTCATCGATCAGTGCACGCTCCTGGCGGCGTTCTTCGGTCTTGCCAAAGACATCCAGCGCACCGCCGCGCAGTACCTTCAGCGGCGCCAGCAGCCTGAACCCCAGTCGCATCCAGGGT
>Ga0116186_1004150_pt1 | contig 11881 bp, 11 predicted proteins | sample AD_JPNNA4_MetaG_FD_89806 | JGI IMG/M metagenome (GOLD analysis project Ga0116186, IMG submission 89806) | Active sludge microbial communities of municipal wastewater-treating anaerobic digesters from Japan - AD_JPNNA4_MetaG | ecosystem: Engineered > Bioreactor > Anaerobic > Digestate | place...
TGTACTTTTTGGTTTTGTTATAATAAACCCATTTTGATCAAGATCAATATAATCCTTAAACATAGAAGTATTCGGTTCATGACCAATAGCATTAAAAATTCCATCACATTTTACTTCAGATATTTCACCAGTCTTTACATTTTTAATTTTAGCACCAGTAACATACTTTTTACTATCTTTTGTTTCACCAATAACTTCTTCGATAACTGAATCAAGTAGAAAACTAATTTTTTTGTTTGCTTTTACTTTATCTTGCATAATTTTTGATGCTCTAAACTCGTTTCTTCTATGAACAATCACAACTTCAGAAGCAAACTTAGTAAGAAAGTTAGCTTCTTCCATAGCTGTATCTCCACCACCAACAACCAGCACTTTAAGACCACGATAGAAAAAACCATCACATGTTGCACAAGCGGAGACACCATAACCCATATATTCTTTTTCAGAAGGTAAATCAAGCAATCTAGCCTTTGCACCAGTTGCAATAATAACAGACTCAGCAAATACTTCATTTTTTGATGAGTCAACTAATTTAAATGGCCTTTTAGAAAAATCAACCGATATAATCTCTTTACTAATTAATTCTGCTCCAAATCTTTTTGCTTGTTTTCGCATTATTTCCATTAATTCAGGGCCCATAATTCCATTTTCAAAACCTGGAAAATTTTCAACTTCGGTTGTAATTGTCAGTTGACCTCCCGGTTGCATTCCTTCATATACCAAAGGTTCTAGATTTGCTCTAGCAGTATATAATGCAGCCGTTAACCCTGCAGGACCTGAACCAATTATTACTACTTTTTTTATTTCAGACATTTTCACCTCAATTTATTTTTAAATTTCAATTTTTAATTCTTTAAATATTAAATTCAAATTTGGATCAACAAAGTTTTTAATAATATAATCAGCTTCTTTTAACTCATCTGCTTTATGGGTAGTTGTTAGTGCTATTACTGTAGCTCCTGCTGATTTTGCTGATTTTATTCCCATAATTGAATCTTCAAAAACTACACAATTTTCAGGTTTTTGATTTAAAGCTTCTGCACATTTAAGATATATTTCTGGATCTGGTTTCCCTTTTAATACATCATCACCAGTAATAACACACCTAAAGAACCCATTATTTCCAAAAACCGATAAAAATACTTCAGCATTTGCTTTTGGAGCTGAGGTTCCGATTCCTATTAAATAACCTTTTTCATAAATTTTTTTTAAAAATAATTTTGAACCTTCAATATATCGAGGATTAGTTTTAAAAATTTCCCTAAATCTTCCATCTTGTTTATCATTAAACTCATAGATTTTTTCATCACTCCAAAAACTAAATTGAGGTAATGACTTTATTCCTTCGTAACTTGTTTTTCCAAAAATACTGATAAAATCTTCTTCACTAACAGTTATACCATACTCTTTTGCAGTAATTTCAAGAGCTTCTTTATGCATTGAATAAGAATCAATTAAAACACCATCCATATCAAAAATTAATGCTTTTATATTTCTTTCCATAATATAATGATCTTTATTCCTTAATTTTTCATAAAAAATTTATCATTTAAATTAGATGCAATATAATAATATTTGTTACCAAAATTCAAGAAATTTATTTTGGTAACTTTTATTCAAATATTTATTATCTTTTGATTTAGGTTAATTGATTAGAAAATTTATATTTCTTAAAAATCCTTTATATTTTGCTCTTTTGATCGAAGTCCTACTGTATTTTAGACTAAATTGTTCTTCAGAAATTTTATTCTCTTTTTCTAAATCAATATACGGATCGATCATTGGGTATAATTCAACAACATCAGTTTTTTTTGAATTTTTATTCCATGGACAAATATCCTGACATATATCACATCCAAAAACCCAATTATCGAATTTTCCTTTTAATGTCTGAGGTAATACTTCTCCACGATATTCTATTGTTAAATACGAAATACATTTGTTAGAATCTAAAATATATGGTTCAACTAATGCCTTTGTTGGACAGGCTTCAATACACTTGTTACAAGTTCCACAATAATTTAAATAAATTTCATCATAAACTAACTCAATATCAGTTATAATACAACCAATAAAGAAAAAAGAACCAATTTTTCTATTTATAAGATTAGTATTTTTACCTATCCAACCTAAACCTGCTTTCTGAGCAAGAGCTTTCTCCATTAGTGGACCTGAATCAACATAAGATAAATAATTACCAAAAAAATTTTGTTCCTTTAGAAAATTAATTAAAATCTTCATTTTACTTTTCATTACAGAATGATAATCTTTTCCTAAAGCGTATTTTGAAATTTTGCCTTTATTAATTTGGTTAGTAAAATTAATTTGGTTATAATAGTTTAGCCCTAATACAATTATTGATTTAGCATTAGGTAAAATTAATGAAGGGTCTATTCTTTTATCAATCGATCTTTCAAACCACCTCATTTCCGCATTATAACCTCTATTAAGCCATTCAATAAGATGATCACCCTCTTTTTCTAATGGTTTAGTATTACAAAAACCAACCAAAGAAAAACCAATTTCTTTTGCTTTTTCTTTAATTCTATTAGATAAAATCAAAGAGTCCACTTTATAAAGAATCTGTATTAATTTCTATTAATAGATTATCTTCACTAATTATATGATTAAACTTTTTTACTTTCCCCTGGCCATTTATATTTAAACCTGTTTTCAAATCAAATGACCAACCATGTAAAGGACAGGTCAAAACATAATTATTTAAAGAACCTTCATATAAAATAGGTGCATGCTGATGAGGACATAGATTATTTATTACAAAAATATCTCCCTTTATTTTAAAAACAGCAATATCAAATCCTTCAATTTCAAAATGAGTACCCTTATTCTCTGGAATATCCTGGATTTTACATATATTAATTTGTTTTTTCATTCATTTCATTCCAAGTATATCTTTCTTCAACTATATACCCCTTTTCATTCTTTCCTAATTTTACCACATCATCATTATTATCGTGTTCCAAAATCAGAGATACTTTTTTTGAATAACATTCTTCTAAAAATAATTTTTTTTCTTCTAAAGAAATTAAAGGTAACAAATCATAGCTCATTATATAAGAATAATTAATATGACTCACAAGTGGAATTAAGTCTGACATAAATAAAAAGCTATTATTATCGTCAAAAATTCCTACTAATTGCATTCCATAAGTATGCCCATTAACTTTATACAAAGATAAGTTAGAATGAAAATTTAGATCACCATTAATTAAAATAATTTTCTCATTTTCAATAAGAGGTAAATAATTATCTTTAAAATAGCTATCTTTATCTCTTAATGAAGGTTTCATTGCCCATTCTAATTGAGCTTTTTGAACATAATATTTTGCATTAGGAAATGTAATCTTGATATTTCCATTACTATCAAAATATGTATTTCCGCCACAATGATCAAAATGAAGATGAGTTAAAATTACATCTGTAATTTCTTCAGGGCTTATGTTTAATTTTTCTAATTCTGATTGCATTAATTTAAAACTATCTGGGAAGCCATAATAATTTTTGATTTTCTCGGGATACTTATTGCCACAACCGGTATCAATTATTATTTTTCTATCTTGTGAAATTAAAAGAAGAGATTTCATTTTTATTTTGATACGGTTTTTTTCATCTGGTGTATAACTTCTTCCCCAAATTACCTTTGGAATAACACCAAACATTGCTCCGCCATCTACATAAAAGCTACCTAAATTTAACAAATATACTTTAAATTCGCCTATTCGCATTATTCCCCCGCAATAAATAAAAAAGTCGATTAAGTAATAACTTAACCGACTTTAATTTATTAAAAAAACATTTTGTAAACTTATCTTCCGATTTCGTCTAATTTTGCTTTCTTTGCTTCTAATTGTTCTTTGGTTTCAGCATGATTTGGATCTGGTACACAGCAATCTACTGGACAAACTGCTGCACACTGTGGTTCATCATGAAAACCTACACATTCTGTACACTTTTCTGGAACAATATAATATGTATCTGTTGAAATTGGGTCATGAGATTCATTTCCATAAACCCAATTAGCACCACCTTCATAAATTGCGGTGTTAGGACATTCTGGTTCGCAAGCGCCACAATTAATGCACTCGCTAGTTATCATTAAAGCCATTTGATTTACTCCTAGTTAATTGATAAATTAGTTAAAATTTATTAACTGTTTGCAATTTAGCAATTAGTTTTTTAAATGTCAATGAAATTATATCTTCTTGAAAATTTATATATCCTTATTATTATTGTATTTAGCTATTTATTTTTTAATTGGTAAAGAAAAAGAAAATGTAGAACCTTCACCAATTTTGCTCTTTACCCATATTTTACCGTTATGAAGTTCAATTATCTTCTTTGTAAAAGATAACCCTACACCAGCTGAAGGTTCACCTGCAGTAGGTTTTGGAGAAAGTTTTTGAAGCGGAAGAAATACTCTGTTAACTTCTTCTTGAGATAACCCCAATCCAGTATCTTTTACATGAATAATAACACTATCTTCATTAATTTCACTTTCTATTGTTACTTTACCTTTTGAAGATGTAAATTTTATAGCATTACTTAAAAGATTATCTATTACTTCTTCTATTCTTACTTTATCTGCGGATACTAAAGGTAGATCTTTAGCAATATTAGATTCTACAATAATATCTTTTTTCTTAGCAGCAGGGCCTAGATATTTTAATACACTTCCAACAACTTCATTAATATTAACAGGAACAAAATTTAAAATTATATCATCACTTCTGGTCAATATAAGCTTAGTCATTTCTTGAGAAAGGATCACCATTTTTTCAGAAGTATCAAGTATTGCCTTAATAATACCTTCTTGTTCTTGTCTTGAAAGATCATAGGAATTTAAAAGCTCGGCAAAACCTTTAATTAAACCTGCTGGATTTTTCAAATCATGCACTATTGCACCAAATAGTTCATCTTTCATTTTCATAAGCTCTTCTTTCTTTTCACTGAGCTTTTTCATCTCAAGGTTTGACTCTTGTAATTTTTCAGCTTGTTCTTTCAACTCCTTATTGTTTTTAGAGAGTTCAATGCTTGCTCTTTGTAATCTTTTTATTTGATTATCTTTTTCAGCTAATTCTTTTTTTAGTTTTACAATTTCTGTTTTTAATTTTTCTTCATAATCCCTTGGTCTGGAATTAACTGATTCAAATTGCGCTTCTTCATTTTTCTTAAAAGAAAGAGTTTTTATTAATCTTACAAAAATAATAATCAGTAAAATTAATGCAATTAAAACAGCTAATGCAATTATTAATCCAAACCAGGATTCTTCCCAGAAAAGCTTTTGAAATAAAAAGATTGCCATATTAGCCTCAAAATTTTGAAAAAGAATAATACTTTTTTAATTTAATAAAAAGTTATTTCAAAATCAAATAATGAAAATAGGTATAAAATTAATATTACTTTAAATCAAATTTTAGGGGTTTATATTTTTTATTCATTTTACTATTTCTATAAAGTAAATATCTATTAATAACAAATTCTTACTTAAAAAAGTAATTCATTCATAATTTAATAACAAATTTATATGTATTTAAAAATTTTAGTAGTTTTGTTTCCTTGACTTTTAGTTTAACTTTTTTTATTTTGAACGAGGATTTTTAAATTATAAGGGGAAATATGTCAAATCAATTAATTTCAAGTATTTCTGGTATTCGTGGTATAATAGGTAGTGGATTAAATCCCGAGGTAATTATAGCTTATATAAATGCTTTTACTAATTTAATAAATGGAAATAAAGTAATAATAGGAAGAGATGGTAGAATAACTGGTAAGATTATATCAGATATTGTATCATCTACCTTTCAGTATCTTGGGTATGAAGTATTTGATATCGGTATAAATCCAACTCCATCAGTTCAATTAGCAGTAGAATCTTTTTGTGCAGATGGAGGTGTAGCTATAACAGCAAGCCATAATCCCATTGAATGGAATGGATTAAAATTTATTTCACGCACTGGAATGTTTTTAGTTCCTTCTGAGTATGAAACAATGATGAATTATTTTAAAAACCCAATAAAAAACTACAAAGAATGGAATAGACTTGGGAAATATACACAAATAAAAGACTTTGGAAATGAACACATTCAAAAAATATTAGATTTACCGTTTATAAAACAAAGAAAAATTAAAGAAAGAAAATTCAAAGTAGTGGTTGATTGTGTAAATGCTTCTGGATCAGAAATAATACCAAAGCTTCTCACAAAATTAGGTTGTGAAGTAGTAAACATTAATTGTGAATTAAATGGAATATTTCCTCATACACCTGAACCTCTTCCACAAAACCTAACCGATCTTTCAAAAAAAGTAATTGAAGAAAACGCTGACTTGGGAATAGCTGTTGATCCAGATGCTGATAGACTGGTTTTAATCTGCGAAAATGGTGAACCTTTTGGTGAAGAAAATACAATAACACAAGCTACAAAATTTATTCTAAGCAAAAAGAAAGGAAATGTTGTTGTCAACATATCTACAACAAAAGCCATTGATGATATTGTAAAAAAATATAGTGGTACGCTAATAAAAACACCTGTAGGTGAAATAAATGTTGCTAATAAAATGAGAGAAGTAAATGCTATTATTGGTGGTGAAGGCTCCGGTGTTATTCTACCTGACGTTCATTTAGGAAGAGACTCTTTGGTTGGTATAGCTATTACTTTACAACATTTAGTTGAATTTTCAGGAAGCCTTTCTCAATTAAAAAAAAGTTTGCCAGAATATTATATGAGTAAGGATAAGATAGAGTTAAATTCTATTGAAGAAGCAAAAAATATTCTTGATAAACTTATTGAAAATCATAAAAAAGATAATATTGAATTAATGGATGGATTAAGAATAGATTATGATAATTCCTGGGTAATTATTAGAAAATCAAACACAGAACCAATTATTAGAATATACTCGGAAGCAAAAACTTTAACTGAAGCAAAGGAATTATCAGATAAACTAAAAAATGAAATTATTACTTTGAGGTCATAAAATGTATCTAGCTAAAGGTACTGGCACTATAGTATCTACACAAAAAAATGAAAATCTTAAAGGCCAAAAAATCCTTATAGTTCACCCTGTAGATCTCGATTATAATCTTATTGGGAAAAAGGATGCACTTGCACTTGATTTTGTAGATGCTGGAGTTGGAGATGTTGTCTTAGTATTACAGGAAGGAGATGCAATTCAACAATTATTAAAACGAAAAGATTTACCTGTTCATACAGCAGTCGTAGCAGTTGTAGATAATATTCATATCGGAAGTTAATGAATACTAGATTAATTGAAAACATCCTAAAGCTATCAAATGTACCCCTTGTTAGCTCTGTAAGAATTAGATACTTAATTAATTACTTTAAAGATTCTGATGAAATTTTCAAATCTTCCAAAAATGAATTACTCAAAATTGATTCAATTAGTGAAAAGATTGCAAATAATATATTAAATTTTGATTATACGTCTATTCAAAAACAAATTGACGAACAATTTAAACTGATCGAAAAATATAATGTTCAAGTTATAACTTTCTGGGATAGTGACTATCCTGAACAATTACGGAATATTACATACCCTCCAGTGCTTTTATTTGCTCGTGGTGATACCTCTCTTCTAAAAAAAAAATCTATTGCTATTGTTGGGACACGTACTCCTTCAAAGTATGGAATTGATAGCGCAAAATACTTTTCTTCTAACCTTTCCAAATCCGATTTAGTAATTTTAAGTGGAATGGCTTATGGAATTGATTCAATCTCGCATCAAATAGCATTAGACGAGAAAGGCAAAACAATTGCTGTTTTAGGTAGTGGGGTCGATGTAATTTATCCCAAAGAAAATCAAAAATTAGCCGAAAGAATTATTTCTGAAGGTCTTCTTGTTTCAGAATTTCCGATGAAAACTCAACCAGCAATCCAAAACTTTCCAGCAAGAAACCGTATTATTGTTGGTATCTCAATAGCAGTAATTCTTATTGAGAGTGATATTAATGGTGGAGGAATTATTACAGCAAAATTTGCTCTTAATGAGAATAGACAACTTTTCGCTGTTCCTGGTAATATTAATTCTAAAAAAAGTAAAGGAACTAACCTACTCATAAAAAATTCTGAGGCTAAACTTATACAAAATGTCGATGATGTTTTATGTGAACTAAACTTAAAAAATGAAAATAATACATCAATAGAACGTAATTATGACAACTTAAATGAAAAAGAACTAAAAATCATCAATCTTTTGAGTCAAGATATTTTACATGTTGATAAAATTTCTGATGAATGTAATTTAAATCCTTCCGATACGCTTATCAATCTTTTAAATTTAGAATTAAATGGCTTAATAAGAAAACTACCAGGCAATTTTTACCAAATAGTTGAATAATTTTTCAATTGAATCTAAATTTGATAATAAGTAAATTTATTTCACATACTAAATATTTTTCAAGATTTTATGATAGAAATTGATTCAATATGGATAAATACGGATGTTGTTACTTCAAAATTTTGTTGCAATCTTAATAAATGTAAAGGTATCTGCTGCTGTCTTGAAGGTGGAAAAGGGGCACCTGTAGAAGAATCAGAAGTGGAAATTTTACAGGAAATATATCCAATAATAAAATCAGGGTTAAACTCAAGAAGTAGAGATATTATAGAAAAATATGGTTTTGTTGAAAAAGAAGAAGATCAACTATATTTAAATTGTATTGATAATAAAGATTGTATTTTCGTATATTACGATAAAAATATAGCAAAATGCGTTTTAGAAAAATTTTACAATGAAGGTAAAATAAATTGGAAGAAACCAATATCATGTCATTTGTATCCTATAAGAATTAATAGATTTGGTGGTGATGTCCTTAGATATTCAAGGATTTCTGAATGTAAAGATGCTGTTAAAAATGGGAATGATAAAAATATTTTGCTTATAGATTTTCTTAAAGAACCCCTTGAAAGAAAATATGGTAAAAATTGGTATATAAAATTAAAAACCGAAGTTCAAAAATATATTTAAAATAAATATGGTTACTATTTCTCAAACTCAAAGTCAGGGCTTAAAACAGATACAACGACCTCAATTAATTCAGTATTACAGATTATTACAGGTATCAGGTCAATATCTTGAGTCAAGAATTCAACAAGAACTGGAACAGAATCCTTTACTTGAGTTAAGTGAAGAAGAAACACAAATACAAGAAGAAGAACAACAAATGGAATTACTTCAAGAAGAACCTGATAAAGAAAAAAATGACGATGAATTTGATTTTGAGGATTTTTATGACGATGATACTGGTGGTTATAAATCTCCTGATGCAATGAATGATGAAGATGAAGTAGAATACGTTCAACCGGAAACTAAAAGTCTAATTGATTCACTTTTTGAACAACTTAGATTATTAAATCTTTCAGAAGAAGAAATTGTTCTCGCAGAAGAAATTATCGGCAATATCGATGAAGATGGTTATCTTAGAAGATCATTACAAGAAATTCTTGATGATGTTAATTCACTATACAAATTTTCACTAACATTTGAACAAGCGAATAAAGTATTATTTACAATTCAAACCTTAGACCCACCAGGTATTGGAAGCCGAACATTAGAAGAATGTTTATTGGTTCAACTTTTAGTTAAAGATGATATTAATCCAAAGACAAAAAGTAATGCAGAGAGAATTATTCGCGAGTTTTATGATCTATTAAGGAAAAAACATCTTGAGGAAATTTCAAAAAAATCAGAAATGACTTTGGAAGAAGTCAAAGAAGCCTTTGAACTTATTAGAAAATTAAACCCTAAACCTGGTGAAGGTAGACTCAGCTCTAACGAAAACACAATTATTCCGGATTTTATAGTTACAAATGAAGATGGTGAATTAAAAATTACGATGGTAGAAGGTAATCTACCAAGCATTAGAATAAATAAAAAATACTTATCTTTAGCAAAAGGTAAAAATCCCCCGGAAGTAAAAGAATTTGCTAAAAGAAATCTCAACAATGCTAAGTGGTTTATTCAAGCCATTTATCAAAGAAGAAGAACATTAATGAAAGTAATGCAAGCTATTGTTGAAGTACAAAAAGATTTCTTTTACGAAGGACCCTCCCATTTAAAACCTATGGTTTATAAAGATATTGCAGATATGATAAAAGTTGACATTTCTACAATAAGCCGAGCTGTTAGAAATAAATATGTTCAAACAGATTTTGGTACTTTTGAACTAAAATATTTTTTCAGTGAAAAAATTGAATCTTCAAATGGCGAAGATGTTTCTAATAAAAAGATAAAACAAATAATAAAAGAAATCATCGACTCTGAAAACAAAAAGAATCCATTTACTGATGATTCAATTGCAGCTATGTTGAAAGAAAAAGGTTATAACATTGCAAGAAGAACTGTTGCTAAATATAGAGAAGAAATGAACTTACCAGTTGCTCGACTAAGAAAAGAAATATAAAAGATTCAAAAATCATATAAAAATTTTTATCAAAGAACATTATAATAAATACAGATATTAAGAAAAATTTTACTGTTTTCTAATGAAGGGATTTAACATCCCATCAATCTTTCATTATTTAAAAACAAAATCCATACAAAATTTTTTATGTAAATTTAATTAATTTTTTATTAAATTCTCAAAATAAAATCCTGTAAAATTTAAAAATATGTTTAATTTTTTAAAAAATATTGATAGAAAAGATTACAAAGCAATTTTTGGAGCTTTAGACATTTTGAAATATATTGGTCCTGGTTTATTAGTTACTGTAGGTTTTATTGATCCTGGTAATTGGGCATCAAATTTAGCGGCTGGTTCAAATTATGGCTATGCTCTTTTATGGGTTGTTACTATGTCAACAATTATGTTAATCATATTACAACATAATGTTGCTCATCTAGGCATTGCTACAGGTCTCTGTCTTTCTGAGGCTACAACTATTTACATCAAAAAACCATATTCACAAATTTTACTTTCAACAGCTATGCTTGCATCAATTTCTACATCACTTGCAGAAATACTAGGTGCTGCAATTGCATTAAATATGTTGTTTCAAATACCAATAAAAGCAGGAGCTATACTATCAACTCTATTTGTTATAATTATGGTATTTACCAATTCATATAAAATGATTGAAAAATGGATTATTGCTTTTGTTTCTGTCATTGGTCTATCTTTTCTTTATGAACTTTCCTTAATTACTATAGATTGGAATACCGCAATTAGTAATTCTGCTATACCTAATTTTCCTAATGGATCTATTATACTAATAATGAGTGTCCTTGGAGCAGTAGTTATGCCTCACAATTTATTTCTACACTCAGAAATTATTCAAAGTAGACAATGGAATCTAAAAGAAGAAAAGATAATAAAAAAACAATTAAGCTATGAATACCTTGATACAATACTATCGATGGTAATAGGTTGGGCAATCAATAGCGCAATGATAATTCTTGCTGCTGCAACATTCTATAAATCTGGAATACAAGTTACTGAACTAGAACAAGCAAAAATGCTATTAAATCCATTATTAGGCAATAACGCCGCTATTGTTTTTGCTGTTGCTCTTTTATTTTCAGGTATAGCATCGACGATAACATCTGCAATGGCTGCTGGTACAATATTTGCAGGCTTATATAAAGAACCATATGATATTAAAGATAATCATAGCCGATTAGGTGTCTCAATTTCTTTAGTCACTGCGTTAATCATCATTTTTTTAATATCCGATCCTTTTAGTGGTTTAATTTTTTCACAAATGTTTTTAAGTATCCAATTACCCTTTACAATATTTTCACAAGTTTATCTTACATCATCATACAAAGTTATGGGAAAATATAAAAATTCTTCTTTTTTAAAAATTATTCTCTATGTCATAGGTATTATTGTAACATTATTAAA